>Ga0172375_10001791_pt1 | contig 34257 bp, 30 predicted proteins | sample LakKiv1m_FD_114537 | JGI IMG/M metagenome (GOLD analysis project Ga0172375, IMG submission 114537) | Freshwater microbial communities from Kabuno Bay, South-Kivu, Congo - kab_092012_11.1m | ecosystem: Environmental > Aquatic > Freshwater > Lake | place: Democratic Republic of the Congo... | reverse complement strand
TCTGCTGCCTTCAATATTTCGGGAACCAGGGAACCCTCTACGATTTTTGTCTTAACAGCAATGCCTTCGGCTTTGAGATATTCTGCATATGTGCCCATTTTTCTCTGAGCAGAATCCCGGATTAGATCAAAATCGAGCGGAAGTCCCGAATCTCTTATTATAAGAAGGCTTTCCGTTTCTATAACATTCACAATAATGACCTCTTCCAGACCGCCGGCTTTTAGACACGTCAGATTCTTCAGGATCGGCAGGGCGAATTCTTCAAATTTTGTTGGATAGAGAATTTTCTTAAACATCTTTTCTTCCTCCTCTTTTAAATTTTATTTAACTCCCAACAAAGGCGACAACAGCGAATATAAAACAAAAGCTACGATTGCGCCTATGAGCGGAGTTAGAAACCAAGATACGACAATCTCTTTCATCGTCTTCATGTTAATGGTCTTGATACCCCGGGACAATCCTGCGCCTGCTATACCGCCGATCATAGCCTGGTTCATAGAAGTAGGGTAGCCAAGTGAGGCGGCAATATGGGCAGTAATTCCCTGCGCCAACTGGGCGCCTACCGCACTATTGATGTCGAGCGATACAATGTGAAGTCCCACCTTCTCCAGCAAAGGACGGCCCCAGGTAAGAGCGCCGATTGCCATTACGATACCGCCGATAAACCCGGCCAATATCTTTGATTTAATGGCACCGGTACCGAAAAAAACGCCCACCGCGTTTCCTGTATTGTTACAGCCAAGGGTGTAGGCAGCATAGCAGCATACCATAATGAGAAGATACTTTTTAGCTTTATCAAATTTCGTTAACACTGATATATCCATACCCTTTGTCAGGATAAAGCCCAAGATTGCCCCTACAATAGGCGTGCCGACCCATGTTATGGCTAAAGCAAGAATAGTCGTTTCCCACTGGACCTGCGCTTCCATCCCCATGGCAGCGCCCACAACGGAAAATATGGCCAACTGCGAGGTTGAGACCGGAAGTTTAAGCCATGTATTTGCGGCAGTAACAAGCGCCGCTGTAAGCATCATGATCATAGCCCCAAACATCGTCATATACTTTGCCTCAATAACGCCGGTCCCGACTGTTTTAACAACGTTATGGCTTTCGAGTGTTGCGCCCAGAAGTACAAAAATGGCGATCAGGATTGTTGCATTCCTTGGTTTGATAAGTTTTGCGCCAAAGGCCGTCCCCATCACCGCACCAGTGTAATGTGACCCAATAGTCCATCCAAAAAAAAGACCTGACAAAACCATACCGATCAAGTAAACAGTATCCACTTCTTTCACCTCCTATATTTCTTAAACTTCATTGATAGCAAGCAGTTCAGAATTATTCCTATGTTCCAGCCTAATATAAGTCCGGAAACGATGATCCCGATAATCAATACGGTTTCCATAATGTAACTATTGTTACATATTATTTAATCTATTGTCAAGTTATAGATTGTTATTTAAGTTACATTCTCTAAGAAGAGTATCTTTTCATTTCTTTACGCCGATTGTCGATGACCCTTACTGGTATGGCGCTATTGTAGCGTCTAATTCCCTTTCGGATGTTTATGCTATGGGCGCTAAGCCCCTAGCTGCTTTGAATATTGCCATGTTTCCCAGTCAGCCTGAATTCTTTCCCTATCTGAAGCAGATCATGCAGGGCGGGATTGACAAGATGGCTGAGGCGGGTGTCTCAATTATAGGGGGCCATACGATCAGGGACAAGGAGCCGAAATTCGGGTTTGCCGTTCTTGGAACCATTCATCCTGACAGGATACTCGATAATTCAAAGGCCCGGCCGGGGGACGCCTTGATACTCACGAAAAAAACAGGGACCTGTATCATCTCGACCGGGGCAAAAGCAAATATGTGCAGCGAAGCAACGATAGAAGAGTTTACGGTCTCCATGGCAGCGTTAAATAAAAGGGCTGGTGAGATTATGCTCGAAATCGGCGTCAGCACTGCAACCGACATAACCGGTTTCGGTCTTATAGGCCATCTTAATGAAGTGCTTATTGCAAGCAAATTAAGCGCCCATCTCTATGCTGGCAGGATCCCGTTTTTTACGGACGCCGTAAGATTGGCTGAAATGAAAAAAGTCCCTGGCGGTTCAATTGCAAACTTAAAAAGCTTTGACCCGTATGTGAAATGGGATGAAGGTATACCCGATACTGTTAAATTTTTAATGAACGATGCACAGACATCGGGTGGGCTCCTTATTTTTGTACCTCATAAGCAAAAAGATACTCTTGTCTCAGCACTGCGTACAGAGAATATTTTGGCTGTTTATATAGGTGATGTGACGAATGAATCTACGGAAGATAATAAAAGGATATTTGTACACTGATTTGCTATCTTCCTCTGAGTTATTGTCCCTAAAATATCTCTATTTTAAGACCCATGATCGAATATCCTGTTCTACAAATCTTCGCCAAAACTGGGTTGCAACGCTCGCCTTCTATTAGCTTAAACGTTGGGGCCCATCGGCCTGTCTCTCCGCCGGCAGGAAAATGGCGCTTACCGTTTTTACCTTTAAAGGTCAAAGTTGCGGCAGCCTCACTTTCTTCGATGATCATGCTGGATATGGGGTCTTTAACTTTCATGCCCTAAACAGTCTTTCCGCCAGGCGCAGTTGCCCTGGTCGCAGAGTCCCGAAACCACAGAGCCATAGCAGTCGAAATTACCCTCTGACCTCTGAATCGCCCGTATTATCTCCGCTTTCTTCATGTCGCGAGCATCAATACCTTTAGCCTTTGCAATAACTTTAATTTCTCTGAGTTTCATCTTTCTCCTCCTTTGGCTTAACCAGGTACACCTGCTTTTTTGTAAACCAGTCTCGTGCATATATTTGAGGTCATTAACTGTAATAAATTCAGCGGATGGACTTATATCCTCCAGGCACTCCTTTTTTCGAAAACACTACCTGCCACACTTGCATGCAGCGCGCCCTGAATAAACCGGCGCAACTGAGAAGATAATATTTCCACATCCGATAAAACCTCTCATCATATCTCTCACTTAAAATGGGCCAGTTACAATCGAAGTTGGCAAACCATGACATCAAAGTCGGATCATAATATAATCCGAAGTTATGCCAGTCTTCGATGACAAACAAACCCTCTACGGATGCGGCAATCTGACGCGCAGACGGAATAAAGGAGTTCGGAAATATATATTTAGATATCCATGGATCGGCAGAGACATGGCTGATATCGCTTCCTATGGTATGGAGAAGAAAAAGACCGTCATCACTGAGACAGCGGTGAACCATCCGCATAAAAGTCCGGTGGTTCTTGAATCCTACATGCTCGAACATTCCCACTGAGACGATGTGGTCGAAGGGTTCATTCACCTCGCGATAATCTTGCAGCCTGATTTCGATGGGAAGCCCCTGTGAGACTTCCTGCGCTATGGCCATCTGTTCTCTTGATACAGTAATGCCGACCACTTCCGCGCCACATTCCTCTGCGGCATATCGCGCGAAGCTTCCCCAGCCGCAGCCGATGTCAAGGATCCTGTCTCCTTTCTGGATGCCAAGCTTCCTGCATATGAGATCCATCTTTGCCTCCTGTGCTTCGTCGAGATTATCAACCTCTTTCCAATATGCACAGCTATACACCATTCTCCTGTCGAGCATATGCCGGAAGAGAAAATTACCCGTACCGTAATGACGTTTCCCTATCTCAAACGCCCTTGATCTCCCCGGATTCAAGATCAGGGAACTTAGGATGCCCTGGAGGACTTTAAAGTTTACCGGCAGCTTCTTTTCAGGCTCAGAAGGCATAAGTTTGTAGAAAAAGTCATCGAGCCTCTTGCATTCCCACCAACCGTCCATATATGATTCACCCAGTCCGATGCTTCCCGCCCTAATGACCCGCCGATAAAATCGCTTATTTCTGACCTGTATGTCCCAGGGACTGTTGCCGTTAAGAGCTATGCCCGCTGGCTCAAGAATTCGCCTGACAAATTCAACGTATCTCATTTTCATTGCTCTTTATTAATTCCATCTTCCATACCACGGCAATCGAGAGAATCTTGTCCGTGTCAAAGTCTCCTTTTATATACAGAGATTGTCAAGGCAAGTACGGAGACGAGCATATATAAGCCGGAAGACACACAAGCGTTGAACCGCCCGGTTTCCGATAATCTCATGTATATACCAGCCCTTCCAAATAAAAACTCCTACCAATATCTATCGGTAGGAGTTATCAGTCCTAAGCGGGACGGTTAAGCGAACTCCATCGCCTATTTCGTAATCATTCTACCGACTCCCGTGTGTTATCCGAATACTGTCAACGCCAGTACAAGTGCAAAAACTAAGGTCAAGATGCCGTATGCCACATAGGCGTTGAGCCTTCCGTGGTGCATAGCGGCAAGAGCGTATGCGATTTTCAAGGCTCCCGTCCGTAGCGGCGTGACCACCGAGCGGTCAACAATATGAACTTCTTCCCTCCGACGACGAATCGCGGCACGGAAATGCGCTGCCACAGTCGCCTGCATGTCCTGCGTTGTCGGGCGCAGGATGGTGTCAAAAATCACTCGGACAGGATTGGAAAAGCCGGTTGCAGTATAAGTCATTTCGGGCAATAAACGCTGAATGCCGCCGTCCCAGCGTGGCTTGCGTAGGACAAGGCGGTGTCGCGCCAAAACATACTTCACCAAAACAAATACTATACCAAGGAGAAGGAGCAACACGGGCAACATATATGAGGTGGACATCGCAAACACGACCGGGTTTTGCGGCCCGCCTCTGTGCATTACAACTAGTCCTTGACCGGTCAGAACCTCCTGTCCCACCTGCGCGCCGAGGTCGTGAAACTCAGCAGCGAACTCTGCAGGCAATTGTGTGTGGGCCGGGCTGGAAGCGAAAAACGGCGGCGTCAGCGCTTCTATGGCACTCGCCTGTGTCATCGGCGCCAGCACTCCGTCCAGCGTTGAGATCACGAACGTCGGCAACACGCCAAACAGAAGGCAGAGCACAGCTAACAGGCCCATCGGCATGATTATCGACCGCGGTGCCTCGGTGGTCTGTTCTGCCTGCGCTGAACGGGCCATTCCAAGGAAACCCATTGAAAACGCTTTTACAAAACATGTGACGGCAAGAGCAGCGGTGAGGGCCAAGCCGGCGCCGCACAGGGCGAAGACCACTTTCACGCCGATGGAAGAAAGTTCAGCGCTACGTAGCATTGTTTGCAACGTGAGCCATTCGCTCACGAACCCGTTGAAGGGCGGCAAGGCCGAAATCGATAGTGCGCCCACGAGGAAACATAGAGCTGTCCGCGGTATGTGCCGGATCAATCCGCCCAGTTGGTCAAGGTGGCGAACGCCGACTCTCATGTCCACGGTGGCTGCACCGAGGAATAAAAGCGCCTTATAAATCGAGTGATTGGTCATGTGATAGAACGCAGCGACAAACGCGATGGTCGCCGGAAGCGGATGTCCTGTAGCGGTAAATACAAAACCGGCACCCAGTCCGGCAGTGACGATGCCTATATTTTCGATGGAACTGTGGGCAAGCATTACCTTCAAATCATTTTTCGTCGTCGCGTAGAGGATGCCGATGAACGCTGAGATAGTTCCGATAATCAGGGCGACTAAACCCGGTCCTGTAAGCGTTATCGGCAGCAGATCCATGTTAACGCGCACAATGCCGTAAAGCCCCAGATTCAGAATCACGCCGGAAAGCAGTGCGGAGACATTCCCCGGCGCCGCTGGATGCGCGCGCGGCAGCCACGCATTAAAAGGCGACAGGCCGGCCTTCACTCCGAACCCGAAAAAAGAAAGCAGAAAAACGGCCCACCGCAATTCTTCCGACATGCCGTGGGACGCGGTCTTGAGAGCAGGGAATGACAGGCTCCCTGCCGGAACAGCGAGCAGGAGCAGCGCAAAAGCAGCGGCCAATGTTCCGGCTTCGCCCATCGCCAGCATCAGGTATCCGGCTTTAATATGCTCTTCTTCTCTATGTTCAAAATTGACGAGCAGGTAGCTGAGTATCGACATCGCCTCCCATGCAAGTAGAAACATTAATACGTCGCCTGCGAGCAAGATCAGACCAATCGATACGAAGAGTGCCAGATACCAAATATTGAAAACTTTCAAGCTGTAATGGCTCAGGTAGCGCTTCAAATAGCCAGAGGAAAAGATGGAGACAGGCAAAAAGACTAGAGCAGTGACAACCAGAAAAAGCGCTGAGAGGCGGTCCAATGAAAGTCTCAACGTTCCCAACGCAGGCAGGGTCCAAAGCGAAAACTGGAAAGTGTCCCCTGCAAGCAAACACTTCCCGCCGCTCCAGAGAACTGCGAGCGAAGCAGCTGACCCGAACCAGGCAAGCGCCCTGGGACACCAGCGCTCCGGGATGAGCGCAGTCACTATGATTCCCGCAACGCACAACCAGAAAAAAATCTGAAACAAAATATCTGAGCTCATCATCGTTCTTTTACCTCTTCAGGCTTGATATTTCCTGAAAATGAAATCAGCGACGCCGGAGGTTTACGGCCCACTGTCACGAGCAATGCGTGCAGAATCGCCAAGGGCGGAGGAGGTTGGCCCGGCACTTCCACATCGACCGGAAGGAATTTGCGTACATCAGTGTCGCAGACAAAACTCGGACCGAAGACGCCACCTGACAGCGCACACGCGCCCACGGCGATCACCCTCTTCGGCATCGGCATTGCATCATAGGCTTTTCGAAGCGGTTCGCGCATGTGGTCCGAGAGCGGGCCGACCACGAGCAATACATCTGCCTCGCGCGGCGTTGGCGTTATGAAGAAACCTAAGCGGTGCATGTTGTAGTACGGGTTGTTCAGCTGCCGGACCTCGTTCAGGCATGCGCCGCAATCGCCGGTGTCAACCACAAGAATGTTAACAGAACGATCAAAAGCCCGGCCGAATTTCCGCCCGGAAATATTCTCGTTCGCAACCGCCCATTCGTAGCCTTCTTGCCAACCAATGGGCAGCCGCGCGCCTCGTACGCATCGGAAGCAATGCACACAGCGCCGGTAATCCACCACGAGCTGATGGTCCCGAAAACCGAGGGCACCGGCAGGACACCGCTCCAGCAGCTCACGGGCCTGTTCTTCGGGATAATCTCCGCCAAGTGGCAGACCAGGAGAGATACCAAGCGCGGTCTCTTCGTGCGAAGGATAGCGCGTTGTTTTGATTCCGGTTGCCAATCCTTTTCGAACCCACTGGCTCATATTTTTTTTCTCACTTTCATCGCCTCAGCGATCGTTTTCGGCCACAGAAAGATCGAATGTGGCCAAGATAATCGGGAAATCCTGAAAAGCGAAATTTTCCGCAGCCATATGGAAGCCATGCCAATTCGCGAACGACGGTGTGATGAGGCGATAACGAGTAACGTGCCCGTCCTCACCAATACGGAGCCAATGAAACGCACAGCCACGCGGAGCCTCTACCCAGCTCAGCGCCTCACCCGGCCGGGTCCGCACCTCCGCGAGAACCGGGCCGACGGGCAGCGCATCCACTGCCTGCTCCATGATTTTCACAGACTGCCGCGCTTCTGCAAACAGCACCCGAAAGCGTGCGTAGCCGTCGCCTTCCTTCTCAATCGGCACATCAAAGGTCAATGCCTCGTAGCCTGAATACGGCTGAATCTTGCGCAAGTCTCGCGCCACTCCGGATGCGCGGGCCACCGGCCCGACGAGACCATGGTTGAGAGCATCCTGTTCCGTGATGATCCCGACTTCTTCCAGCCGGTCCAGGAAGCTGCTGGAAACACGCAACATTTCTTCTAACCGGTCGAAGCGTTTCAGAATAGCCTGCGCCTGGCGCACTGCCTCCCGGCAGGCTGCGTCGTCGAACTCCCGGCTCAGTCCGCCCGGGATTGTCAGGCCGAAGAGATAACGATGTCCCGTAAACCAGCCGGAGAGCCGCAGCAATTCTTCTTCCAGCATAGCGGTCTGACTGGCGGCTACCGCCAGAGCAGTTGACTCACAGATTTCCTGAACAGCGCCGACATGATGACGGAGTCGCTCCAGTTCGGCAAGCAACACGCGTAAGACCTGCGCCCGCTCCGGCACTTTGGTACCGCAGATGCTTTCTACAGCCCGGCAGAACGCCAGCGCGTGAGAAAAAGCTGTAGCCGCTGCGAAGCGCTCGGCAAGCAGCAGCGTGCTTTCCACCGTGCGCCCCTCAGCCATCTTTTCGACAGCGCGATACTTGTAGAACAGTCGGGGTATTGTGCGTATTACATCTTCACCAACTGTCTCCAACAAGAAGTGCACAGGCTCAGTCACGCCTGAGAATTTCGGTCCGATCGGCATGGCGAAAGCGCCGGGCGCTTCAACAATGAGATTGGGCCTCCACTCCAGATCCGGCGCGCGATGAACTACTGATTTTTTTCCGTCAAAATCATGGCGCATAGGCTCCAGATTTTCCTGCCAGCGGTCGTTGTGCAGCACGAAGTCGCCCAGGCGGGGATGTCCGGCGAAGCGCAGTCCGAAGAGGTCTTCTGCCTCACGCTCGTGCCAGTCCGCGGCATGCATGAAACCACTAACACTGGGGAATGTCACATCATCCAGCGGTTGGCGCGTGAGGACGTGTACCCAGCCCAGGTCCCGGTCGCCATAAAACACATAGCGCAACTCCCAGGCCGAAGAGCCTTCCTCAACGATCAGGCCGGCGAAGATGTAATCCGTCTCGATGCTCAGCCATTTACAAAAATCGAGAAGGTCCGATACCTCACATTTGAGTTCACACAAAGCATGCACTGCATCAAGATGGATCTGTATCTCCGGCCAACGCCTGATTGCAATTTCTGGAATATTGTTCAATTTCATTTGCCGCTCACCTTTCAAGCGCCGCCGCGCCCAGGCACAACAACCGGTGAAGGGGTTCCGGAAGATACAGGCCCAGCCCGATCACCAGCAAAGCGGCCACGATTAGTACCGCCAGACAACTTGCCGGCAGGCGCACTTTCGGCTTTGCATCGCTGTTGCTTGCGCCAAAAACCATGTGGTTTATGTGCTGCAAAATTCCAAAGAACCCGATTGCGACGAACAAGACCAGCAGTGCCATCGCCATATAGCGGTTTTCGGCCAGGCCTCCTCTGAAGATAGAAAACTCGCTCAGGAATACCGCAAAGGGCGGCGCGCCGGCAATGGCCAGTCCGCCCAAAAGCAGACTCACACCGGCAGCAGGCGACGTTCGAATTAGCCCGCGCACCGGAGAGATTTCGCGAGTGCCTACCGCCAGGAGCGCTGCGCCCGCCGCGAAGAAACAAAATGATTTAGTAAGGGTATGGCTTAGTGCTTGATACAACGCGCCGTAGTGCGCTGAGGAAGTTCCGAGTCCTGCTGCCAGCAGGATAATACCCATATGTTCCACTGTGGAAAACGCGAACATTCGTTTGTAGTCGCTCACCTGGAGCAACAGGAAGGCAGCGACACCCACCGAGATCAGACCGAAGACCACAGCCCACACTTCTGCATGAGCGGCAGGCGCGCCATTAAGGATTGGGAAAAGTCGCAGGATTACATAGAGAACCGCTGTGGTCTCGACGCCCGACAGCAGCGCGCAGACCGGCGACGGCGCCTGACTGTGGGCGTCGGCTAGCCATGTGTGCATCGGTACCAGGCCGGCTTTGGTGCCGAGTCCTACCAGGATCATCACGAACGCCGCCTCCAACAGGACAGCGGGCATTCGGGGCGCTGCGGCAACAAGACCATCCCATGTGTAAGTGCTGCCGCCTGCCACCTGCATCGCAGCAAATAGCATCAGGAAACCGAGCAAGGCCACAGCCGCACCCATGAGTGAGAGCACAACGTATTTCCATGCCGCTTCAAGCGCTTCATGCGTGTTTTCAAAACAGACCAGCAGGGCCGAGCAGAGCGTTGTCAATTCCACGACGATCCAGACCAGAGTCGGCTCCACCAGGACCGGGATAGCCAGCATCGAAAAGATGAAGAGATTGAAATTCGCGTAGTAAAGGCGCAGACGTCCGGGTTTATGCGAGTTCACCGACATGTAACCCAACGAGAAGAAAGCCGCCATTGCCCCAACAAAGGCGATCAGCAGAAGTACCAGCGCGCTCAGGGCATCCACCGCAATCCATTTCGGGAACGCCACTACGGGCCCTATGCTTATGACCTCGCCAGCGATTTGAGCGCTTACAACGAACACAGCAAGGGACGACACGACTGTGACGCCGGATGCCAGCCGCCGCAACGGCAGGAAGGAAAGGGCTGCAGCCGCCAAAGGCAGAACCAGTAGAACGATCACATTCATTGACCTGCCTCCTCCGGCCCTTCCCCGGTCGCACGCTCTTTGAGCCGGGCCATTGCACCCACTTCGGTCGTGCCGATATGTTGATGCACCGCACGTATAAGCACCCCGGTAATGAAGACGATGATCAGGCCGTCCGTGGCGATGGCGAGTTCCACCAGGAGCGGCAGTGTCCGGGCGAGGCTTATAGCGGCAAAAAAAGCGCCATTTTCCATCGCCAATAAGCCGATGAGCAAGGGTACCGCTTCACGCCGTACGGCGAGCGTGTAAGCGCCCAGAAAAAGTCCTGCGAACCCGATGGGAACATTCGGCCCGCGAAATTCAATAGCTACTGCCTGCTGCAGCGGGACTGTCAAAAAATAGGCCAGGATCGCAAGCGCCAGCGAAATGAGAAGCGATGAAGGGATATTCAACACCTGATCGATCTCGCGGCGGGTATAGACTTCTTCTCGCACTGTTCGCCGGAGAACCCAGGGAATCAGAACCGCTTTTGCGATCACATTCACCAGGGCGACGCCGTAGAGATGCCACGAGCCGTGCCGAAGTCCCAGCAGGAAGGCCGAGACTGCCAGAAGCATGGATTGTGTGATAAAGAGTGTCAAGGTGCCCTTTGCCTGACGGGTAGCGACTATGCCGAAAGCAGTAAGTAGAAACAGACCGCCGGCGAGCATATTCAGCGAGTCCAGCACCGAAAGAGTTATAACAGGGTCGTTCATAATTATCTCATCACAGAGAAAATAACCTCATGAGCATTGCCGCCACCGATGTGATGAAGGCGCTGCCCAAAAATTCGGTGATACGAAACAAACGGAGTTTGGCCAATGATGATTCGATGACCACCAGGACCAGTACAAAAATAAATATTTTGAAGAGGACGAGCGGTATCGCCCACAGCACCGCGCCCAAAGCCTGTTTTTCCGCCAGGCCCCATGGCGTAACCAACACATTGAGGAAAATACACAGCAGCACAAAGAACTTCATGTGGCCGCCCCACTTCATCAGGGCCGCGCCTTTGCCCGAATACTCCAAACTCTTAGACTCGTCGATCATGGCTAGTTCAAAGTGGCCGGAAGGATTGTCCACCGGAATGCGCCCGGCCTCTGCGAGGATCAGCATGATAAAGGCGGCCATCAGGAGCACGTGCGACGGTTCCAGAAAATTCGACGGCGGCGACATCCACCGTTTCTGCACGATGTAGGGTATAGTCGAATTGGCCACGAACGCGACCGTGAAAAACACGATGATAAACACTGGTTCCGCCAGGAAGCCAACCATCCGCGTCCGGCTCGCGCCCATCGGGCCATAAGGATTGGCAGTGTCCACTGCAGCCAGCGTTTTGAAAAATCCGCCGAGTGCCAGCACAAATCCGCCGCCCACCATATCCGCCATGAACGCAAAGAAGAGCGGGTAATCCGTGAGGACGGGAATGAGGAGCGTGACAAAAATCGGCGTGATAAATGCAACATACGGCGTGGCCCGGAAAATCCAGGAGCTTTCTTCTGATACGACTTCATCCTTCTGGAAGAATTTCCACAGATCGCGATAAGGCTGGAAGATACTGGGACCACGCTTTGACTGCACGATCTCTTTGAGACGATTAATCACTCCGGCCACAAGCGGCGAGAAGACAAGAACTACCAGGACTTGCAGGAGATTGAAGAGGATGTGCTCGCTCACAGACCGACCCCGTTGACCGTCGCTGCGCCGGCCGGTCTTTTAAGTTGAGCGTTATAGGCAGCCACCAATGAGCGTTCCATAACCTTCCCGAGTTTGATTATGATGGGATTGTCGGGCTACCGACTCCCACTTTTTCTCCAGAAATAGGAGTCATCAGCCCCCGGAGGGCGGCGCTTTAAGGCGAACTCCATCGCCTAAACTGAAAACGATTTTACCACAACTACGATTAAGGTGCAAACTTTTTTTAGAATCTGTTTTACTTTACCACAACTACCGAACATGGCGCGAGTTTCGTAATATTCTGTGACGTTGATCCCCACACCCTTCCGAATATCTTGGAATGACCCATGAATCCGATTACCAGAACATCGAATTTCCCTTCCTTTGCATAATGCACTATCGTCTCGACCTCGTGGCCTGCCAGAACCTTTGTATGAAGTTCAATGCCCTCTCTTTTTGCCTCTTCCACCGCCTCATCATTAAGTTTTTTAAAAAACCCGTTTGCCTCTTCTTTATATTCAGCTACTTCGCCGATAGTCGCCGCATAATGGGGCACTCCTTCTTCTACTGATAGACTGTGAAGCTCTGCATTATATTTCTTTGCAAGATCTATGGCCACTTTTAATGCATGTTTAGAGCCTTCTGATCCATCATAGGCAATCAGTATCTTTTTGTACATCGTCCCCTCCTTTTCTTATCGGTGCGTTTGAATTTTGGTCTTATCGATACCTTCGTCAGATAGTGAGATAAGACCACACTTTCTCCTCAGAATCACAGTAAGGACATCTTATATCGTCCCTTCTTATTTCCTTCCAGCATTCAGGACAAAAGAAAACCATCTATTCACCCGTTACTTTTTCTATTTTGAGATCGAGCACAATTAATTTCAAATTGATATGACCGCCAGTGAGGTATCTCGGAAAGACAGCTTTAGCGACGATCTTTCTTATCAGGCCCGGATTGCCGTCCGAAATCCGATATATCTCCAGAAACAGCGTATCTCCCGGCGTATCCTCGTCGTTTGCAGTCTGCTTCATCAATAAGGATGCGTCGTGTCTCTGTAGATTTTTTATCCGCACTTTCGGCAAAAGCCAGAGGCAGTATTCGAGGCGTGCGGTAAAATTGTAATCAGATATCTCCCAACTCTGCCGGCTCGCCGTAATCGTTACGGCACGGTCTTTTAACGGGGTTAAAAATGCGTTAATCCTGGGAGTGACGCAATCAAGGTGGTCGAGTATTATGCAGAATTTTTTATGTCCGATGTTCTTGAAAATCACATTCTTTAGTTCCCTCGAATTCAGCTCTTTCAGGTCGCTCGAGCGGCAGATCTCTTTAATTCTTTTATATTTGTCTATGTTCTCAAGGACGCGTGAACGCTGCAACAAAAACCCTGCAATATGAAGAAGGATCTCTTTCAACGTCCTGCTGTCTCTGCAGAAAATGGGGACCAAAGTGCTCTGCACGTCATTCCAGTTGTCATAAATATGTCTGAGAATGGCCGTCTTGCCGATGCCTTCAGGCCCGTAGATATGAAAAGACTGCATTTTATGAATATAAGTTTTTATCAAGTCGACTTCGCCGCTCCTCCCGATCAACTCGCCCATTTTATAATCCTCTCACAACAAAAAACTCCTACCAAATTTTAAGGTAGGAGTTATCAGTCCTGAATCAGGACATTCAAAGGAAACGAACTCCATCGTTCCGAGTTACACGTTTGTTGACAGTCTAAAATAACGACTACATTGATTTGTAAAATCCCTCCCAACCTCCCTTTGCCAAAGGGAGGAATAATTCCCCTCTTTGGCAAAGAGGGGTAATGGGAGATTTTCAGGATAATATCTATCCGATTATGCTTCTTTAAAATCTCAACGTCGCCTTGCATCTCTTAGGATGTAGCAGCAAGTCAAGCCCCACATTAGCGTTGGTGACATAGATATTCGCAGCCATAATCGCCTCAACTGCACAGCCTTCGCCTTGAGATACAGCTATACCGACACGTGCAGTCCTTAACATTTTCCTGTCATTATTTCCATTGCCGAATGCAACAACACTTTCAGCACTGAGCTTTTTTACGTATCCCTCTTTCTGCACGTCGTGGTCTTTACCTGAAAGGATATGTACCTCACAATTAACCCCTTCAAGTTCTGCCTTTGCCTTGCCGAATGTATCAGCAGTCAAGATATGCACTTTCAAAAATTTGGCTATCTCATTAAGTTGTCCTCTAACTCCAGGCAAAAGCACTCCATCAACAGAAAGAGTCCCGGTAAAGTCTGAAACCAGATGCTCCAACTTTACTGAACCAAATCCGGGTATATCTACTTTAAACATAATTGCCTCCTCCATTTTACCAATTTAATTCTCCACGAAAAATCGCTCTTGGCCCTAATTCTTCTTCTATCCTGAGCAATTGGTTATATTTTGCCAATCTCTCCGACCTTGCCGGTGCGCCAGTTTTAAGCTGACCTGCATTGGTAGCAACAGTGATATCAGCTAAAAATGAATCTTCTGTTTCTCCTGATCGGTGAGAAAATACACAGGTGTAACCAGCGCTTTTAGCTATTTTTACAGTCTTCAGGGTCTCTGACAGAGTTCCTATCTGGTTAAGTTTAATAAGTACTGAATTGGCAATACCCTTTTTAATACCTTCAGCTAATACCTTAGGATTGGTTACAAAAATATCATCTCCTGTAAGTTGAATTCTCTTTCCTAATTTCTTAGTGAGAACTTGCCAGCCATCCCAGTCGTCTTCTGAAAGCCCATCTTCGATAGAGATGATGGTGTATTTTGAGATTAAATCTTTGTAATATTTGACCATTTCTTCTGAAGATAATCTGCTGTTGTCCGCTTTCAAGATGTATTTGCCATCCTGGTAAAACTCGCTTGCCGCAGGGTCTAAAACTATGGAGATATCCTGGCCGGGGTTATATCCTGCTTTTTCTATCGCGGTAATGATACTCTTTACAGCCTCTTCATTGGATGAAAGATTCGGAGCAAAACCTCCCTCGTCTCCGACAGATGTGTTTAATCCCTTTGATTTTAAAACCGCTTTCAGATTATGGTATGTTTCAGCTCCCATCCTGAGGGCTTCTTTAAAGGATTTAGCGCCAACAGGTGCAATCATAAACTCCTGAATATCAACATTGTTATCCGCATGCTTCCCTCCGTTGAGGATATTGAAGAAAGGAACCGGCAGGCGTCGCGCATCTTCACCCCCGAGATACAGAAAAACCGGCATCCCCGCATCTTGTGCCCCAGCTTTTGCGACAGCAAGGGAAACTCCCAAAATTGCATTGGCCCCTAATTTTGCCTTGTTTTCCGTTCCGTCAAGATCGATCATGAGATAATCTATGCTTTTCTGTTCCTTCGGATCTCTGCCGATTACCTGAGGGGCAATGATTTCATTAACATTGTTTACAGCTTTTAAAACTCCTTTCCCCAAATAGCGGCTCTTATCGCCATCCCTTAATTCCACTGCTTCCTTGCTGCCTGTAGAAGCCCCGGAGGGAATAGCAGCCCGGCCTAATATTCCATTATCGAGTATCACATCCACTTCAACTGTAGGATTACCCCGCGAATCCAAAATCTCCCTTCCCGTTATTTTCTTAATCTTTGACATAGGATAGTCTCCTTTCAGTATTATCTCTGACCATTAAAATCAAGCTATTAAGAAAATCATCAGTAAAGCCACATCCACTCGTCATTCTGTCATTCCGGCTCGTCCGGAATCTTTCTTTGTTTTCAGAAGGATTCCCGACCCGCTTCGCTTGCGGGAATGACAAAAACGAGGTCTTGCTTATGACCCCATTAGTAAGTGTCTCAACTAATATGATGGCTGCCATTTCTTGAAAAACTTATCCATTGTATATTTTCCCCCCAAAGGAACATGCCCATAGAAAATAGACAACTGTTTTTCTGCCTCAGGTTTTGACTCGTGATTGACAATTACCTTCCACATCGCTGCGACCAACCCTGACCTGTCAGCACCGAACTGACAGTGTATCAAGATAGGTCGGGGCGCCTTTTTAAAAATCTCCGTCAGTTGTTTGACGTCATTTTCAGTAGGTTCTCTTGTTGATGACAGGGCAATATCATAATGTTTTATATAATTTGCAGTGCTCACTGTTAGTTCTTCTCTATACCAATCGGAACTTGGATTTTCACCCCGGAGATTTAATATACTTCTAATGTTATACCTTCTGATGTAATATTCAAGTTTATCCCGATTGAGTTGCGCAGAGCGATATGCCTCACGGGTTGTAATTGCATGGAAATTGCCCTGATCTATGACATAACAAATATAACTTCCGGTCAAGATGAGCATCAAAGCTAACGATGTAATGAAAAGCTTCAAACGCATGGTTCAAGACCTCTTTAATATATTTTCCATTTCAGTGATAAGGTCAATAATAGTATTTATCTGCGGATCAAGAACTTCTTCAAGACCTTCTGCAACCTCACCATAGCCTCTTAATTTCTTAGCCTTCGACCCTTCAAGAATTTCCCAGCAATAGGAAAGGTCGGCTAATATCTGGCTGCTCGATTTCGTTTGTTTCATCTCAAGGGTGAACTGTTCTGAAAGGCTGCTCACTTTCTCTCTTACAAGCTGTATCCGCTTTACGATTTCCTCAGTTGCCCCGGGTGAGACGTCATTATCTATCTCTATTAAATTCCCTTTGAACCTGTCACTGGTTATCATTGTTTCAATCTCGTGCATCATTTCTTCCAGTATTCTGAACGTTGCGGAGAGTCCCCTCCTCTGGGGTTCGTTAAGAATCGTCCTAGCATTGACTTTGATTTCTTTCATGGAGCAAATCTTTCAATAAAAAACTCCTACCAATATGTACCGGTAGGAGTTATCAGTCCTGACAGAACAGGACATTTAAAAGAACGAACTCCATCGTTCTATAATTTCTCTTTTTCAGAATTAAGAAGAAACCTTTTGCTGTATCTGAATCAGTCTTTCCTTGATTCCATTCATCCTCTTTTCGGTTTCCAGAAGAACCGCCTTTCGCTCTTCAAAAGCCTGTTCTCCTTTATCCTTTATGCTCATCCCTTTTTCTAAAGCCTTTGATATTCCTTCTATGGTTGCCTCAATCCTCTGGAACATCTCCCATCTGAAAGTAAGCTTACTCTTGTTCAGTCTTTCTTCAAAGTCACACCCGACCTTGGCGGTATGCACGTCAATCACCCGGTTGAGATATTCCTTCACCTTCTTAAGAATTATCTTTTCGCCAATGAACTTCGGCAGCAATAAGGTCAGCGATGATGCCACTATCTCAATACCCACCGGCTGCTCCTTAAATCTGTAGTAAAACGCGGATTTCGTTGACCAGACCGCCTCTGCCTTGACTATATCGAAGGGAACAGCAAAGAGTTCCGCCGAGAATTTGAGCAGGGAATCCACTGTATCGTCGATCTTGATGATGAACCGTTTGCAGGCCGCTTCAAAAGTCTTTGCCAGTTTCTCATCCTCGATGCCGCGCCAGCTTGCAAACGCCTGTTTAACTTCGGTGATAACCTGATCTTCGAGATGCTCCCGGATCTCTTTCATTGACATGCTCGAATACTCGCCGTAGCTGCTTTTCAGGTCTTCTGACACCTTAAGGATCAACTCCTGCCTGAAGCCTTTCAGGTCTTCTTCAAGGACATTGTTGATAATCTTTTTCGTCTCACCATCCAGCAGCAAAAAGAAATCGTCCTTTTCCACCAGAACCTCTTTCTTTTTCTTCTCGAAGATCTTCAGCTTTTCCTCCAGTTCCTCAAGGGGTGTGAGAAGCGACTTCATCTCCAGTTCGATTCCGAACCGTGCATGAGATAGCAGGCGAAGAAGATTGTTTGTTACGGAAAAGAGCAGTACCCCGCCCTTTTCCTGCATAAGAAATGTATTCAGCAGCTTTTCGAATTCAGGAAGAAAACTTTTCTCAAGGAGTTCCTTTGACTCTGACAATTTACCATCAAGTGCAAGTTTTGCAGATAGAGGAAAAATCTTGACTTCCCGACCCATGCACTCTTCAATTATCCTTTTGGAGAAAGAAATAGATTCTTTGAGGTCTTCGGAGCCGACATAATCAGCCTTGTTCTGGAGAAAAAATATCCTGTGAGAATATTCTTTCACATCCCTTAAGAAATCAAGCTCTGCCTTGCTTACAGGCTGGTCTACCGAGAGAAGAAAGAGGGCGGCATCCGACTTCGGCAAATACTGATAGGCAACATCGGTATTATGCTCGTAAATAGAGCCAACACCAGGGGTATCAATTAACCTCACTCCGTCTTTCAGATAGGACGAAGGATAGAGAATAATGACTTCCTGCACATCTTTCTCGTTCCGCGGATTTCCTTTTTCTGTAACATATTGGGGAAGAGTTTCCGGTTCAATTTCAATCACCCTGCCGTCGTTGAAATAGACTTTGATATTCAGTGCTTCACCATATTTGAGGATTGTTGCTATAGATGTCAAGGGTACGACCGCTGTGGGTAATATCTCCGCTCCCAGAAGCGCATTTATGAGTGTTGTCTTGCCCCTTTTAAACTGACCGAGGACAACAAGGTTAAATACATTATTTTCGATTTTTTCTCTGAATTCTTCACAGATGCTAACGGTAATACTGTCGATTGTCAGGATAGACTCGATACACTTTACGAGTTCTTCTTTAAGATGCGAGTATTTATCGAGAACCATTTTTTCACCTCCCATCACCTTCTACTGGCAGGAGCCGATTTGTTTTCCCAAAAACTAAAAAACTCCTACAACCCCCACCCCTGCCCTCCCCCTCGAGGGGGGAGGGTTAGGGAGAGGGTGGTAGGAGTTATCAGTCCCGATCAATCGAGACGGTTGAGCGAACTCCATCGCTTTATTAAAATCTATTTTACCACAATAACTGTGCAGGGAGAAAGCTTTGTAATATTCTGTGAGGTCGAACCCCACACTCTTCCGAATATCTTCGAATGACCCATAAAACCGATGACCAGAAGGTCAAAGTTCCCTTCCTTTGCGTAATGCACAATTGTCTCAACTTCATGACCGGCTTGCACCTTTGCATGGAGTTCGATACCGGCTTTTTTAGCCTCTTCTGCCGCCTCGTCATTAATGTTCCGGAAAAAGCCGTTCGCCTCTTTTTTAAATTCTTCCACCTCACCGATCGTTGCTGCATAATGGGGAACCCCCTCCTCTACCGATATGCTGTGAAGTTCCGCATTATATTTTTTGGCAAGATCTATTGCAACTTGCAGTGCATGTTTTGCACCGTCTGAACCATCATTGGCAATTAATATCTTTTTAAACATCGTTGTCCTCCTGTTCTTATCCTTTTTATTTAATATTAAAATCCCCCTCAATCCCCCTTTGCCAAAGTGGGATATAAAACCCCTCTTTAGCAAAGAGGGGTTAGGGAAGATTTTATGAAATTATTTTTTTGAATCCACATTCATCTCCGGCTGAAACCATTTCTGGGCTATTACTGTCGGCACCACCGCTGAAAGTATAACAGCAGTGACAAGGATTGTATATTGTTCCTGATCTATAATTTTATTAGTTAATCCGAAAAGAGCCGAGATTGTGCCAAAGGTTAAACCAGTTGACATAAGCAGTGTCGTATACATGCCTTCCTTCTTTCCGAATCTGAACACCTTTGTCGGCGGCCATACTCCTGCAAATTTTGTTACCATCTTGATCAGAAGAAAGATAGCAATCAAAACCACACTGCTCCACATTGCTGAAAGTTTGACAAGCGAACCTGCCTTGAGGAAATAGAACGGTGTCAGCATGGTAAAAGCCGTTACGCGCATCCGGTGGCTTAACGTTTTATTATCAAGAAAAAATGGAGCAAGAACCATCCCGATAAGATACGCCGGAAGTACAGCCTCGCTCTTAGCAGCGACTGAAAGTGCCCCCAGTCCAAACAGTAATAGAAAGATGAATTTCGTCTCTGGTTCGCTTATACGGCTCCCGACTATTTTAAAAAACCAGGGCGTGAATTTGGGAAGGATAAAAAGGACGATTGCAGTAACAACAATAAACAACACCAGGTACCAATCGTAATTGGCAAAAAGTATCCCGAGAGCCAAAACAGTACCGAGGTCATTGATGAAACAGGCTGCAAGAATGAGTTTTCCCAGTTTGGTTTCATTATAGCCTGTCTCTATCATGACTGCATAAACGACTGCAACAGATGTTGTTGAAAGTGCAATGCCCGCAATTTCCGCTTGCGGAAGACTCCAACCAGCTATATAGTATGCGTATGCCATTACTCCAAAAAATGGTGCAAAAAAAGCGATTGTCCCTATGGTCATGCTTTCCTTGAACTTCTTTTTCATGACAACAGGGTCTACTTCTGCGCCTGCAAGGAACGTAAGGAGAATGCTGCCGAACCCTGCAAGGAAATTTACCCATTCGGTCCTCTGCAATGGCAGAAAATTTCCACCGAAAACGCCGACAATTATTTCAAGGAGTGCAATTGATACTGCTATCCTTACCGATAGCAAGGTTGCGGCAAGTGCAAGACTTATCCATAGTGCTGCCTGAAGCCACTGGTTGTCAATCATCTGTTCCTCCTGTATTCGGGAGGGGATGAATTAAAAAACCCCTACCGAAACTTAAATGTTTCAGTAGGGGTTATCATTCCTTGGGCAATCAAGGACGGTTAGGCGAACCCCATCGCCTTTTATACTATAGCTAAGAGAATTGTTTATGTCAACGGAAATTTCTGGCTCTATCTTAGCTTTGCAGGTAGCAAACAGGGTAAAATCGGCCTACCCAGCACCCTATTTTAAAACAAGGTCCCCATAGAAGACTGGCACAGGGATATAGCGTAAAGGTTTTTCTTTTTTATACTTTTTAACGAATTCATCAATTTTTGTGGATACCTCAGCACTAAAGTATTTTTCTCCGCACTGTTTACATACATCTGCCGGCAAATCTTCGCAGATTAACAGTTCTTTCTGGATATGGAGTTCTATATCTACTATTTTATGCTCCAGTTCCCCACCGCAGAGATCACACAGGTCTTTTTCTTTCATTATTTTCACCTCCTCATCCCTTTTCTTGTTTTATAGTCTAGTTTCCATTCTTCATCCGAAGGCTCATACACAGTAACAAACCCTTCCTCATCAATCAAACGTTAAGTAGGATTCTTTAAAACCGATTTCTTCACCTTCAACGCCTCTTCGAGCAACAAAAGATATTTTATATACTTAACCCCTAACGTCATCAATGCAATCTCATCATTTTTTATCTTCTCGATCTCTTCCTTATCGATATCAAAGACCTCGAGAAACTTGCTTTCAAATACAAATCTCTTGAACCTGTCCAAATCATAACTGGCAGTGTAAATCTGTGCTTGTTTATTAGCGTCAAGATTCAGACCAGGGGCATTCCTTCTTAGCTGGATTTCCTTCCACTCTCTATTCATCTCATCATAGAAGCTGACCTCCTGGTCCTCTTTCCATGATTGTATTGTCCATTCCGTGTCCTCCTGATAGCCCAGGCAGTGCGGTTCTCTGATAAAGAAATAAAACTCCTCATTTACAGGCCCTTCATCTGTGCCTTTTCTCAGGATACCCTGTCCAACAGGATAGTAACGGCAGTTTGCGGGCCTGTCTGTATAGATTGTGCATCCTTCAGGTGTAACAAAGAGACATCTCTTTTCATTATCATCCCGCATCTTCAGCCTTACGAGAGGATGTGAAGATTTCTCATCAACCTGCATATACGTATATTTATCGAGGAATTCTTCTGAAGACAAGCCAAGTCTTTTCTTCATCCTCACGATATCATACGGTGTGAGCATGATATTGATATTACTGCAGCATTTCGTAAAACATTTAACACCCTTATGACACCTGAATTTAAACCGGGCATCTAGGGTAAATTTAGTTGGTTCTACATCTTTCATGCTTGGTAATGACATGTCAATTAAATCCTTTCTTTCTTAATCTTAAAAGCTTTCTGAATTATATAACAAAATTATATAACAAAAAAGGCCGACAGTATACACTGCCGGCCTTTAAATCTATCTGAATACTATATCAGCGGGACAATCAGCAATGCAACGATGTTGATAACCTTGATCATCGGGTTAATCGCCGGGCCTGCTGTGTCTTTATACGGGTCGCCGACGGTGTCACCTGTGACAGAGGCTTTATGTCCATCGCTCCCCTTCTTGTGCACTACGCCTTTGTCGTCGGTAACGCCCACTTCAAAGGATTTCTTGGCGTTGTCCCATGCACCGCCGCCGCTTGTCATTGCGATAGCCTGGAACAATCCTGTAATAATACTGCCTATCAGGACTCCTCCGAGTGCCTCCCTTCCGAGAAAAAGGCCAACAATAATTGGCGTGGCAACGGGAATCAGGGCAGGCAGCATCATTTGTCTGATCGCACCCTTTGTGACAATATCAACACATTTTCCATATTCGGGTTTTGCCTTATATTCCATGATTCCAGGAATTTCCCTGAACTGCCTTCTTACCTCTTCAACAATACTACCGGCAGCCTTTCCAACTGCCTCCATGAGCAGGGATCCAAAATAATAGGGAAGGAGTCCACCGATAAAGAGTCCGACAAGAACCAGCGGGTTTGAAAGGTCAAATGCCAGCGTCGTTCCAAAAGATCTCGAATACTCTGCAAAGAGAACTAAAGCGGCAAGACCTGCTGATCCAATCGCATAACCCTTTGTAACAGCCTTCGTTGTGTTTCCGACTGCATCAAGGGGATCGGTGATTTCACGAATCTCTTTTGGCAGCTCTGCCATTTCAGCGATACCACCCGCGTTGTCAGTAATCGGGCCGTATGAATCAATGGCCACAACAATACCTGTCATTGAAAGCATTGAGACTGCTGACAGAGCAATTGCAAAAAGTCCTGCCACTGACTGCTCAAGGGTAAGGTTAGTAAACCCGCCGGCGCCGATATAGAATGCCCAGATTATTGCTCCACAAATTACGATAACAGGCAAGCCTGTTGATTTCATACTGACGGCAAGTCCTGCAATAACATTTGTTCCATGGCCTGTAAGGCTTGCTCTTGCTATATGCTTAACAGGAGAAAAACTGGTGGATGTAAAATACTCGGTAATCATAACGATCAGACCGGTGAGCAGAAGACCGATCAGGGCTGTTGTGAAGACTCCTAACTGTGTAAACGGCAGATTACCAGCTTTATCTTGAACACCAGGAAGTCCAAGGAACCATCCGGCTACCAAATAGAAGGCTATCGCAGCCAGGATACCGGATACTGCCAATCCTTTATACAGAGCGCCCATAATATACTGGCTCTTGCCAAGTCGAACAAAATATGTCCCGATAACAGAGGCTATAATTGAAATGCCACCTATGAGTAATGGGAATTCAACCCATGGGCTATCCGGCCCAAAAGCAGTCTTTGCAAGAAGCATTGCAGCAACAAGTGTAACTGTATATGTCTCATAAAGGTCTGCTGCCATTCCTGCGCAGTCACCGACATTGTCACCCACGTTATCAGCGATAACTGCAGGGTTCCTGGGGTCATCCTCAGGAATTCCAGCCTCGACCTTTCCGACAAGGTCAGCGCCAACGTCCGCTGCCTTCGTATAAATACCACCTGCAATACGGGCAAAGACACTCATGAGAGAGCATCCGAAACCAAGCCCGATAAGGGCATGGAATGCAGTCTCACCTGCTGCCGACTTCGCAACATAATAGTACCCTGCTATCCCAATAATGCCCAATCCAACAACCATAACACCTGTAACTGAGCCACCTTTAAATGCAACACTCAGCGCTGTGCCAAGTCCTTTGTATGCAGCCTGCGTAGTACGGACATTAGACCGGACTGTAACCATCATACCTATATAACCGGCGAGAGCGGAACCTACCGCTCCGATTACAAAACCAATTGCTGTCCATGTACCTAGGAAAAATAATAATCCAGTAATTACAACTCCTACCATTGCAACTGTCTTATATTCCCGGGCAAGAAAAGCGGCCGCGCCTTCGCGTACAGCATCTGAAATGGCCTGCATGCGATCACTGCCTTTGTCCTGTTTGAGAACCCAGGATGCTGTAATCAAAGAATACAAAATACCAATTGCACCGCATCCTAAAGCAAATAAAATAATATTACTCATTTAGCCCCTCCCTTTAGGTTACTTATAAAATATCCAAATTAAAAGCCGAAAGTTAAGAGTTATTTTAGTTAAAAGCAGTACAGAAAAAACTTCCAGAACTTTTAACTTTTTACTTATTACTAGTTCCTTCCCCCCCTTCACCTCCTTCTACCAAAATATTTCTTGATACTTAACAGGCTTAAGTTTCCCTCTCTGTATACTTTGCAAAAACCATTGCTGTTGCCCTATAAACCATGTGCGCCATTTTTGAGAACGGGGCATATGCAAAAAGGAAAAAGACGACAACAAGGTGAGCAAAATATATTATGTAAGCAAGTATCGCTATATCTGCTAATCTTACCAATTCGGAAAGGATACCCGTAGCCATTATTGCGAATACAATGTATATGAAAAGCCAGTCATAATAACCGCCTTTGCCTGCCTTTTCCTTATTTTTTAACCGGTTGCTTATGACAAGCGTGATCCCTACTAACAGCGTCAAAGCGCTTGCATTTGCAATCCATTTCACAGGATCGGTTAACGGATACGGTGATTCACCGAGCATCCAGCTAAATGGTTTCATGCCAAATAATTTCATCAACCCAGGCCCATAAAGATACGTAACGGCCCAGGCAGTTGTGATCGCAAGACCAATAAAACTATAAAACACTAAAAAGTGTGCTATCTTTCGATCTTTGGTTATATTACACTTTTCAAACCGCTTATGCTCCAGTATCTCCCAGATCGTTGCAGTAATTGTGCTCGCAATATTACCCTTAAGAGCCAAGCCTGTTGCCCGCTCCATATCTTTCCAGTATTTGCAAACCCCTATCGCAAGGGAAATAACAGCAAAGAGCGCTATCGGGACGTAAACACTGTCAATGTAAATCGACGGCAAGAGCGCTGAGTATGCGATTTTACCTGCTTCATTCCTAATAGCTTCCAGATTCAGATGACCTAAACCCGCAAAAATGGCAAGCAAAATCGCCACAGGAATTGCAAAGAGAAGAACAAGAGCGCCAGGGCTTCCAACAGCTTTACCTAAAAATCGCGGGACAGAATAATTCTCAATAGACAGTTTTCTTACTGCATTGAGAACCTCTCCAGGCTTTGCCCCTCTTGGACAGTAAGCAGTGCAGTCGCTGCACTGATGACATAGCCATATATCAGGATTGCCAAAAAGTTTATCCTTCATGCCCCACTGTGCATGAATCATCTCTTTTCTCGGGAACGGTTTGCTGTCAGGCGTTAAATTGCATACAACGGAGCATGTAGCACACTGGTAGCATTTCTTCAGGGATTCTCCACCTCCCTTGATTATTTCATTAACAAATTTTAGATCGGGTGATGCAATGATGGCATCATCCTTTTTGGGTTCAGCTGTTTCGATTGCTGTTTCTTTCACCTTTGCTTCTGGTGTTTCGACTTTCTCTTGTTCCATGTATATCCTCCCTATACTGATAGGTCGTAGACAATCCTATTCTAAAATTCCTTGAACGGATTATGTCCTATTTCCTTAACCCTTTCAACAAATTCATTTATCATATCTGGAAGTTTGTCGTATTCATCGATACCCACTTGCAACATCTTAACGCGATCTGCCTCAAGTTGTAATTTATTCAGTGTTTCGCCGACCTTGCTGAATCTGACACTTGCAAGCTCACTTCCCTTTACAAAATGGCACTGATAATTCTCACCAAACTTACATCCTATAAGCAGAAATCCATCAATACCTTTTGAAAAAGCATCTGCTATCCATACAAGGTGCATCCCTCCGAGACATCTTAACGGGACAAATCGGACACTTGGGTCAATAGATTTGCGCTGAAGAGCCATGGTATCAAGGGCAGGATATGCATCGTTTTCACACACAAGAGAAATAATTCTGAACTCTTCCTCCGGTACATCTATTGATTTGATCATTGAGCCTATGAGATCAATCCCATAATCTTTGAACGATACAATTCTTTCAGGGCAGGCACCCATGCAGGTTCCGCACCGCCTACACCTGTTGACTTTATAAAACGGTATACCTTTTTCATCTTCATCTATTGCTCCAAATGGACATTCCTCAGTACACCTCTTACATGCAGTACACCTGATGAGTTGCGGGTCGGGGAACGTTAAATCCCAAGCCCTTGGATGCACTGCCATACCTTTTGCCACGTGATCAATACACTGTATTGCTTTAAAGGCAGCTCCTGCTGCGTCTTCCTGTGCGTCAGTCATATTCATTGGCTGTCTTACAGGGCCGGCAGCATATATGCCTGTTCTTCTTGTTTCATACTGGAAACAGATGAAGTTGGAATCTGCAAAACCGCAGGCGCCTTCAAGAGACGGTATTTCAGGACCCTGTCTATATGTGAGGTTTAAGATGAAATCCGGTTTTGGTGTAGATTCAAGGTATGCCTTTTTAGCTTCATCTCCCTTTGCAGCAGCCTGTGTAATTCCGTCAAGATATTCCTGAGGAGCTCTTGTGGTTGGCACCATTCCTGTTGCAAGAACAACTAGGTCAGCCTCAACCTTTACCTTCTCGCCTAAAAGGGAATTTTCCATCTCAACGTAAAGATTACCATTCCCTGCATTTGAAACACCTGTGACATCACCTTTTGTCAGCATTATGCCAGGGTCATTTTGCGCCTCTTTATAAAACGCCTCAAGTCTCCCGGGTGTTCTCATATCTTTATAGAGAATCATTGCTAATGCATCGGCATTCTGCCTCACATACCTTGCCTGTTTTAAAGATGTTGCACAACACATAGAGGAGCAGTAGGGCAAATGATTCAGGTCTCTGCTGCCGGCGCACTGGATAAAGGCTACTTTTGTTGCGTCTTTTCCATCAGACGGTCTTGTGATAGAGCCGCTCTTTGCAATCTGCTCGAATTCTATATTTGTCACCACATTCTTGAACTTGCCATATCCAAGGTAGTCCAGCTTAGTTGCATCATATGGCACCCAGCCTGTAGCCATCACAATCGCTCCGATTTTTTCAGTTACGGAGCCGCTGCTGGAAGCTATGGTCACTTCGTATAATCCGGGTTGTCCTTCTGTTTTCTCAACTTTTGCTGATTTATATACCATAATATTCGGATGGCTTTCCACTTCTTTGATAACCTTATCTATATCTGTATCAACAATTACAGGTTCTCTGTAATCTCTTGTCGGAATCTTCTTGTATAATTTATTTGCAAAACCACCAAGCTGTGGCTCTTTCTCAACCAGAATGGCTTTATATCCCGCCTTTGCTGATTCAAGAGCAGCAGTCATACCGGTAATACCACCGCCGATCACTAAAATGGTATTGCTCAGATTTTCAAGGATGGCAGGTTCCGGGAGATCAGCTTTCTGGGCCTTTATTGCGCCCATACGAATATAGTCTTCTGCTAAACTCTGTGTGTCTTCTGTGTTTGGCGGCTGCATCCATGCGACAAATTCCCTGATATTCACCCTCTCTATAAGGCAACCAGGGAAATCAAACTCATCAAATTTAACACGGGGAGAGCATGCTGCAATAATGATCGTGTTAATTCCGTCTTTTTTAATGTCACTTTTTATCAGTTGAAGGCCTTCAGGGCTGCACAATACGTCGCAGGTTTTTATGTTTTCTTCTTTGATGGGGCCGGACTTTGCAGCTTTTGCGAGTTTCTCTATGTTAACGGATTCACCAATTCCACAACCTTTACAGATATATACACCGTACTTTTTCTCCATCCTTACCTCCTATTCACACTCTGAATGCACTTGATTGCAGCGCCAGTGGCATCCTGGACTGACCTTGCAACATCAGCAGGACTTTTCAAGGTTCCTACTGCAAATATCCCTTTCTTCAGAGCTGAATCATCCACAAGTCCATCGGGTGTATATGAAAGGTTTGTCCCAACCTTTGAGCCCTTTGTGGTAAGGTCCATCCCTGTTGCCAGGACTATCATATCAAATGTCGCTTTTATCTTGCCTCCTCCAAATATGTCCTCTACCTCAACTGTAACATCTTTTGTCCCTGGTTCTTCAGTCACACCTGCAACCTTGCCCTTGGTAAAGATAACCTTCGGATCGTCCTTTATCTTCCAGTAAAATCTGTTTTCATAAAGCCCCGGGGTCCTGATATCTATATAAAAAATTTGTATCTTTGCATCCGGATACTGCTCCCTTACGTACATAGCATGTTTTAATGTAGCAAGGCAACAAATATAAGAACAGTATTGAAGGTGATTTTCATCCCTCGAACCAGCACACTGAACAAAGGCGATGTTCTTTACCTCTTTACCATCTGAAGGACGGACAATCTTACCTTTTGTAGGCCCAGTGCTTGATGCTAACCTTTCCATCATCATATTTGTTATAACATTCTGATACTTGCCAGCGCCCAAGATATCAAGCTTGTTCATATCATACGGATTCCATCCTGTGGCTAAAACAACTGCGCCAACCTTCATGCTGATAGTCTCAGGCTGCATCGAAAAATCAATGGCATTGTATTTACACGCTTCAAGGCAGGGTTTCGCACAATCTTTTGGACAGTTTTTATGATCAATCACATACTGGAACGGGAATACCTGCTCAAAAGGCAGATATGCAACCTTTGTCTTGTCCATGCCGAAGTTAAAATCATTAGCCCTCTCATAAGGACATGCCTGAGCACATGCATCACAACCTACACATTTGTCATTGACATATCTTGGATTCAGCTTTACCGTTACTTCGAAATTGCCTTCTTCACCCTTGATGTCTTCCACTTCTGCAAGGGTATGAAATTTGATCCGCGGATTGTTCTTTATCCTTTTGAACTGAAACTCAAGACCACAGTTAGGAGGACAGAGCTTCCAGAAGTACTTATTAATCTGTGCAACCCTGCCGCCAAGATATGGGGTTTTCTCAACGATATAAGCTTCAATGCCTGCCTCTGCTGTCTCTATTGCAACAGTGAGCCCGCTCATACCGCCTCCAATCACAAGAACTTTTTTATTTTCTGCCATATTAATCCTCCTTAAAGGCAGTAAGTCACAAAGAGATGGTTATTACCCATGTATAACGATCTCTTTTTAACCTACTATTTAAATATTTAAACGGGCTTATTATACCACACTTGTCAATAAAAAAATTAAAAAATGGGGGAGGGCTTTGCCCTCCCCTTAAAACGACTTACGCGTACATTTGTACGTATGGTACTTTCTTAAACTCCCAGGTGTTGGTCTCTGCATTGTACTTCGAGTTTGTAAAGCACTTCCAGTTCGCGTCATCGATCTTGTTGAAGTCGCCTCTGTAATAATAGCCCGGGTATCTGGACTCTTCCCTGAAGAGGATATGCCGTGCGTGCGCCTCTACCGAAAGAATTCTGTGGTAGTTTTCAAAGCACCTTAAGAGCTCATGAAGGTTTGATGCTGCCATCTTATTTGCATCTTCTTTGAGCATCTCGAGCTGCCTTAGCCCTTCTTCGAGCATGGTTTTTGAAGTCATATACCATGTAGAGACACCGCCGAAGTATTCATCAGATATTTTCATTAGTCTTGCCTGAAGCGCTTTCGGACCAATGTAGTTTGGGTTAATCTCGGGAGCTGTTGTATAGGTTTTGTATTTCTCATATACCTCGAACGGCAGATAAAGTTCAGCAGCAATCTCATCAAGGGACAATTTTGGTGCTGGCTTGTAGTCTGCATTGTCGAGGATGTATGCTATTGCAGCCTTGGCAGCCATTCTGCCCTCTGCATGAGAACCGGATGAGAATTTGTGGCCTGATGCACCTACAACGTCACCTGCCATGAAGAGACCGGGTACGGTAGACATTCTATTATACCCCCAGGTGTAGTGTTCCGGAGTGCCCGGAAGATCACCGGGACCGCTTACCCAGAAGCCCGCACAGCCGGCATGTGAGCCGAGGAGATATGGCTCTGTAGGCATAATCTCGGAAGGAACCTTGTCCGGCTCAATGTTTCTTGCTGCCCAGAGGGATGCCTGTCCGATAGCCATATCGAGGAAGTCTTCCCACGCCTCTGCTTCGAGGTGCTTGATCTTCTTTGTGCCTTCTTTGTCCCCGAGCTTCTCTTTCATGTTCTTGGCAATTGTTTCCATGGCTGCAGGGGTCTGCATAAGGATCGGGCCTTTACCGTCCTTCATAGCCCTCATCATAAGGTGGTTTCTGATAGCGGTACCAAGACCTTTTGCGTAGTCTCCATATCTTGCGACCGCATCGTCGAAGTACTCTTTATTTGCGCAATAATCTTCACCATAGCTGTCTGTTGCTTTTGCCTTGAAGAAGAGGAACCATGCGCCTACAGGCCCATAACCGTCCTTGAACCTTGCCGGGACGAACCTGTTCTCCATTAAGGTCAATTCTGCACCGGCCTGCATTCCGAATGCATAACCTGAACCACAGCTAAACACAGGGTACCACGTTCTTCCCATGCCTTCACCAACTGACCTCGGTCTGAAGCAGTTAACTGCTCCGGCAGTTGCACAGATCATCGCCTTAGCCTTAAAGGAATAAATCTTGTTTTCTCTCGTGCTGAATCCGATGGCTGCGGCTACGTTTTTCCCGTTTGTGTCCATTACAGCCTTAACTATGAATACCCTTTCAAAATGGTTCTGCGCCATGCCAGTTTTTTCTCTGTTGGTCTGGAGAGCCTTCTTTGCCGCCTCTGCAACAACTACTTTGTAGGACTCACCGTTGATCATGATCTGCCACTTACCGGTTCTTACCGGTGTGCCGCCGTCCTTCAGGGCTGCTTTTCCGGCTTCTCTCGCCTGATGACCGTCCATTGAGAAACCATCATCGCCTTTTTTCCAGATGGGGAGTCCCCATTCTTCAAAAAGCTGAACGGAATCGTCGACATGTCTTCCGAGGTCAAATACGAGGTCTTCTCTGATGATTCCCATGAGGTCGTTCCTGACATATTTAACATAATCAGCGCATTTATTTTCACCAACATAAGTGTTTATTGCAGACAAACCCATTGCAACAGCGCCGCTTCTGTCAGTTGCGGCCTTGTCAACCAGTACAACCTTCAAGCCCTTAGCGTTTGCCCAGCGGCATGCCTCAAAAGCTGCACCGCAGCCTGCCATACCGCCGCCCATGATCAGAAGATCGCAATCGACTTCTGTTACTTCAGGCTTCTTACAATATGAAAATGTACAAGTTTCTTTTTCCATTTATATTCACCTCCTTAATTATTCTTTTCTTGCCGGAGCGGTAAAAAACCCGGGCTGCTTGATTGTTGCAAAATCAGGCTCTGGTTTGCCTGCATAAGGATCAACAGAACCTTCAACAGTAGTTCTGATGGGGAATTTGAATCTCTTGGTTAGTCCGCTCCTGAACTTGATTGTCCACATAATCGAATCTGTACCCCTTAGAGGAATCGTCTGAGATCCGAGTGGAACGAAGTCTGAATAACCTCTCACCTCGATCGCCTGCTGAGGGCAGATCTTTACACAGTTAAAGCATTCCCAGCACTGCTCAGGCTCCTGATTGTAAGCCTTCATTTTTTCTCTATCGAGGGCCATCAGGTCATGAGGACAGATATACTGACATGCAGTCTTATCCTGTGCTTTACAACCATCACACTTTTCAGTAATCACAAAACTTGGCATTTAAAACACCTCCTTACTATAGTTTATGAGTTAAAAATCAAAGATTAAACCGAAACCCTATAGTCTTTCCACCTCCTTTCCTTATTCTTATTTTCTTATTTCTCTTGAGACTTTATGAAGTCAGCCATAACATCCAATGACTTCTTACTAACAATAAGATCAAATATCTTGTCTTTTACCGCCTTTGGAAGCAACTCAATGCTTTTTGTAGTAGCAGTATCAAATTTTGCCATAGGAAATAGCTTGAGCACCTTATCTCTCTGTTCTGCGGTATTAGGAACAGCGAGAACCTTTAAGCCTGCCAATACTTCTTTACACATACCCGCAAGACCGGCTGCCTGAAGTTTTTCAAGCCGCTCCTCATTAATCCATAAATTGATTGGATAGGTTTCTTCTGCCATATTTTCCTCCTTTATTTTATTTCAAGTTTTTATTTTAAAGGTTCAATGGTAAATACCGGGTTTCTCCTCTTTAAGTAATCCTCTGTAACAAACGCATTGCCAAAGCCGTACTTTTCAGCGCACTCCATAATCATATCAAAAACCTCAGGCCTGAATATCCGGCGAGGAGGTTTAACACCATCCTGGATGATACTTCTGATTAAGGTGCCGCTGAATGACGCCTTTTTATCCTTGTGGCCGCATAGACCCATATAAGTAACTTCATCACAAACAGGACAGAACCACCAATCGAGGTTAAAGATCGGTTTTAGTCCAATAGAGCCCTCGGGCAGTTTATTAAATATCCTGTGTGCATCATACGGATCATAGTAGCTTCCAACGCCAGCGTGGTCTCTACCAAACATGTGGTGGGTGCAGCCGAGGTTGGTCCTCAAGCACGCATGGAATACTGCTTCCCTCGGCCCCGCATATCTCATATCCCAGAGGCTGCACGTGGTTAAAAAGATATCTTCTCTGAAGTACCCATTTTTACCTTGCGCCTCCTGGCAAAGGATTATTGCCTCATCAATATAATCGCCGGGTCTTTTTGAGCCGATGATTGCATTTACCAGAACACCGCCACGAGGTTTATCTACCATCATAGAACCATAAGCTCCTAAATATGCACCTTTCATAAGCCATTCATGGCCGGTATGCGGGACATTTCTTGTCTGATGGTTGATGATCATCTCCCAACCTTTTTCCTTAAATCTTTCCCTCATCTGTTTCGGGGTGAGCCAGAATCTTGTAAAGGGCTCGTTTATCTTCGGAGGGTTGAGGAGGGTTATCTTTCCACCCAGGAATTTATCTTGATACTGATATGTTCTCTTTACGCCCGGATGTTTATCTTCAGTAGTTCCATAAACCTTCATCGCCACTTCTTTTTTATCTAATGTGTATATATCAGTAATATCGAAAACAGCAAAAGGGTTACCGGTATAGGTAAGAAGGACTTCATCATACTGCTTAATATCTGATTTCTTGAGATCTTCCTCAGAAATATCGAATACAATCGGAATGCTCCAGACGGTTTTTCCATCTGCAAGAAGCATATTGTTGCAGACAGAGTCGACATCAGCCTTTGTCATGAACCCCTCAAGCGGTGAGAAAAATCCATATGCAATGTCAATGACCTCTGTCGCCATCTGAAGACGGACATCCAGTTCCTTTACCTTAGCAGCCTTTAGCTCGGCTACCCTCTTAATCGCTGCATCTTTTGGCAGAACTCGTTCAACGATCTCTTTGCCACCATGACCAATGTTTTCCATAGTATCCTCCTTTTAATTAGTTAGTTATTAGCTTTCGCCTACTTACCTTCCAAGATATTGCAAACCTTATTAAATATCTCATCAATGCTGCCAGTGCCCATAACAGATTTAAGTATCCCTTTGTTCTTGTAATAATCTATGAGGGGCGCTGTCTTGGCATCATATACATCAAGCCTTTTCTTGATTGTCTCCTCTTTGTCGTCATCTCTCTGAAAAAGCTCGCCGCTGCATTTATCACATATACCATCTTTTTTTGGCGGCGAATAATATACGTTATACATCTGCTGGCATTTCTTACATGTCCTCCTTCCCGTCAGCCTCTTCATAAGGTCTTCCTTTGGGACGTCAACACTTAAGGCAGAATCAAGCGGCATCTGAAGGTCATTTAACAGCTTATCAAGCGCCTCTGCCTGGGCAGTATTCCTCGGAAAACCATCGAGAATAAAACCTTTTTTGCAGTCAGCCTGTTTTACCCTTTCCTCAACAAGGCCCAAAACTATCTTGTCAGGAACGAGTTCACCTTTATCCATAATACCTTTTGCCTCTTTCCCGAGTGGTGTGCCGTCTGCAACCGCTTTTCTTAGGATATCGCCTGTAGAAATCTGTGGAATACCGTATTTTTCGATTAGTTTTTTTGCCTGAGTCCCTTTACCAGCTCCTGGTGCGCCAAGAAGAACAAGTCTCATAACTCCACCCCCATTTTATTTATTTTTTAAAACAAAAACGACTGCTTTTATTCAGCAAAAAAACAACACCTTAAAGAATTAAGTGAGTTTTTTAATTACAAATTTAATTTATGCGGCAGGTCGATTCTAAAAAACAAAAAAACCGACGTTTAAATTTATACTCCAGCATGTTCTAAGTCAAATTCATATTTTTGATAAAAAGATAAGATTTACTTATGCCCCTATTACCGCACAGTATTGATTCATTTAAGAGTCAATTTTCTTTCTTAAGTATTGCCGAACTTTCTC
>Ga0172375_10001790_pt1 | contig 34259 bp, 34 predicted proteins | sample LakKiv1m_FD_114537 | JGI IMG/M metagenome (GOLD analysis project Ga0172375, IMG submission 114537) | Freshwater microbial communities from Kabuno Bay, South-Kivu, Congo - kab_092012_11.1m | ecosystem: Environmental > Aquatic > Freshwater > Lake | place: Democratic Republic of the Congo... | reverse complement strand
TAATGAAACCCATCAGAATCCGTTGCTGACTCGTCATCTGACACCTCTCTTTGCGTTGACGAAGAAGTTAGCATCAGATTCCGGTCTGTCAACCTGCAAGCCGGCGCTGGACATGATCGTTGGATTCTGCGATTAGTAGAGCGCACAGGATGCCGAAACCATGACTTTTATACTGTTCGTTGTTTTTGTTGCACTGGCCTTTGAGTACATCAACGGTTTTCACGACACGGCCAATGCCATTGCCACCAGCGTCTCGACGCGGGTGCTGACGCCGCGGCAGGCCGTGATCATGGCGGCGACCTGCAATCTTGTCGGTGCGCTTGTCGGCGTATCCGTGGCCACCACGATCGGGAGGGGACTGGTGGACACCCATTACGTGACGGTCCACATGATCCTCTGCGCGCTGCTGGCGGCCACAGTCTGGAACCTGGCCACATGGTGGCTGGGGTTGCCTTCCAGCTCCAGCCATGCGCTTATCGGGGGCCTCTGCGGCGCCACGCTGGCTTCTGCGGCCGGCAATTGGCATGTGCTACAGTGGTCCGAGGGACTCTGGCCAAAGGTCGTCATGCCCATGTTCGCCTCGCCGCTGTTGGGAATCGCGCTGGGATTTATCATCATGAACCTGCTCACGGTCTGCCTTGTGAAGGTCACCCCCCGGATTATCAATATGGTGTTCGGCAAACTGCAACTGGTGAGCGCGGCGTGGATGGGGTTCAGTCACGGCACGAACGACGCGCAGAAGACCATGGGGATCGTTGCCCTCATTCTCTTCACGGCGACCCAGGAAGGCACGTTCGCGCACGCGCCTTCGTGGCTCCGCTTCCTCGAGACACCGGAGTTTGCCGTGGCGCTGTGGATCAAAGTGGTGTGTGCGCTGGCCATGGCGGCCGGCACGGCCGTCGGCGGTTGGCGTATCATCCGGACGCTGGGCCACAAGATGGTCCGGCTTCAGCCGATTCACGGGTTTGCCGTCCAGACCACGGCGGCGGGTATCATCCAACTGGCCAGCCACTGGGGCATTCCGCTATCCACCACCCACGTGATCTCCGCTTCGATCATGGGCGTGGGCGCCACCAAACGGCTCAGCGCCGTCAAATGGGGCATCGTCGGCAATATGATGTGGGCGTGGGTGCTGACCCTGCCGGTGACGGCGCTCTGCGCCTACTGGATGATGAAGATCTGCATCTGGATTCGAAGCTAGCCTGGGCGATTGGCCGGCGCCAAGGCGCCGAATCGCTGGCGAACGACATCGGGTGTCAGCCCGAACGTGATGACCGTCAGTCCCGCGTTGGCCGAAACCCCTTCCGGTGCGACCTGTTCGGAGACCCGATCGAACACGCTTTCCGTCAGGACGGGGCCCGCGCCGAAATCCACAAAGCCTTTCATTCTCAGCAGATGTTCGCCCAGCGAGGCGACGGCCTCCATGAACGCGTCGCGATTCACGCGGCCCGGCAGCCATAGCGACACGGCTTTCAGTTCGGACGGCGCGCACTTCGACGGTTGGCCGGCCTTGCGGGTATGCGTCAGGCCCGCCAGAAACGATTCGGGAATCTGCCCCCGCACGACCCGTGCCTGGGGCGCCCGCGGATTGATGGCCGCCAATACGTCCGCGAGACGGTCCATATCGCCGGGCGGAACGAGGTCGGTCTTGTTGATCACAACGCCATCGGCGTGCCGCAACTGATTCTGCGCCGTCTGCATGTAGGGCGCCACGCGGGTGAAGTGGGTCGCATCCACAAGACATATCGAGGCCCGTACGTCGAAACGGCCCCGCAATCCGGGTTCGTCCAGGAACGCCTCCAGATCGCACGGGTCGGCCACGCCGGTGGCCTCCACCAGCAACAGATCCGGCTTCGCCTCGTCGGCGATGGTCCGCAACGTCTTGATGAAATCCGTCTTGATGCACACACAGAAAATGCTGCCGCGGTTCAGATCGTAGCGACGATAATCGCCCTTACGCACGAGCTGACCGTCGATGCCCAGCGCCCCGAACTCGTTGATGATCAGCGCCAGCTTCCTGTCCCGGATCGACGGCAGGGCCAGCAGGTGATTCAGGAATGTCGTTTTGCCCGAGCCGAGATAGCCGGTGATGAGAATGACAGATACGGGAGCCGCGTTCATGTGTTGCCAAGTTCGAGTAACCGGGATTCCGAGTCTTCTTCGCAAACCGTGAACCCTGAACCGTTGAACCTGGAACCCTTTACATCAGATCCTTGATCCACTCCTTGATGATGGCGACTTCCGGTATCGATCTCGTTGTCTTTGTCTGATACCGCGCCATCATGGTGACCGGCGTCTGGGCTTTGGTAAACCCATAGGTGCCGAACTTCTCGGGATCGCTGACCATGACGATGTTCACGTCGGCGCCAAGTTCATCGATGGCCTTCTTGGCGTTGGCCCGGACTTTCTTGCCGGTGTCCCCTTCGCCGAGAACATAGAGAGAAGCTTTTCGTCTCTGGATCTTGATGCGGAGTTTTTCGTTGACCCGCTTCTGGATCGCGGCGATCAGGTCGTCCCGCGCCGGGATCCTCGAGATGAACTTGATTTCCCCGTCGATACAGATGGTGGGCACGTTGCGGACCATGAGCGACGTCATGAACACCAGCGACTCCTGATGCTTGATCTTGTGCTCGCGCCATTCCACGATGCCCTCGAACTCCGGCGCCACGGACTTCACCGATTCCACCATGTACTGGCAGGGCGCGCAGGCCTCCGAATCGAGCGTGATGATGTCCACGATCACCTTGTCGGCCTGCCCATACTCGCTGAGGTTCAGCAGGTCGGCGTTCTTCCCCTCGACGACGATGGCCTTGACCACATCGCGCTGGTACGGATCGTGGACCACGGAGGCGACGGCCTCGAGGTTCGCCGGCGGCGTGGCATAGGGCAGATCGCAGCCCGGCGACAGGATGAAGCCCACGGCGCCGCCCTTCTCCATGCAGGCGATGGCGTTGCGCTGGGAATCCACCTGCGTGCCGAGCAGCAGGACGGACGTCAACTGCATGTTGCCGCCGAAGCTGATCTTGCGCGGCAGGCAGATGTCGCGGACGAATTCGAGCGGGATGTTCTCATCGACGGAGATGTTCTCCGGACCGCATTCGCACATGGCTTCGATGTTCTGCTGGGCGTGTCCGCAGACGAAGAACGAACTCATGGCCCCGGCGCCGCGGATGCTCGCGAAGACGGTCTTGCAGTAGGGCGTGACGAATTCACGGAACTGGTCGGGCCCGATCTGGCTCGTCATGGGGTCCACCACGGCCACGACATCGCATCCGGCTTCCGCATAGTAGCGGGCCATGGCCTGGCCGACCTTGGTGCAGAAATCCATCAGGCGATTCACATAGGCGGGATCGTCGAACATCTTCATGAAGATATCCGTGCCCAGCAGGTGGAGGGCGAGCGTGAACGGTCCGGTGATGAGTCCGTAAACGGCCAGGTCGGGATGCGCGGCACGGACGCGTCGGGCGGCGGCCAGCGCCACGGCGATTCGTCCGGCATCGGGGCCCGGGACGGTCAGGTCTTCCAGCTTCTTCCCTTGCGCGAGAACATGGCCCGAGACAGACGGCGGATTCTCGTCGGCCCACACCAGGGCGCAGCCCAACGCCTCGGCTTCGATCTGCAGATCGAAGACCACCGGAACGCCGTCCGGTCTGTAGCGCTTGACCGCCGCCTCGATGCCGTCCACGATGGGATCGGCCGCTTGCAGGGCTTCTCGGGCCGTCGCGCCAACCAAGGCCCCCCCGTGGCAACCCACGAACGGCACCCAGGGAATGCGGTCTGTCTCGGCGCACTTGAAGGCATTCTTGATTCGTTCTCGTCCCGTCATCTTCGGTTCTCCTGGTTGATAAAGTGAAGGGGGAGGGTATAGAGGGACGGTGCCGAGATGCAAGCGAAGAAGAGCACGAAGAAGAGCACGGCGGAGACCTCGATCAAGTGCGTGTTTCGGGTCTTTCCGCGGAAGGTGTTGTCGGCACCGATGGCGTGTGACAGCGGGGGCATTTGCCGGCGTAACAGGCGCGGCAGTACTCCAGTCCGCAATGCGGACAGTTGGATAGACAGGCCAGGCACAGGATGTGCAATCGGTCATCGCAGAGGGCGTGGGTCGGTGCGATGGCTCCGCACCCTTCGCACAGGAAGGAATCCGATCGCTTGGACAGGGCGTTCCAGTCCACGTGAATCGGCCGTTTGTTCTTTCTCCTCATGAGGACCCCTCGGATTCGATGAATCGGCATGGCCAGTTGCACGGCTTGGGCGAGTTGCACTCCAACCGTCATGGCGTACTTTCGGCTCAGGTCCGCCAGCTTGGCGCGATACTCCCTCTCAATGGCATCCATCCGCAGCTCCTCGCGCTTCACGATGGCGTCATCCCTTGCGGCCTTTTCCCGTTCCTCTTCGATTCTCTGCAGGGACTCGGTTCTCAAAGCCGAGCAGTACGTGTGAAGGCGGTCCGCGTCCTTGGCCATCCGACGTTCCATTCCTCTCAGAAATGGGGAAAGTCTCATCTGGATGCGTCTCGGAAGGAACTTTGCGCACCAACGCTGAGCCTCCTGTCCCGTCCACGGGGCATCGAGCTTCACCGCGGTCGGGAGATGGGTGAAGACATCTGCTTGTTGTCCGAGATGATCGAGAAGCGGTCCCAGCAGGTGGTCCGCGCAGGCTCCGTTGGATTCATTGACGCAGACGGACAGGATATCCTCCCTCTTTTCGTCGGAGACCGCGGTTATCCTGAAGCTGAGCAGGAGGAACCTCGTCCAACCCGGTTCGCTGCCGGCGAAACGATAGGTGGCATTGTCGAAAATACATTGTTTGTTCAGTATCTCTTCCGGATGGTGTGGACCGCCGGCAAAACGGGTGGCCCACGCGGTAAGGCGCAGACACCTGCCCCGGTTGCCGATCAACCCGTACAGTCGGTCGATCCAGTCCGACTCCAGGCTTACGCGGGTGGATTGTTCCGGCCAGTCCGCCGATCCGAACCCCAAACGCGCCGCTTCAGGAATCGACAACGCCTGCTGAATGCGTGGCGTGGCGATTAACTCCAGACCTTCCGGCTCGATCGGTTCCACCAAGGCGCCCTCCAAGGTAAGGAGGCGCCGCACAATGTCACGAGCATCGCTCATACCACCTCGAATTCATCACCGAACAGCTGTTCGTCGCATTCCTTGACCTTCTCGTATTCCCTCCGGGCCTGAAGCAATTTTCCGCCCAACTCTTCAAATGCCCGTTCGCGCCGATCCTCGGTCTCCCGAACCCAGGCGGAGAAGACAAGATCGCTGAAGTCCTTCTCCTCCTCCAATTCCCCAAGGATGGACTGCATTTCCCCTACCACCAGTTCGAACATGTTGATCTTCTCGTCGAGAATCGTCAGGATTTTGTCTTCCACGGTGCCCTTCAGGGCGAGATTGAAAATGAACACTTCTCGCTCCTGCCCGATCCTGTGAATCCGTCCGATGCGCTGTTCGATCGTTTGGGGATTCCAAGGGAGGTCGAAATTGACGAGCGTATTGCAGAACTGCACGTTGCGGCCCTCGCCGCCGGACTCCGTGCACAAAAGGATGGCCGTCGACGCGCGGAACTCCTCGATGGCGCGATCCTTCTCGGTACCCGTCATCTGTCCGTCAAACCGGGAGAAAGGCATGGCCTTCTCGCCGAGAATGGAGGCCAGCAGGTTCAACGTTTCGCGAAACCTGACGAAGACCATCTTCTTCTCGCTGGGATTGCGCTCGAGGAGTTGGAGCAGCGCTTGAACCTTCGCCGAGGCGGGAATCGTCGCGTATCGCGCGAGAAGGACTCTCCAGTCGTCGGACGCGCCCGACTCCACGAACCGGGACAGGGACGTGAGGACGGCGGCGGGCGATGACCCCGCCGCCTGAAGCAGATGGTGCAGGGAGAGCCGATGCCGGCCATGCTCTTCTTCCCGCATGACGCGCATGAGACGGCTCAGTTCCTGGTAGCACTCGAACTCCGCCGCCACAGGCTCGACGCGGATTGTGAGGGCCTGCCGGGGCGGAAGGCGAACATCCACCAGCGCGCGGGTGTTCCGGATCATGGCGTCTCGCATCAGCTCGTGCAGTGCTTCGCGATTGGCGGGGCTCTTCGGTTGTCCTGGCTTCATGTAGGATGACCGGAACTCCTTTTCAGTCCGAAAGAGGCCCGGTTTGAGCAGCGTCAGGAGATTATACAGTTCGACAAGATTGTTCTGCACGGGAGTGGCCGACAGGAGGAGCAGAAAACGTTTCTGCAAGGAATCCACGAGCTTCCAGTTCAGTGATGCGCGATTCTTGAGATGGTGCGCTTCGTCCACGATCACCAGGTCAAAGGCGTTGCCGGCCAGGTGCTCCCGATGTCGATTAAGCCTCGCGGCGGCGATGGACGCGATGATCCTGTCGTGCGACCAGAAGGCGGCCGGGTCGCGCTGGAAGACGGGGTCGTGCGTGGTGGTGAAATCGATGCCGAACTTCACGGCCATTTCCTCGCGCCATTGTCCCACCAGCGAGGGAGGCGTCAGGATCAGCACCCGTTTCGCCATGCCCCGCAAAATATACTCCTTCAGGGCCATGCCCGCTTCGATAGTCTTTCCGAGTCCCACTTCGTCGGCGAGCAGAACGCGTCCGCGGAACTGCTTCAGTACCTTCCGCACGGTTTCCACCTGGTACCAATAGTGGGTGACCCCCTGCAGGTGCGGGATGCAGAGCAGATCGTCGAATCCCCTGAAAAGCGACAGGCGATCGAAATCGTGTCGGACGCAAAAGTCCTCCAGACCGTCGGATTCCCCGTTGCCGACGAGCGAGAACTCCTCCGAGTCGGGCAGGGTGATGGCCAGCGCCACGACGGGACGGGCAGGGGGCAGAGCCTGGACGGAGTCATCGGGAGGCGCGGGCCGAGAAGCCGGTTCAGGCGGCGCTTCGACGATGGGCGCGGCACGTTTCCGGATGTCGCGCCCGCCGCGTCGTTTCGCCCTATCCGCTTCCCTCTCCCGCGGCCTCCAGCGCCGTATGCGGTCCAGCCACCTCTCGCCCCATTGCGGATCGATCGGCGGCGGGAACAGGAAGTCGGGGGGTGCGCGCAGAATCTCGTGTCGGCGCAGCAGGCCTTGCGCCACGGGCCAACGGCCCATCGCCGCGAGCGCGATCGCATGGCACGCCCAGACGCTCTCGTCGGGAAGATATCGTTTGGTGAGGCGCTTGATGTATCGCAGAGCGAGGTCCGGCCTTTCTTCACCCACGGCGATGTAGGCGGCGATCAACAGGAGGCGATCGTCGGAGGGGAAAGCCGCCAGCGCCTCCTCGGCGACTCGTAACCGCCCGCCCGCTTTGCCGGCCGGTTCGTTTTGAATGGCGTACACCCAGTCGTCGAAAGTCCTCAGGAGCGTGGCGTCGAGAAGTCCGTCGCGGGCTTTGCGATCGTCGTTTGCCGTGCGCGCGCCGGGGCGGCGCCCTGTCGGCGGTTCCGCAGCGCGCATGGCGGCGGCGAAATCGAAGTCTTCGTCGCCCTGTTGCGCCTCGGGAGCCATGGCGTGAAAGTGAAGATCAAACCGGCGGGGAACGCAATGCGGAAAACGCGTATGCCGGAAGACAGCCGAAAGAAAAGACCCCGAACACCCGCCGGTTCGGCAAGGATATCTTGCGCCATCGGGTCCTGTTCTCAGAACCATAGGGAGAACCATAGGAACCATAGGGGACGTCCCTTGGAACATGTTCCTGCGTAGGTTATTAGGCGGTTATTCGCGCAGGAAGGATTGGGGAAGAAGAGGGGTTGTCCGTGTTCCATCACGCGATAAATCGCCGGGTCGTAGCGGCTGCGGAGGCGTGTGAGAGCGGAACCGCCTCAAGCGTGGGTGCTGGTGCGAAACGGTTGGAGAGGCCGGAGATTCCGAAACGTTGCCGGTGGGGCGCCTGCAGGAGAAGCGCGCCAGCATGTGAAACAGGAATATCGATATCAGAGGTCCGTGAAGCCGGAGAGCGTTGATACAACGTGCAAGCGAAGAAGCGTCCCTCACGGTCAGGCTAGTTGCACTTGAGCGCCAGTGCGGCCATGGCCGTCGAATAGACCCGGCCGCCGACCCCGCCCCAGGCATCGTTGGCATCCCAGCTTCCCGCGGCGGTTCCACTGGCGTTCTGGAGCGAGGCCAGTCTGCCGGCGATGGTGGCCAGCGCGCGGGGCGCCTGTTCGTCACGGGCCATCCCGATCGCCCGGGCAACGAAGAACAGGCGATAGTAGTCCATCTTCGCCTCTGGCTTGTCGGCGACTCGCCGGAGCGCGGGAAGCAAGACTCGTACGGCGGGATTCTGGAGCCCCTTGTTGTCGCCAAGCAGGCACACGATTCCGGCGGCGGTCATCGTGTCGGGTCCGTAGCGGAGGTCAGTGGCACCCGTGTAGCCCATGAATCCGTCCTGACTGACGGCGCCTTGCAGCCAGGCCAATCCGCGTTCGATGTTCGGGCGCAAGGCGGAATAGCCCAGGCCGTCGGCGCGAATGAGCGCCTGCAATGGCCAGATGCTCGCCGATGTGTTGGCCGGCTCAGCGGAGGAGTCCAGGTAACCCCAGCCCCCTGTGGAAAGCTGAGTTCCACAGATGAATTTCAGGGCGCGCTCGCCGGCGGCTTGCCAGACAGCGTTGCTCTCCGTCGAGCAGGCGTTGAGAATGGCCAGCGTCGCCAAGCCATGGTTGTAGGGGGCCGTCGATATTGCCGGACCGATCAATCCCCGCTCATCTTGGTTCGCGACCAGATGGTCGATTCCGCGCCTGACGGTGGCGGCATACGGGCCGCGAAACGCGTCGGGAGAGGCGTCAATAAGTGCCAGCAGGGCCAACGACGAGACGCCGATCTGGTGGTCCGTCCCTCCGGCTGAGTCGCCGGCGGTCCATCCGCCATCCGGCGTCTGGGCTGCCTGGAGCCAGCGTCGAGCGTTCTCGACCGCCACGATCGGCGACAAGGCGACGGTGGCGCCAGGTTGTGGTTTGACGGCAACCGTGGCCAGCCTCTGCCCTAAATGAGCCGTGACGAACATGAGCGCACATACCCCGGCGAGAGCGACAAAGAGCGCGGCGATCCTCAACAGCGACGAACGGCGTCCGATGTTCACAATTCTCCGCTGCTTCGGAGCGCCGAGATCCCCGGACACTCGAGCGAGGATACCTTCGGTGAGGTCACGGTGGCAGGTGTCCGGCGGGATCTGCTTCATGCGCTGGACAACCAAGCGCAGGGATTCCACGCTTTCGGCGCAGACGGGACATCCGGCGATATGTTCGTCAAGACTGGCCCGTTCTGGCGGAGACAGTTCGCCGAGCAAGTAGGCCGGCACGGACTCCAGCGAAGGGCAGGCACCGGGCTTCTCATTCAGAGGGTCTGTTTTCACGTTCGAAAATCTCCTTCAGTTGGCTCAAGGCGTTGAACATCCGCGATTTCACCGTTCCGACCGGTATGTCCAGAACCGCCGCAATTTCCTCATAGCGCAATCCCTGGTACAGGCTCAATACGACCACGCTTCGCAACTTTTCTGGAAGCTGCTCCAGGGCCTGCTCGGCATCCATTCTCAACAGGGCCTGCGGCATACCCCCGTCGCTGCTGGCCGGGCTGTCTGCCGCCAGTTTCTCGACGAACGCTTCCTGTCTCTTGGCCTTACGCAGCCCGTCGAGCCAGGCGTGTCGCGCAATCGTGTACAGGAACGTTGTCAGTTTCGCCGTGGGCCGGTAGCGGTCCCGGTAATTGAACAACCTGACGAAGGTCTCCTGTACCAGATCCTCCGCATCAGTATAAACGCCCAGACGGCGGAAAAAGTTCAGCAAGGGATCCTGATGCCTGCGGACCAGCGTCGTGAACGCCGAGAGTTCTCCTGCGGCGGTTTGCTGCATGAGCACTTCGTCCACCGGATCGGCCGGACTGAGCCGTTCTTGTTCGGGTGTCATGATTTCCTGAGATTGGGCAAAGGCGCACTGAACCTTTGCCACCACAAGATCGTTTATAGCATAAACGGCTGAAGAGACACCTGCAATTAGGCTCCGATGCACGGCTAAGGCGAAACGCGATGAGCCGGACCAGATCGAGCCAAAGCTATCGTTTTGGCGTGCATTTGCCGGCCATTCGTCCCATCTTCTTCCCTGTAAACGGAAGAAGGTGGTGACATGGCCAAGACAAGCGACATCGCCGCATTTCTCGACAAGGAACTCCGGGTGTCGGAGTTCACCGATTCATCCCACAACGGACTCCAAGTGGAGAACTCAGGCCGCGTGCGCCGGGTGTGTTGCGGCGTGGACGCATCCCTGGAGTTCTTCCAGGCGGCCAAGAAGCGGGGCGCGGACCTGCTGATCTGTCACCACGGGTTGAGCTGGGGCGATTCCCTGAAGAAGATCACCGGGCTCAACTACCGGAGAATGTCCTTCCTGATCCGGAACGACATGGCGCTCTATGCCTGCCACCTGCCGCTCGACGCGCATCCCAAGTACGGCAACAACGCGCGGATCTGCCGCGCCCTGGGACTCCGCTCGCTCCGGAAGTTCGGCGTCTACCAGGGCAAGAAGATCGGCTTCGCGGGCAGCCTGCCCCGGTCGATGTCCTACGACGCGTTCAAAAAACACGTCCGCCATGTCATCGGAAACCCTCTTCAGACCATGGATTTCGGCAAGAAGACCGTTCGTTCCGTCGCCGTCGTCTCCGGCGGGGCCGGCTCGGAAATTGACGAGGCGGGTCGTTTGGGAATTGACGTCTACTTATCGGGCGAGCCGGTCCTGCATGCCTATCACCTGGCGCAAGAGTATGGCATCAATGCCGTCTTCGCCGGGCACTACGCTACGGAGGTTTTCGGCGTCCAGGCCCTCGCGGGCCTGGTCGAGCGGCGATTCCGGGTGCCGGCGGAATTTGTGGACCTGAAGATACCTTACTGATTGTGTGTATGAATGGTCCCTTGTAGGAGTCGGTATTTCAAGAGAAGTGTTCAGGTGTCAGGTTTCAGGCGGCAGGCAGGACCGTGCATTCCTGAAACCTGAACACTGAAACCTGGCACCTGGCTCTTGTAGTGCTTCTGCGAGGACCTCGGAGGAAACCCTATGCAACCCGCTCCATTTTGTGCCAAGGACATGTCCGTAGAAGCGCAGACCTTTCTCTATGCCTGTGCTTTCTGGACGGTGGCGGCCGACGAGAAACTGCGACCTGCCGAGCAAGACTGGCTGGTGGAACAGTTCGGCGAGGAGGGGGTCACGAAGTCGCTCGACGAGTTCGTCGCGCTCGAGAGCGATGAGTTTCTCAAGGCCTTTGACAGTGCCGTGCAGGCTTTGCCGGACGAAGACAAGGCCATCATCTATCCCCGGCTGGAGGCGTGGCTGCTCGCGTGTTCCGGCGTCGATGGTGTCCGGACGCCCGAAGAGCAGCGTACGATCGCAAAGATCGCTGGACGGATGTCTCTGTCTTCCGAGATCCGGCGGCTGGCCGCGAAACAGCAGGCAGAGGCAGGGTCGGAACCTACGCCCGCGCTGGCCACGCCAGTGGCGGCGGAACCCCCGGGTGGACAGGTCTCGCAGGGGCTGCGAGGGGAGAGTGCGCGGTCCCTGGTCGGCCATACGGCCGATGTTACCGGCGTGGCGATCAGCCTGGATGGCCGGTACGCGCTTTCGGGTTCCGAAGACGGCACCGTCAAGATCTGGGACTTTGAACAGGGCAGTGAACTACGGAGTTTCAAAGGCCACACCATGGGGGTCACCAGCGTCGCTTTCTGTGCCAAGGGGAAACGCGCCCTCTCGGGCGACCGCATGGGTGCCCTGCGAATGTGGGATGTCGATTCCGGCAAGTCGATCTGGACACAGGACGCCAAGCGGGGGGGCGGCGTCACTGGCGTGGCCGTGAGCCCCGACGACAAGACCGTGGCCGCTGGTTCGGATGTCGGTATCCTCGCCCTTCGGAGTGTGGAGCAGGGGACGGAGATTCATTCCATAGGCGATCGAAAGCGCGGCGCGCTTCGGGCCGTGGCGATCAGCCCGGATGGCACACGCGTTCTGGCCGGTGGCGACGACGGGGCGATCCGGGTGTGGGAACTCGCCACCGGTCGCGAGGCGGGGACCTGGTCGGAACATCAGGGCGGCGTAATGAGCGTGGGCTTTAGTCCCGACGGACGACGGGTGGTGTCGGGATCCCGGGACAATACGGTGATTCTTTGGGACGCGGCGACGGGGAACCCGGTTCGCCAGCTCAAAGGTCACACGTTCAGCGTCATGAGCGTCTGCTTCAGCCCGGACGGGAAGCTGGTGATGTCGGCCAGTTGGGACCACACCGTGAAGCTATGGGACGTGGAGGCCGGCCGATCGATCGTCAATCTGGAATCGTTCGGTGGCAGTTTCTCCTGCGCGGCGTTCCACCCGGATGGCCGGCGGATCGTCATTGGCGGGTCCGACAAGATCCTTTCGATTGTGGAACTCGAGTTGACGTGAGACGAGAACACGACACGGAGGCGCGTATGAACAAGCAGGCAGCGATGGTTGTATTCCTGGGTGGATTGCTGGTAACGCCGTTTGCCATGGGGCAGGGCATGGATAATGAGGAACAAGGAGACGATCCTTCCGACGCCGCCTATGAACAGATGGACATCCGCGACAGGCAACTCGATCTGGAGCGGAAAGAAACGGAAGTCGCGTTCGAAAGAGAGGTGAAGAAGATCGAGCTTGAGAAGGCCAAAGTGTCGCTCGAACGCGAACGGCAGATGGTAAAGCCCCCGATGCCGCCCCTGTCGGCGCACGGCCGACACATGCCGCCGTTGCACGGCTTATTCATGGCGGTTTGCGGCCTCGTCAATGTCCTCCTCGCTATATGGGTGTTTGGCGATCTCCGCAAACGGAACACGGGATCGGGGTTGTGGGTCGTCATTACGCTGCTGTCCGGATTCTTCGGCGCGCTGGTGTACGCCGTGGCGCGGTTGGGAGACGGCAAGCAGGGAGCCTAGGGATTTCCGGCCCGTTTCCTCGGCGCGATCACCTTCGCTTGGTGCTGTTTCTTCCACTCCGGGGCGCCGGCGAAGCGGGAGCAATGGGCGACGTAGAAGCAGGAGAGCGTCTCCTGGCCTTCGGGTGTCGTGATCACGGACATGCCTTTTTCATAGATGGCCGAACCACGTTCAGGGTCCTTCAGGTTCACAATCGCAATCTCCATCATGGCCAGATACGGCCGGACCTCGCCCGGGTACTGCTCGGCGATCTTCGCGTAGCCCGCCATGGCTTCCTCATGAAGTCCGCTTTTCCGTTTGGACTCCGGAATGCTGTACATCGGCGGCGGGCGATCAGACCCCGTCGCTTCCTCGAAGCGTCCGGGCATCCGGCCGAAGAGGATCCTGCCGATGAAATGGAGCGGGCCCGCCGGCATGGCATACGACGCGGCCTGGATGAGAAACTCCTTATAGCGGGCCATGAACACGTCTCCGGCGATGCTGGTTTGTGTTGAACTGGGGATAAGATATGGAATACTGCTCGCTGAATCAAGGAACCAGATCGGACATGAGAACTTTCATCCTCATCCTGGGCGTCGTATGCCTCATGACGTTCGACGCGTACGTCATTTACAGCGCGAGAACGCCGACGGATCGTCCGCCACCGGAGGAGCGGCAGAACGCTATCGTGGTGTCGTCGTCCCCGAAGTCGACGCCGGCGACCGTCTCTTCACGCCCGGTCGTTCGGTTCCCGTCGCCCGTCGTGCCGGCCGGCACGAACGAAGCCCTGGCGCCGAGGGTCGTGAAGCCTGTGGTGTCCGAGAAGAGCTGGCCCCATGCCGACGCGATCGCCGGCGAGTTTGTTCTCAGTTTCTTCGACGAGAATGACCGGAGTCGTTTTATCGAACTGGCGAAGAAGCGGGGCGGAGAGATCCTGGACTTGATGGAACTCGGGCATTCGGTTCGTCTTCGCGGCAAGGACGACAAGTGGCTCGCCGACCTGCTTCGAGAAACGCCGAGGCCGCTCGATAGCGCTCCGAATTTCTACACGCGAATCCCGGAACTGTTTGGCCGGACCTCAGAAGCGCCGGAGTACAATTACCGGTCGTTCGGAAACCTTGCCCTTCGCTGGCTGGGCGTCTCGGGCGACTGCAGCGCCTGGGGCAAAGGGGTCGTCGTGGCGGTGCTGGACACCGGCGTGGAAACGCATCCGTCGCTGGCCGAGCCGAATATCACCCGGGTGAGCGAATCGACGGCCCTGAACGACAAGGGCGATCTGCGCGGGCACGCCACGGCCGTTGCGTCCCTGCTGGCGGGCAACATGGCCGACATGGCCGGCGTAGCGCCCGCGGCACGAATCCTGAGCATCCAGGTTCTCGGCGCGGATGGCACCGGCGATGCGTTCACCCTGGCCAAGGGCATCGTGGACGCCGTGGATCGCGGCGCCAAGATCATCAACTTGAGCTTGGGGACGCACTCCGACTGTTTCCTTCTGAAACAGGCGGTTGACTACGCCCGCGGCCAGGGAGTGGGCATCGTGGCGGCGGTGGGCAACGACGGCCTCGAAGGTGCCGTTTTCCCGGCCCGGTACAACGGGGTGATTGCCGTGTCGGCCGTGGATGCGTCGGGGCGGCATCTTTACTTCGCCAACCGCGGACCGGAGGTCACCCTGTCCGCGCCGGGGCTGGATGTCAAAGCGGCGACGCCTGGCGAGGGCGTGACGAGTTTCAGCGGGACATCGGCCGCCGTCCCGTTCGTGAGCGGAGCTGTGGCCGTTCTGCTGTCTCAGAATCCACAGATGACCCTTGGAGAGGCCGTGGAAACCCTCTGTAAGTACTCCAATGATACCGGCGCTCCGGGCAAGGATGAGGAGACCGGCAACGGGATCCTCAATGTAGGGTGGGCCCTGAACCGGAATGTCAGTGGGCTCTACGACGTGGCCGTATGCACTCCGCATCTGCATCCTCGCGCGTCCCGGGACGACGATGTCATCGTGACGCCCTATATCCAGAACCGTGGTACCGAGAACTTGCGCCATGTGCAAATGCGGGTCAGCATCGGCTTTGTGGAGGAGACACTGGATTTCTACGACATCGCCGTGGGCAAGACGGCGTCACATGATTTTCGGGTCAATCCGGAAGCGATGAGGCAACCCGGTGGCGTTGCGTTGCTGTGCTCCGCCACGATCGACGGCGCCGAAGACATCAATCCTGCCGATAACGCGCTGAAGACGACTCTCTATCTTCGGCCGGACCCGGCCCCGAAAGCCGACACCAACACGGCTCCGTGACCTATTTTTCGATTCCCGGTCTGGCACCGACGCCTTGGTGGTAGTAGTGCTTGATCTCCCGCATCTCCGTTACCAGGTCGGCCCGCTGGATCACCTGTCGGTGCGCCCGGCGGCCGGTGATCACGAGTTCCACACCGACCGGTTTGTCGTTCATCACCTGAAGCAGGTCGCGAACGGAGAGCAGACCGGCGGTCACGGCAGAATTGGCTTCGTCGGCAATCACCATGTCGTACCGGCCGCTGAGCATGGCGTGGCGCAGTCTCGCCAGGCCCTTCTGCGCGGCGGCGATGTCCGCCGGCTTGGGCTTGCCGATGATGAAACAGCCGCGCCCGCATTGTTGAACGGTCACCTCCGGGAACCGGGTCTTGAGCGACCGGATTTCGCAGGTGCTGCCGTGCTTGATGAATTGAGCCAGGTACACGCGCAGTTGGGCCCCGCAGGCCCGCAGAATCAGTCCCAGCGCCGCGCATGTCTTTCCTTTTCCGTCACCGGTGTAGACCTGGATGTAGCCTTGTTTCATATGATCTGACCTCCCTGTCCGCCGTAGCCTTGGCGAAGGCGGATGATCTCCGCCTTTCCTGATACCTCATTGTTCCCACGGCGGAATTTCCGGCAGCAACGCCTCGAATTCTGCGATGACGCCGGATTCGTACGTTCCGCCATACGTACCCGCCAGGAACCTATCGTAGGCCTCTTCATGGAAGCGTTTCCATGAGGCGTCCTCCTGGCCCGGATTGACGGGGTAGAACAGCGCGTGATTCGACTGGGCCGCCTGCTTGTCGCCCAGCGCGTCGCCGATCATCAGAATCTGCTCCGGCTTGTATCGGCCCTTTGTGGCCAGCGCAATGTGCTCTGCCTTGGTCCCGAGTTCCTGGCCCGCGATGACTTGGACGAACCCCTCCAAGTTGTTTTCCCGCCACTCCCGAATCAGTGCCTCACCCGGCGTCTGCGACACGCAGATAACGTCGGACGTCGCGCGTATTCTCTCCAGACTCTTTCGGGCCCACGGGAACGGCGGAATGCGTTTCACTTTCCGCTCGATCTCCGCGTTGATGTTCCGGCTCCAGCGGAGGACAGACGCGAGGTCGGGATCCCCGCTCGCCACGGCCGCCTGCTCGAGCGAGGGATTGCCGAGCGGCGTGCCCGACGCGATCCATTGGCGCAGGGACTTCAATTCCGGGATCCGCGCGCGCGCCGCCTTCACTTCTTCGCGCGCTCGCAGGAGATCGAGGGTCATCACAAGGGCGGGGAAGCGGTTCTGCCCGCGCCACCGGGAGTACAAGTTGGCGAACTCAGCGGCTTCACGGACCTGCTTCCCGATCTTCTCCAGGCGCCAGTGCGAGATGATCAGTCCGTGAAAACACTGTTTCTGTTTGATCTCCATCGTGTCGAACACACACCCATCCGAGTCGATGCCGACAAAGGTGGCGTGCTGCGGTTTGAAGTGGATCAGATCGTCTTTCGTGTTCGGCTCGCGGGCGGGCATGCGCTGCTCCCAATTTGTGGCGCTACTAAAGCGGGTTTGGGCGGCGGATGCAACCAGTTTTGCGGCGCGTTGGCGGTCCATTCTTGACTGGCGCGTCCTTCGCGGAGTACGGTCTCTGCGTAACAGGGTGAATACAATGCAACTGGAAGCATTCAGACGGACAGTAGCCGCACTCAATCAGGCTGATGTCAGGTTCATTCTTGTCGGGGGAATGGCTGTTGTGGCTCATGGGTACGGCCGGATGACCATCGACATGGATCTGGTCATTCAACTAACGCCGGACAACATTGTTCGGACGTTTGACGCTTTGGGCAGCCTGCGGTATGCACCCAGAACTCCTGTCACCGCCAAGCAGTTTGCCGATCCGAAGTTACGCGATGGATGGGCGCGCGACAAGGGCATGGTGGTTCTGAGCTTCTTCAGCGACCAGTTCCCGCGTATGCCCGTCGACGTGTTCGTGCAAGCGCCTTTCGCCTTCGACCTCGCCTACGAGAAGGCGTCGGTTGAACAAGTAGAACCGAACCAGTCCTTCCGATTTGCCGATATCGCCACGTTGATCCAGATGAAAGAGAGGACCGGACGAGAGAAAGACCTGGATGATGTCCAGCATTTGAGGATCATACAAAATGGACAAGGATAGATGGAAGATCGCCGAGTCGGCCGCCAATTGGGAGTGCAGCTGGGACGAGAACGAGCGCTTCCAGCTCCGCTACTTCCGATCACTCCCCATCGTTGAGAAGATCAAGGCCGTCGAGGAAATGTGCGATTTCGTGGAGTTCTTTGCCGAGAAAGCCCGCAAACGGCGCCAGCGTTGAGTGTTTCTCGATTCCTGCGGGGATATCCGAAGTGCTTCAGGCGGACGGCGTGTTGACAGAACCTGACCCTTTCGGTTTAATCATCACAAACCGTTAGCCCCGAATTCTCAAAGAAAGGACAACGTTCTGAAACTAAAACCATTTCGAGCCCTGAGGCCGCCGGCGGAGATCGCGCAGCGCGTGGCGTCGGTTCCCTACGACACGGTCGACACCGACGAAGCGCGGGCGCTGGCCGCCGGCAATCCCAGGAGTTTCCTTCGAATCGGCCGTCCCGAGATTGACCGGCCCGCCGGCACCGACATCCATTCCGACGCAGTCTATGCCAAGGCCGCCGCCAACTTTCAGGAATTCCAGAAAGTGGGCTACCTGGTGCGAGAGGACCAGCCGCACGTTTACGTTTACCGGCTCCAGATGGGCAAGCACATCCAGCGCGGCATCGTGGGGTGCTGCCACATCGAGGACTACGAGAAGAACATTATCCGGAAGCACGAGAAGACGCGCGCGGACAAGGAAGATGACCGCACTCGCCACGTCAAGACCCTGAACGCCAACTCCGGCCCGATCTTTCTCACCTATCGCGATGTCCCGGCGCTCGACAAGATCGTGGCCGAGACGGAGAAGGGGCGGCCGTTATTCGATTTTGACGCCGCGGATGGCATCCACCACACGATCTGGCGCATTGCGTCGAGCGATCCCGTCGTGGAGGCGTTTGCCCGGGTGCCGGTTTGCTACATCGCCGACGGGCATCACCGGGCGGCCGCGGCGGTTCGTGCCGGCACGGAAAAGATGGCCTCCAATCCGCGTCACACGGGCAACGAAGAGTACAACTGGTTCCTCGCCGTGCTGTTCCCCGCGGGCCAGCTTCAGATTCTGCCGTACAACCGCTGCGTGAACGATTTGAACGGACTCAGCCGCGAGGCATTCCTCGGCGCCGTAAAGAAGGTGTTTACCCTCACGGACAACGCGTCGCCGACCCCGTCCGGAACGCGGCATTGCAGCATGTACGTGGCCGGAAAATGGTACGGCTTGAGCTGGACGGTCAGCGGGAACGACCCCGTCGCGTCGCTGGACGTCAGCTTCGTTCAGGATCGGCTGCTCAGTCCGATCCTTGGTATCCAGGATCCGCGCACCGACAAGCGGATCGAGTTCATCGGGGGCATCCGGGGAACCGGCGAGCTGGTCAAGCGGGTGGACTCGGGCAAGGCGGCGGTGGCGTTCTCGATGTATCCCGTGACCGTGGACCAGGTGATGGCCATTGCCGACGCCGGGCGCATCATGCCGCCGAAGAGCACGTGGTTTGAGCCCAAGTTGAGGTCGGGGCTTCTTGTTCATACGTTGTAATCGGCGGCCGGAGTGTGGTAGCGTTCTGTGAGTCGGCAGAAGAAGGAAGCCCATGATTGGTGTTGAATCGAGATACTTGGACGAGGATTCGAAGGGGCGGCACGTCGGGCTTGCCTTTGCGGCCTGCGTGGGGTCGCTGATATTCCATCTTCTGGCGCTCCTGATTGTTACCCGGATGGACTTCTATACCGTGTGGACGCACGAATCGAAACGTCCCGAAACCAAGCCGTTCAAGGTCATGGAAGTCAAGCGGGAGCTGCCGGCCGCCGCCACGGTAACCAAGCCGGGCGATCCGGTGCAGCCGATCAGTCTGCCGAAGCAGGCGGACGTCATGGGCGTGAAGCCGGACGAGGTCGTTGTGGAACCGCCGGCGCTGCCGGAGGACAAGCTGGCGGGAGAGCTGGGCATTATTGCCGAGCCCAGCAAGCCGCCTGTACGGGCGACGTGGGAGCCGAGGCAGGAAATCCTGGAGGTCAAGAACCAGGTGGTGGCCGACAACACCGCCCCCCTGGAGCGGAAGAAGATCCCGCGGCTGGAGCGGGTCAATGATGCCCCGGATTTCCTGCTCCCGGTGGAACGCGATTCGGCAAAGCCCGAAGCGGCCTCGACGGAGAACCGGTCGTTCGGGCCGGACTGGCTGACCAAGCTGGACGTGCCGGGCGGCGGCAATGGCGGCGGGGAAGGGTGGGGCCGTCGAGCCGGACCCGACTCGCTGCTCATCGATCAGGCGCGAAGCAATCTGCCGCCCGATATCGTCAACGCCATCAAGGTCGAAGGCAAGGAGTTCAAGCCCATCGAGAACTTCCTGACGGCGGAGATTGCGACCTACACGACGCTGACGGATCCCGATTACGGCTATTTCCGGATCGAGATCAAGCGGCGGGGCCCGGAAATCCTCCCGGTGATCCCGAAGGACGTCCTGCTCGTGCAGGATTGCTCGGCCAGCATGACCGACCAGCGGCTCCATTTCTGCACCAACGGACTCGTCCTGGCCCTGTCGGAGATCGGCCCGCAGGACCGCTTCAATGTCGTGTGCTTCCGGGACAGGGTGGACACCTGTTTCCCGCAGTGGGCCAGCAACACGGCGGAGAATATCGAAACGGCCAGGAACTACATCGGGGAGATCCGGTCCAGCGGCAATACGGACATCTACTCCTCGCTTCAGGACTTGATGAAAGTTGATCCGGTCCCCGGGCGGCCGGTCATCGCCTTGCTGATGTCGGACGGATACCCGACCATGGGGCTGGTCAAGAGCGCCGACATTATCGGGGTGTTCAGCAAACTGAACAACGGCCAGATCTCGGTGTTTTCCATGGGCACGGCCCAGACCGCCAACTCCTATCTGCTCGACCAGCTGAGCTACTGCAATCGCGGGGACTCGTTCATCGTCACCAGCGGGCGCTACGACATTCCGCGCTATGTGCAGAAGCTGGCGCGCGAGGTAAGCCGACCCGTGCTGTCGGATGTGAAGTTCCTTTTCTCGGGCGGGACCGACGTGGAGGTCTATCCCGTGTTGACCAGCAACCTCTACCTGGATCGCCCGCTCGTCGTGTTCGGGCGCTATCGCAAGAGTGTGAAGAAGGTGGCTTTCGACGCGTTCGGCAAGGCGGGTGAGGTGGATTGTGACATGGTGTTCGACCTGCCGTTCGCGGGCGCGAAGTCGGGCGGCAAGGATATCCGGACCGACTGGGCCGAGCAGAAGATCTTCCACCTCATCGGCCAGTACGCTCGGCGGGCCGACGCCGGCGTAATGCAGGAGATCAAGAATACGGCGAAGACCTACGGCATCGATGTTCCTTACCGCGGCAAGTTCGACCGGTAGAACCCGGGCTACAGAAACAATGCGTTCAGGCCTATCCTTTCACAATTCGGGAAACCTCCACAGGAGCAGGTGGATCATGTCACAAACCGCAATCAAGAACACGAACGCACGAGTCCACGAAGACGTCTACACCGGCGAACTGGTCCGGTACCCCGGCCCGTGGGGATTCCAAATCGGCAAGTCGGTCATCATCCTGGTCAAGGACAGCGAACTGGAGGCCCTGTCGGATCCGGACAAGGTCCTCGACCTCAGCGTGACATACGACAAGGTCAAGTCGAGCCTTCGACAAGTCTGCGAAAAGGCAAGGGCGGCGGGACACCGGACCCTCATCATCGCCTTCGACCACTTCTTTGCGCAGTATCGTCCGGGCCAGTCCGAGCCGCGGCGGCTGATGCCGGACTCTGACGAATACATCCGGCGCATCGCCGGCATTGGCAAGTTCGCCGCCTCCTACGGATTGGGGCTGGAACTCAGCCTGTTGTCCCCACTGGAGGTCGGTAAAGCGTTCCGGGCCAGGACTGGCGAGTCCGGGCTGTGGATGCACTACCGCAAGGGACTGCGTGATCCCAAGAGCGGCGTCTTCAGCGTGCAGTTATGGCAACAGCGCCAATGGGTCAACAACAAGGGGCCCACGGCCGTCGAGGACGCCGGCATCCGCGTGTTTGCCTTCCGGGAAAGTCCCGTTCCCGGGGCCCCGTACCGCGTGGTGGATCCGGGTGCCATGGTCGATATCACGAAAGCGGCAAGGGTGGAAGTGTGGGAGGGAACGGACTCCCGCCGCGGCTACGAGGCCTGTAGAATACGAATCCATGGTCGGGGTATGTCGCACATCGGCGACTTGGACCGCGTCATCGTGATCCAGAAGTATGTCACAACGGAGATGGACTACTTCAGCCCCAGGGCGCTGCCCTTCCTGAAGAAACTGGTCGATCGATACGCGGATGCCGGGGTGAAGCTGAATTCGCTTTACGCGGATGAGATGCACATCCAGCAGGACTGGTTCTACCACGAGCACCACGACCACGGGCAGTTCGCCCTACGCTATGTCAGCGACGGGCTCGCCCGCCGTTTTGCCGACCGCCATGGCGCGTCCTTCCGGGATCTGGCGAAGTACATGCTCTACTTCGTATACGATCAGGAGGATTTCTCCAACAGCCTCTCCGCCAAGGCGCCGGTGATGCACGTGTTCGGAGCTTCACCCGAGGCTATCCGGGCAACGGCGCTGTTCAGGGCCAACTACTACCGGCTTCTGCAGGATGGGGTCGTGGACCTGTTCGTGGCGGCGAAGCAGCACGCGGAATCCCGCATGGGACACTTGCTCGAGGCGCGCGCCCACGCCACCTGGGCGGAGAGCCCCTGCTGCGACAAATGGGAGACGCAACCCCAGCCGGAGACGCCGCAGAAGTATGAATACACGTCGAATTTTGTGTGGTCCAACACCGTTCAGCAGTCGGCAGCCGCCTGCTCCGACTACTTCAAGTGGAACGACTTCCTCACGGGCGGCGGAAACGATCATGCCGAGGGCGGCTGGCTGGATCGGGACTACTTCGGACTGGCGCTCGCGTGTTCGACCGGCATCTTGAACCGGGTCCCCTATGCATATGCCGCGCACTGGGGAATGCCGCAGGAGATCCACGACCGCCGGATGGCTCTCGTCAATGCCTATGGCGCCGCGGGGGCGTCGCCGTTCGGGCTGGTGCAGGATCTCCAGCACCGCGACGTGGATGTGCTGATGCTGTACCCGATCGATCTCGTGGCGGCGGAGGAGCGGTTCGGCAGTTGGATGACCCAATACGGTTATGCGAACTACGTCACGGCGGCCAAGCTGCTGGAGCGCGGCCGGGTGGTCAACGGCGGCATCGAAATGGCGGGGCGGCGGTTCACCACGCTGATGACGACGTTCGAGCCGTTTCCTTCAAAGAAGCTTCTTGCCTTCCTGCGCGACTTTGCCGAACGCGGCGGCCGGCTGATCTGGGCGGGGCCCCCGCCGGTCCTGACCGCCGAAGGCGGCAACGCCCGCGCCGAGTGGCAGAAGTTGTTCGGCGTTCGCTACACGCCCTCGGCCACGGAAGGCTATGCGGCGCCGGGCAAGCAGGTGGAGTTCGCCGGCGTCCTGAAGCACGTTTCGCCACAGGCCATCCTGACCGACTTTCTCGTGGATCGTGTCTATCCTGTGACGCCGGCAGCAGGCGTACAACCCGCGGCCCGGGTGAAACAATGGGTGGTCGGCACCCACCGCAAATTGGGCCGGTCGGGCACGGCCACGTTCCTTGGCTTCAGGCTGCGCGACGACCAGTCGAAAAGTCTCGGCTACGATTGCCGTACTCTCTTCGATGTGCTGTCCGCGCTGGGGGCCTATCCGGAGACCCGCGCCTTCCGGGGGGTGAACGACAACACGGAGCATCTATCGAGAACCGGCGACGTTCTCTGCTGCCGGTTCCCGAACGGCGCGCTGGCCCTGGCTCCGCATCTCAGGGAGATGGAGGAATCGTGGGATGGCGGGTTTGCGCGGGACAAGAAGCGGGATCGTGAGAGCATGGCCCGGAACCCGCCGCCATCCGACCGGTTGAAGCTTAACAACTTCAAGGTGAACGGGCTCACCGTTAGCTACACCGGCCGGGGCGCCGTATGTTTCCGCGTCGACAAGACAGGGGAACTTGTGGCCTTTACCGGCGCCGGCTCGAACCGGATTACGGTTGGCGGTCACCAGACGATCTTCGCCGCTGGCAAGATCCAACAGCTCGCCTGGGCCCCGGTTCTGCCTGAGCGTAGCGTGGATGGAAAGACCGTCCTTCAGGCCATCGCCTATGGGGCCGGAAAGGTGCGCATTCCGGCCTCCCGGCTGCCTCGGAGGCTGAGACTTTTTGCCGAAGGGCCCACTCCCGGGAGTCGAGGGGAACCCGTTCAGGTTGCGTCGGTGAATGGCGCGCTGGAATTCACGGTGACAGCGCGCCTGTCCGGCAAGTGGTTGTATGCAGCGGTGTGAGGTCATCTGAAATTTGCGGCTCCCTGCCACCTTGCGTGGCAGGGGCCGGAAAGCTCGCAGTTTGGCGGGTTGGAGCTCAGCAGCTGGAAGCCGCCACCGACCGGCAGAAGAAGAACGTTCCGGCGCCGAAAGCACACCGGCTAAGCCTTGCCGAGGATAATCGGGAGCGCGTCGGCCAGGGTCTGGCATGAGGCGAAGAGCAGGGGACGCGTGCCGCTCTTCTCGATATTCCCGCCCGCCACGCCGATGGCGGCAAAGCCCGCCAGTCGGATCGAGACGACGCCCGCGCCGGAATCCTCCATGCCGATGACCCGGTGGCGCTGCGCGTCTTTTCGAAGGATCGCCGGGTTCCTGGCCCACCGGCCGCGCTGGCAGGCCAGGGCGGCCCGGGTTCAAAGGGGATTGGAGCGCTACCGGACAGCCGTCATGCTCGGTTTCCGCTTCGTTTACGGCTTCCGGATTGTCGCGCCGTTCGTGATCGGGCTGACCGGGTTCAGCGCCGTTCGCTTTGCCTTGCTGAATGCCCCGGTAGCGGCCGCCGTGGTGATGTTCATCATCCATCGTATCCGGGAGCGACGAGCCGCGGCAGCAGCGGGCCGGTGAGACCTTCCAGGCGGACCGGACCGAGCTCCCGGGGCACGGAAAATTTCCTTTGTGAGGCTGTTGACACGGCAGGGACGCTGTGCTAGCTTGCCGACCTTCGTGCAGCTTTTTTCGAATCGAAACGTGACTGGAAGCGCCTAACGACGGGGACATGTGACGTGAAAAAGACCGCAGAAAAAGCCGGAAAGAAAGTTGCCGCCACGAGTACCGCGAAGAAGGCGGTCAAGGAAATCCCCGAGCCCAAGCCGTTGCCCATCGTGAAGGTCAAGATATCCGCCAAGGACAAAGCGGAACTCCGGGATAACCTGCTTGCCATCCGCGAAGGCCTGTCCGGCCAGATGACGGCGCTCCGGGACGACTCCCTGGCCCGTGAACCGTCCGATAATACGACAGAGGACGGCACCGACGCGTTCGATCGGCAGGTGAGTCTCAACCTGGTGAGCTCCGAGCACGACGAAGTAATGGCCATTGACGATGCCCTGCGCCGCCTCGAGGAAGGCACCTACGGCGTGTGCGAAGAATGTCGCCATCCCATCGAGAAGGCCCGGATCAAGGCGCTGCCTTTTGTCAGGCTGTGCGTCAAGTGTCAGTCGGATAGCGAAAAGGGCAAGACGAAGTATCGCCCACTTTCCAGCGACACAACCATGTAGTTTCGCATGCTTATTCTGTGCCTGAGTTTCCTCGTGGCCCTTGTGGACCAGGTCACCAAGTACGTGGTGATGCAGGCCCTCCTCATCAACGACTGCAAGGTCGTGATTCCCGGCCTGTTCAACATCTCCCACGTGCGGAACACCGGCGCGGCCTGGGGCATGATGCAGGGATTCAACATGGGGCTCGTCGTCCTCTCCGTCGTCATGCTCATCGTCATGGTCGGGTTCCGCCGCCATTTCATGGCCGACACCCGCCTCTACCGCGCCATCGTCGGCCTCATGGTGGGCGGCATTGTCGGCAATCTCATCGACCGCCTGCGCCTCGGCTTTGTCATGGATTTCCTGGACTTCCACTGGCAGTCGCATCATTTCCCGTCCTTCAACGTCGCGGATTCGGCGATCTGCACGGGGGTCGGCCTCTACATCCTCCTGCAGTTCCTGGCCGGTCGGAAAGCCGGGAAGCCGGCCGTCGCCGGCGAGCCGCAGGTGCCTGCCGGGGACCCGGCGCCATGAACGGGAACCGGTCAGGCCTGGAGGGCTACTTTCTTGTGGGGCCGACCGCGGTCGGCAAAACGTGTGTCGCGCAGTGGATCGCCGAGCATCACGACTACGACATCCTGTCCGCCGACTCCATGGTGGTGTACCGCGGCATGGATATCGGCACCGCCAAGCCCAGCGCCGCCGAGCGCGCCCGCGTCCACTATTCCGGCCTCGACCTGACCACGCCGGACCAGCCCTTCAGCGTCTGGGACTACCGCCAGCACGCGCTGGCGGCGCTCGCCGCGAGCGCCGCCAAGGGACGCCGGACCCTGATCGTGGGCGGTTCGGGGCTTTACGTGAAGAGCCTCACGGACGGCCTGGCGCCGGTGTCCGGCGCCAGCCTCGAAATCCGCAAGTACTGGACGGACATCGCCGAGACGGATGGCGTGGAGCCGCTGCAGAAGGCGCTGCGTGACAAGAGCCCGGCCCTGTACGAATCGCTGGCCGACAAGCAGAACCCCCGGCGCCTGATCCGCGCCCTGGAACAGGCGGCCAGCGGCGCCGCACCACGTGTTCCGACGTGGAAGAAAACCGGCGCGGTTCCCCTGATCGGCCTCACCTTGCCCGCGGAAGAGTTGCGGTTGAGGGTTGAATCGCGGGTGGCCGGCATGTATCGTACCGGGCTCGTGGATGAGGTGCGCGGGCTTCTCGAGAAGTATCCGAATCTGTCGGATACCGCGCGGCAGGCCATCGGCTACGCGGAAGCCATGGAGGTCCTCAACGCCCGCTGCTCGCAGGAGAAGGCCATGGCCCGGACGGTGACCCGCACCCTGCAGTTGGCCAAGCGGCAGCGGACCTGGTTCCGGCACCAGGCGAAGGTGAAGTGGGTGGAGATCCGACCGGATATGGATACGCGCAAGGTGGCCGAACTAGTTCTGGATCATGGGAGCCTCTATGGCCCGACGAAAATTGCAGAATAACGGGAATCCGCTGCCCGAAACGGCGTACGTCATTCAGCCGAACGCCTGGCGGGTGCGCGACATTCCCGAGCGGCTCCGGCCGCGGGAAGAGATGGCCCGCGTCGGCGCCGGAAACGTGGCCGACGACGTCCTCGTGTCCGTTCTGCTGCGGAGCGGCATCAGGGGCGTCAACGTAGTCGATCTCTCCCGAAGCCTGATCAAGAAGTACGGGTCGTTCGCGGGCCTTGCCGGCGCCTCGGTCGAGGAACTGGCCGAGGAGAAGGGGATGGGCCCCGTCAAGGCGCAGGTCCTCATGGCCGCCTTGGAGATCGCCCGGCGTTACAGCCAGGAGGCGGCGCCGAAGCGGCCGCGCATTCGCACGCCGGAGGATGCCGTCCGCCTGCTTCGGGACGAGGTGCGCGCTCTCGATAAGGAAGTCTTCTGGACGCTCCTGCTCGACGCGAAGAACTTCCTGAAGACCAAGCCGGCCGAAGTGTCGAGCGGGCTGCTCGACGCCAGCCTGGTTCATCCCCGCGAGGTGTTCCAGGAAGCCATTAAGCTTGGCGCCGCCGCGGTCGTGCTGGCGCACAATCATCCGTCGGGCGAGCCGACGCCATCCGCCGAGGATGTGAGGATTACGAAACAACTGGTTGAAGCGGGCCGTATTGTTGATATAAAGGTTCTCGACCACGTGATTCTAGGGAAGCCGGGCCTGCAGGGCGTGCCGGAGTTCCTCAGCATGAGAGAGCAGGGGATTGTCAGCTTCGGGTGAAACAATGATTCATAAGACCGCGGTGGTGGAAGCAGGGGCGGAACTGGGGCGCGATGTGGCGGTGGGGGCGTTTGCTTTCATCCAAGCCGGCGCCAGGATCGGCGACGGCGCCATTATCGATCCGCACGCGAGTGTCCTGAAGGGCGTTACGATCGGCCCGCGTTCCAGGGTGCATGGCGGGGCCGTTGTGGGCGATCTGCCGCAGGACCTCGGGTTCACCGGCGGCGATTCCTATGTGGTGGTCGGCGCCGATTGCATGATTCGCGAAGGCGTCACCATTCACCGGGGCACCAAGCCCGGCACGACCACCGAAGTCGGCGACGGCTGTTTCCTGATGTCGAACTCCCACTGCGCGCACAACGTCAAGCTCGGCAAGAACGTCATCGTCGGGAGCAATTCGCTTCTGGCCGGATATGTCGAGGTGGGCGACAGGGCGTTTATCAGCGGCAACTGCGTGGTTCACCAATTCGTCAGGATCGGACGCCTCGCCATGGTGGGCGGCGCCAGCGGAATCTCCAAGGACCTGCCGCCGTTTTGCACGACCAAGCCGATGACAGTCAATCAGGTCCTGGGCCTGAATGTCGTGGGCATGCGCCGTGCGGGTCTCACGCCGCCGGAAAGGAGCGCCGTCAAGGAAGCGTTCCGGCTCTTCTACCGGTCCGGCCTGAACGTATCGCAAGCCTTGGCGCAGATGAAGCCCCTGTTTCCGTTGGGCCCCGCCGCTGAGTTCTGCGCGTTTGTCGAAGCCTCCAAGCGCGGCATCGTTGCCTGGTGCGGCCAGGACGAAGAAGCGGCGGAGTAGCCGGTGGATTTGCATCGGGACGAAGAGATGGCCGAGGTGACCGATGGGAAATGACAACGGAAAGAATGTGCGCGGCGCGCCGGGAACAGGCAACAGTGCGGAGCCCGACTATTCACCCGACGCCGTTTTGGCGCGTATCAAGAGCGGCAGCCAGGGAGGCAATAGTCCCACGGTGCGGATTCCGGGGTGGCTGGCCCTCGTGATCGTGGCGGCCATCGGAGCGGCGATCTGGTTCTGGTACCAGGGGCTCGGCGTGTCGCACATTCCGCTCTGCGTGGTGAACACGGCCTCGGATGCGCCGCTGGAGATCCTGCTCGATGGAAAATCCATCGGCCGGGTGTCCAAAATGATCGGCGAGGATCCGAACGCGGCGCTGCTGGCGGTGCTCAAGTGCGGCCAGCACGAACTGGATGCGCGGGATGGCTCGGGCGCCGTGGTCGCGAGCGAGAAGCTGACGGTCGAGAAAGGCTCCAATGGCTTTCTTTGGACGCCTCTGCCGGACCCCTCCTTCGCGTTCCTGATCGAGACCACCGACTATGGGGAGTCGACGGGAGGCGCCGGCCAGGTCATGCTCGAGGGCGCGGGCCCGTTGAGGCCGCTGCCCGAGTGGGTGACGCAGTGGTTCCGGGAGAATCCGAAGAGCGTATCGGCGGCCAAGGGGTCCAAACGCACCCACGAACACGCCCTGCGTCGGGCCGCGAATTCGCCATAGATGGCGTCACACGGTCGCAACTTTCTCCAGTTTCCCGTTGATCCGCCTTCCTCCCCGGCATAAACTCTGACCCAGAACTCGGGGTTGTTGTCTCCGCAGCCGGGCGTGTCCTGTATAGGCGAAATCAACCCGCCCAAAACAGTAGTTCGCCAAGAAGAGAAAATGAAATGCCGCATAATCAGATCGGTGGAACCTGACAGAGTCAAGAGTCACGTTCCAACACAGTTCAAAGATCTGATTCCTTTTACAGACTTGGGCCGCAAACCTGTCACCATTCTCCTCTTTCCGCTGGACACGCGCGACGTCGTGCACTCGCGTCACATCAGGCAGGCCTTCGCCAAGATCGATGGAACGTCCGACACAGTCATAGCACTTGCTGGGATGTTCACCGAGGATTCCACTCAAGAGCTCAGTCTGCGGGGAGCAAGACAGTTTTCTCTCAAAGAGTTTCACTGGACGGACAGATCACATGATGACATCAAGGTGCTGGTGGGAGCTGCTGTGAAACGGCCGAACCCATAGAAGGCGAACACGCCCTTGCTCGGTACGTCGCTGACGCGCCGCCCGAGAAGGGCAACGTTCGCCGAAACGCAGAGGTTTGATTCCATGACGTTGGCACCCTTTGTACGCATCGGAACAGGAGCACATCCAACGATAGACCGCGAGTCCCTCATGCGGCACTACGCCGATCTTTCTGTAGACGTTTGGAATGTGTCCAGCGCCAGCGATCTGGTTGGCTGGGAAAAGGGGCGAACTGTCTACAAGATCGAAGATAGCAGCGCTGTCCCATGCGATCTCTTCGTCTGGGGCGTTGGCGAATCGCCGGACCGTCGTCTAACGCGCGTTGGGGGTGTGCCGTGGTTGCCAAGAAGAACACCATGGCCTGTCATTGGTGACGTTGTGACAACGTTTCTCTGTCAATTCGACTTCCGAGACAGCCGGGACCTCAAGGGGCAACGAGTCAGTGGGCATCTGCCAGGAGACCTGTTGCTGGTGTTTGTCGCTGACGATAATACCGCATTGTCAGGGGACGATCAGCAAATGCGTTTTGTCTGGGTCTCTGCGGAGGAGACCGATATTGTCACCGCAGCGGACATTCCCAAGGCAACATACCCGTTCGATTTCGTTACCACGTGGGGTGTACGTTATCGCACGGCGGACGTTCCTGCCAAATGGGATGATGCTTACGAGATTCCTGATGATGCTGGAGGCGGCCGGTGTTGGAGTCTGCCGGTCCTATGGGGCACGAAGATCGGCGGAGTACCATACAACTCACAGGAGAACCAGACAGAGCCGCCACCAGACTACCTATGCCAGCTGGTCTCGATTCAGGCCAGTGCAACAAAGTGGCCTTGGGTTGACCGGGAAGCCCACCTGCAGGACTATGGGGTGGACGGGAGATGCGAAGACAAGAATTGCCTGATGATCGGTGACATGGGAGAACTGACGTTGTTTCTGCACGATGACGGTTCTGTCACCGCTGATAGTGCGTGTGGGTGAAGGCAATCCGAGGTCGAACACTGAGTCGACGGCCAACAACACCTCGGACGGTACAGTGTCCCGTTGCGCGGTCCACTGCAGGTCAAGGTGACGTTCGACAGACTGGCAATGAGATGAAGACGAAGATCATACTGGGCGCCTGTCTGTTGCTGCTGGGCACTGTGCTGGTGCTTTTCTGGCGCCAAGCCCTCGTTGAGTTTTCGGTATGGGGCAGCACAATCTCGATGCCGCAAACACACGAACAAGTCAGACAAGGTTTTCCGACTTACTGGTTCGCCTGCATGCTTACCGGAGTTGACTCGCTGCCGCCCAGCGGAGCATATGACGCAGGTGCCTTCTGCCGCACCATCTTGCGCAGACTGCACCCTGGTCTTGTCCTGGGATATGGTGTCGCCGTAGTGGGTGCGTGGAGGTTGGCTACGGCCTTTCTCAATCCTCACTTCAAACGAACGCATGCTGTACTGAACATGCTTATGCTGGTGCTAGTTGCCATCCTTGTTGTTGATGGCGTGAAAACATGGGTCATGGGACCACGGGGAACGATCCGGTCATTTGAAGAACCTGCCAGCAAAGCGCCGCATGCTGTCGGCGCTGAAACTGCGCCTCAGCATGAACGCTGACGGTTGCTATATTGCTCTGTCCTGCGGGGCGAAGGCCGGGTAGTGTGGCGGCATGAAGCACGATTACGAATGGGTGGAGAAGCTGGAGGACGGGACCAAGCGGACCGTGCGGGTCAGCTTTCCCGGCGGCGGTAAGATCGAGTGGAGGTTCCGCTGCGCGGGCGAGGAGCGGTGGAACCGGAACGTGCCGCTGACGACGGAGCACTGGGATTTTCTCGAGAGCAAGGTCCGCGGCCGCTACAACCGCCGCCGCGCGGCCATCAAGGATGTCGAACTGGTCGTGGCCATGAGGAAGGAACATGTCTGAGCCCTTTGTCCTGCGCGGGGAATTCATTGAGCTGTGCCGACTGCTGAAGGCGGCGGGACTCTGCAACTCCGGCGGCGAGGCCAAGCATGCCATCGAGCAGGGCCAGGTCAGCGTCGACGGCGTGGTCGAGACCCGCAAGGCCTGCAAGATCCGCCCCGGCCAGGCCGTCACCTACGGCCCGCAAGAGCTTGTCGTAAGGGCGTAGAGCCGCCCAGGTGCGCCCGGACGGCTCGCGTGCGCGCCAACCTGCGTGGCCGCTGGACGGGAGAGTTGTGCGTTTCGTGAAGAAGCCGGCATGCCATCTCGCCCCGTCTGCGGCGTTCTCACGGTCGCCGCATACCGGAAGTATGGCGGCGACCATTCGGCCTTGCAGCCGGGGCAATCTGACATGCCGTTTCTTCAGGCCTCGCAGATTCGGCCAGCGAAACGCACAACTCGTCTGCCTCCCTCGCCAGCAGGCTGGGCGAGGGATTCTGTAGGAAGAACAACTTGTTCTTGAGAGGGATGACATTTCGTTGCGCGGCGGCATCCTCATTTTGTCATTCCGAGGGTTGAGGCGTTTTACGCCGAAAGCCGAGGAATCTCTCGCCATTCGTCAGCCCTGCAATGATTCGTAAGGGGGGCGGGGAGTGCCGTCTCTACACCGCGATGGTCATGCCCTCGCGGGCCCAGAAGATATTCATGGAAGGGTTCACGGACTTCGCCATCTTCGCGTAGCGGTCCCACAGCAGGTCGAGCATGGAATCCGTGTGCTGCGGATCGTGGTGGAAGACGGCGAGCTGCTTGACTCCGCATTTCCCCGCGGTCTCGATTACGGTCTTGATGGAGCTGTGACCCCAGCCTGCCCGGCCGGGATACTCGCGCTCCGTGTACTGCCCGTCGGCGATCAGCAGGTCGGCGCCGCGGATGAAGTCGCAATATTCCCGGGCCAGTGTCTTGTCCGCGCGCTTCATCTTGCTGCCGCCGGCAAAAATCTTATCGATCTCCACGTCCGTCGCGTACACGATCTTCTTGCCGTCGGCGCTCAGGCTGTAGCGCACCGAGCCGCCGGGATGACAGACCTGCTCCTGCCAGTCGATCGTGAAGGGCCCGATCTGCATTCCCGACCGGGAGATCTCCGTGATCGACAGCTCGGCGGCGAGCGCGTTCATCTGCACCGGGAAATAGTTCATGTCCATCTGCTTCTGGAGAATGGCCGCCAGGAAACGTTCCTTGTTCGGGCTGCCGTAGACGGCCATCTTGGTGCCCTTGATGTAAGCGGGCGAGAAGAAGGGCAGGCCCTGGATGTGATCCCAGTGCGTATGGCTCAGCAGAATGTGCACGCTGAGCTTCTGTTTGCGGCGGTCCGACCGCTGGGCCAGGTCGATGCCGAGGTCCCGGATGCCGGTGCCGGCGTCGAGGATGATGTCGGTGCGGCCGTACTGGATCGAGACGCAGGGCGTGTTGCCGCCGTACTTCTGCGTCACCGCGCCGGGCGTCGATATGGAGCCGCGCGTTCCCCAGAACGAGACGTGAATTCGCGGCGTCTTGGCGGTCATTCGGAGTCCCTCATTCTCTGCTGCACGAAGACGAGTTTGCCTTCGCCGATGCGGATCTGGTCGTTGTTTCGCAGGATGCAGCGGCTGATCCGGACGCCGTTCACGAACGTGCCGTTCGTGCTGTCGAGGTCCTGCAGCCGGTACTCTTCGCTTACCAGGCTGATGCGGGCATGCTGCCGCGAGACGTTGGGGAGGGGGAGGCAGGCCCGGCACTGCCGGTCACGGCCGATCGTCACCGCCTGCGTACTGAGCGGTATCCGCAGGGGATTCTCGCCCGGACACGTGATGTCGAGGAACGCGGCGCTGGCGCCGGAGAGCCATTCGAAGACGGCTTCCACCGGGATCTGCATGGTGCTGGACAGTCGCTGGGTGGTATGGAGCGCGCCGGGGGGGTCCCCTTTGATTTTCGCGGAGACCCTTTCGTGAACGGTCTTGTGATGGATCGTTTTCCTGATGGTCTTCATCGCCGCTCAATAAAATACGGAGTTTCCGCCCCGAAGTCAATTATGGAACGGACTTCCAGAAAAGGGTTGTCGCGGCGGGGGGGGTTGGATAGAGTCGAAATCCATGGCGACTATCCGTACAGGCATTGGGTTTGATACGCACCGGTTCGTGAAGGGCCGGCCCCTGATCCTCGGCGGCGTGGAGGTGGACCACAAGCTGGGGCTCGACGGCCACTCCGACGCCGATGTGCTCTGCCATGCCGTCATGGACGCCCTGCTGGGCGCCGTGGCCGACGGCGACATCGGCATGCATTTCCCCAATACCGATCCGGAATGGAAGAACGCCCGGAGCCTGGACCTGCTCAAGGCCGTCGCGGATCGCCTCCGCCGGCGCGGCGTTCGCGTGGTGAATGTCGATTCCACCGTCATCGCGGAGCGGCCCAAGATCGCGCCGCACGCGGAAACCATGTGTCGGAACATGGCGCGCATGATGGGAATCAGCGACGACCGCGTGTCGGTGAAGGCGACCACGGCCGAGAGAATGGGATCGCTCGGCCGGGCCGAGGGCATCGCCGCCATGGCGGTGGCCACGGTGGAGCAGCTTGCCGGCCACGCTTCGCCTGGCGATGCGGGCGGGGAGGAGCCGTGAAGGTCCACAACACATTGTCGCGCCAGGTCGAGGAACTGGCGCCCATCGAGCCCGGCCACGTTCGGATGTACACCTGCGGACCCACGGTCTACGACTTCGCCCACATCGGCAATTTCCGCGCCTATCTCTTCGAGGACCTGCTCCGGCGGTACCTGAAATACGCCGGCTACCGCGTGACGCAGGTGATGAACCTGACGGACGTGGACGACAAGACCATCCGCGGCGCGCTCGCGGTGGGCCTCCCGCTCCGGGAGTACACCCGCAAGTTCAAGGACGCCTTCTTCGAGGACCTGAAGGCGCTGAACATCGAACCGGCCGAGCATTACCCCGAAGCCACGGCCCATGTGCCGGAGATGGTGACGTTGATCCAGAAGCTGCTCGACAAGGGCGTTGCCTACAAGTCGGACGACGGCTCCGTCTATTTCAGCATCGCCAAGTTCCCGGCATACGGGAAGCTGGCGCATCTCGACATGTCCGGACTCCGCGCCGGGGCGCGGGTGTCGCAGGACGAATACGAGAAGGAGAACGTCGCCGATTTCGCCTTGTGGAAGGCGTGGGACGAGAAGGATGGCGATGTCG
>Ga0172375_10001789_pt1 | contig 34263 bp, 31 predicted proteins | sample LakKiv1m_FD_114537 | JGI IMG/M metagenome (GOLD analysis project Ga0172375, IMG submission 114537) | Freshwater microbial communities from Kabuno Bay, South-Kivu, Congo - kab_092012_11.1m | ecosystem: Environmental > Aquatic > Freshwater > Lake | place: Democratic Republic of the Congo... | reverse complement strand
CAAGCTTCCAAAGTATGGTTTAAACCCAAAGATAAAGAAGAGTCATCAGCATACGTTACAAAATTACTCTTTCCATCAAGATCGCCCGCATTGTTAAGTTTTCCGTTTTCTACATCATATCCCAATATTCCCGAAGCTATTACGTGTGCGTTTGAAGAAGAATCCAACGGATCCCCCTCTGACTCATCAAAATGAAGAAGCAGCGATGTGTTGGCATCACTTTGATATTCAACAACTTTAAGCTGTGCAGATCCTCCGGAAATTTCTATATAGTTGGCATCCGATGCGGTGTAGTCTCCAGCACTTGCAAAATCCCATGAGTAATAAGTATCCCCTGCTGCATAAAGGTAAGGAATAAGTATGTTGGCGGTTGTCAGATACGAGCCTACTGCAATCCCAACAAAAAATACAAACGCCAAAACACTCTTAAATCGAAGCTTGGAAATAGTAATCTTGTCCAAAAACTGGCTTTTAACTATTTTTTTTACAAACAAAAAACGGGCAGTTCTCATGCTTTATCTTTTAAAACATTAAGCTGATATAATTAATCGAATTTTCTAAGAATTTTCTTAGGAAAACCTTATATGAAAAGTATAAATAGCTTTTTTCAGCTTGTCTATACTATGTGTAGTGCAGAAAATTCTTGAGGCTAAAAAACAATGAAAAAAATCTATTTTATTTCCCTACTTTTAATTTTTAGTTTGTTTGCAAACGCTGCATTTGTTGTAAATATTCTAAACACCAAGCAAGACAGCAGTCAATCTCCTAACACTAGTTACAACAAACAATATCCATATATTTCAAAAGCTATATTTGTAGAACAAAAAAATGATGTAATAATAAACTTTACCCCATTACGGGAAAGCCTAAAGTCATACACTTCCTCCCAAGAAAACCGCATTGGAATTTATTTTGAATATCTCCCGAGCGGAACATCTATTGGTATAAACGAAAAAGAGGTCTTTTTTCAAGCAAGTCTGATTAAAGTACCTATGGCGATGGCAATATATCAGCTGGTTTCAAAAGGAAAAATAAATATGGACGACGCCCTTACCCTTAAAAAAGAGGATATCGATAATAAATTTGGAGACCTGTGGCAAAAAGGCGCAGGATATACTCTTTCTATTGAGGATTGTGTTGATATCATGCTTAAAAAATCAGATAACACGGCTTACAGAACTCTTTTTAGGGTATATCCCACTTACCTAGATGAGATATTTGATTTTTTAGACATCCCAAAGGAATCACAGGAAGAAGAGCCGATTGTTACACCTAAAAACTATTCATCCATTCTGAAATCCCTTTATCTTTCCTCTTATCTTGAACCTAAATTCTCAAATGAAATACTAGAAATCCTTACTCAAACAGAATTCAGCGACAGACTAGTTGCGGGAGTCGATAAAAACATTAAAGTTGCACACAAAGTAGGTATTGTTAGAGAAAAAAATATCTACAGCGACTGCGGAATCGTATATTTTCCCAACAGACCATACATACTCTGTGTCATGGTTGAAGGAGAACGGGAAAAGGCAATCGACGATATGGCAAATGTGTCAAAAATAATCTTCAATTACATTAAAGAACATAGGGAAAACTAAAAATAATACTGTATAATTTCCTTCATGAGTCCAGATAAAATACTGGAAAAATATAGAAACTTAGTATGGCCCGTGGTCAAAAGCTATCTTGTTACTCCAGAGTTTCCAAAACCATTCGCCATTGATCCTAAATACAAGAAAATGGAAAAACTGTATTGGAAAATAGTTTCAGAATACCCGGAAAGAAAGGGAAAATACATACGACCAACTTTAGTACTACTCTCAGCTATTGCGATGGGCCAAAAAGCAAACAGGATTAAAAATGTCGCTGCGGCAATGCAGCTTTCTGAAGATTGGATTCTGATTCACGACGACTGGGAAGACAAATCACACCAAAGGCGAGGAGCACCAACTCTCCACAAAATGTATTCAGATGAGCTTGCTGTAAATGCAGGAGATGGATTACATGCAGTAATGTGGAAAGCATTTTTCGACACACAAAAAATACTTGGAGAAGACACTACACTTAAGCTTTTAGATGAATTTTACAGACAGCTAATACGAACCACCATGGGTCAATCGACTGAAATTTATTGGAGTCAGAAAAATGTATTCTCCTTTTCAGACTCGGATTGGTTTTTTATTGCAGACGGAAAAACCTCTTACTATACCATAGCTTGCCCCATGAGGCTGGGTGGGATAGTTGCAGAAGCTACAGATAAACAACTAGAACTTTTAGCTGAATTCGGAGTCTACTTAGGCAGGTGTTTCCAGCTTGTAGATGACATTTTAGATGTCACAAGCGACTTTTCAGGATTAAAAGAAATGGGAAATGATATATATGAGGGTAAAAAAACACTCATATTAGGACATCTCTTAAGAAGGGCCAACCAAAAAGACATGGTAAAACTACATAAAATCTTAGGGAAAAGTAGAGAAAACAAAACAGAAGCTGAAGTATCTTGGGTAATAGAAAGAATGAAACATTATAAATCAATTGAATATGCACAAAAAAAAGCAGCTGACTACAAGAAAAAGGCAATGAAGATGTTTGAAACAAAACTTAAATTTCTTAAAAGAGAGCCTGCAAGAACCAGTCTCAAAACACTCATAAACTTCATGCTTGAGAGGAAATACTAAAAAAAGCCAGCCCCTTATTGGAATATCGATAAAACAAAAACTCCAACAGGTAGCTGGCAAAAAAATCTCCTTTAGGTACCGGTTCGTTATGCCTTTGGTGGCGGATAAAAAAAATGCCATCGAGGCAAACCAATCAATGAAACGAACCGGTACCTAGCGCAAGCCGGAATTAAACTGGGAGCGCATCCCCAGTAAAAGTGTGGCATAAGCCACTAAACGCTTTTTTTATCCCGACTGTGTTGCGAATATACCATACTATCGGATATTTGTCAAGTATGAGGGTCTAAAAGGCCCTTGACATAAATGTATGCCTTTGATATTTTGTGATTAGTTTAGTTAGAAATTAGGCTTGAAAGTAGTTCATACTAAGTCTAACTAGTAAGAAGTAATTCAACTTTTAAAATAAAATTTTAATGGACGAGTCTAAAAAATCCAAAAAGAAAGTAAGGCTTGACGATCTTCCCGATCTTTTGACAGTTCGTGAGGTTTCAGATCTTCTTCGTGTTTCACCGCTTACCATAAAGCGTTGGGGAAAAAGAGGCAAACTTCCCGCGATTAGAATAAATTCCAGAGGAGACAGAAGATACAAAAAAGAGGCGGTGCTTTGGCTTCTTGGAATACAAGCCAAAGAATAACTCCAAGGACTAACCCCTAGTTACTTAGTTTATATTTTATTACTCTTATTGGAAAACCCGGAAAAGCAGTTAAAATGCGTTTTATCCTGAAAGGCTGGGTTATCATCCTCCAAACCCATTCCAGATTAAGGTGTGTGAATACTTTTGGCGGGAGCTTTGCTTTCCCGCTTACATAATCAAACGTTCCACCCAGAGTCATCATTCCCCCGCAGGTAACCTTCGCAAAGTTCCTTTTTAACCACATCTCCTGCTTTGGTGCTCCAAAACCAATAAACACCATGTGGGGAGATATCTTGTTTATTTTCTCTAGTATTTGCTTCTCTTCCCCCTTCCCCGATTCACTCACAGGTACTCCACTTCTGTCCAAATTGGGAAAGGAAAAAGCCGAGATATCAACCTTCTTAAAGCTCCTTTCAAGTACATCCTTTGCCTTTTGAGCACTCTCTTTCTCGTCTCCGAGAAGCACAACCTTCCACGACTTTTTGTTACAAAGAGAAACTATTCCACTAAAAAGCGTCCTGCCTTTTGTGATATTAAGCGCCTGTCTAAGTTTTTGAGGCATCAGCCAGGTAAGAAAAGAGACATAAATCCATTCGACTGGGTATACCCCAAAAGCAAGAGACTTGATTTTTACTTTGGGAAAATCCATAAAACAGCTTGCCTGGGCAAGCCCAATTCCATCAGGAACGGAAAATGTAGATTTATTTATTATCCTTTTAAGTTCAGCGTTAAAGTACGCCTCGGTTACTATTTCGGGGTTTGGGGTAACTATATTGAATTTATGAATCTTGGATTTATTTCTGTTCCATGAAATGAGCCTGGCATATATCCCCCTTAGCACTTGGGAGTAAGAAGTGCTATCGCATCTAGTTCCTAAGATATAAACGTATTTTCGGTCCGTTTTAGACCTAACTTTTGCTGTTTTTTTCATATTTTCTTACTTTAGCCTTACTTTTTCTTAACTTTTTTTCTATCAGTCTCAAGATCTCTCTATCTATAGGATTTATAATCAATAAATACACTTGCCTTATATCAATTTTAACAAAATTATTGCCTTTTATACCCTAGAAAGTCTATTATTTCTACAAGAAAAAGCAACATTAGTATACTACAGGTCTTATAATATACAATCTAAAAATCCAAAATATTATGTTTATGAACAATTATCCTGCTCAAAAAAACAAATATAAAGTAATTATCTTATCCTCAAACTTTCTACATTTAAATCTAATTCTCGGCCATATTACTATACTCTATTAGACAATACTACAAACAGCATCATCTGATCTTTCATAAATTACCGATAATTTAACGCAGCTATTTGAACATGCCCCGCAATGTTTGCTATTTTAAAAACCTATAATAAAAACTATTAAGATTAATCTTAATTTACTTTTTAGTGGTTATACTCCTTTTCCAAAGCTCGATATTTTCAAGTACAAGCCCTGTTCCCCTTACAACACAAAGCATGGCTTCATCAGCCGTGTGAGCTGGAACCCCGGTCTCTTCGGTCATATATTTATCAAAATTTCTTAGGAGGCTTGTACCCCCACTCATTACAATACCTTTGTCTATTATATCCGCTGCAAGCTCAGGGGGGGTATCCTCTAAAACCGCCTTCACAACCCCTACAATCTGCGAAAGAACGGGCTTTATGGCTTCAGTAATCTCTTTTGAAGTTACTGTAACACTCCTGGGAAGACCAAAAATAAGATCCCTGCCGGATATTTCTATTTTTTCTTCTTTAATAAGATATATCGCTGATCCTATGGTAATTTTAATTTCCTCTGCGGTTTGATCTCCGACTACAAGGTTGTGTTTCTTTTTGAGGTAGCCCTGAATCGCCTCGTCTATTTTATTTCCTGCAACCCTCACGCTTTTATGGACAACAACTCCACCCAAAGAAATAACTGCAGCCTCGGAGGAACCCCCTCCGATATCAACAATCATGTGTCCTGAAGGGGCTGATACAGGAATTTGGGCGCCGATTGCTGCGGCCAACGGCTCATCAATGAGATATGCATGAGCAGCCCCTGCAGAGAGTGTTGCATCAAGTGCTGCTCTTCTTTCCACCTGGGTGCACCCGGCGGGCACGCAAACCATAACGTCTGGCTTCATAAAATAAACCCTGCCCGTCACTTTGCCGATAAAATACCTAAGCATGCCTTCTGTAACTTGATAGTCTGCTATAACCCCTTCCCGCATTGGACGTGAAGCAATTAATGCTTCGGGAGTCCTTCCCAGCATTTTTTTTGCTTCCTCGCCCACAGCAACCACCCTGTTATCATCAGCCGAGACTGCAACTACAGTCGGCTCATTTGCAACAATACCTTGACCCGCAAGCCACACAACCGTATTGGCAGTTCCTAAATCAATGGCAATTTTTTTTCTTCCAAAAGGCATATTGATATTTTAGTGATGCTAAATGATATATTAAGATGACTATGTGTCATATTAAAAAAACACTAGTCAAAAACCATTATAACAATTTTATCCTTAAATAAAATTGTCGATCATACTTAAAGTGGTGGCAAGTATATATCTAAAAATCAACTCCCAACAAGTGTATAATACCCATATGGCAAAAATAAGAATCTTAATTTTCCTTTTGACCATAGTTATTGTAAGTCTGGGAGGATATACAGCATCTATGTATGCGAGGGGCTACAGGCTTGATACCAAAACCCTAAAGTTTATGCCCAGCGGACTTTTGGTTGTTAAATCCGACCCTGATAGCGCTCAAATATTTGTTGACGGAGAGCTAAAAGGAGCTACAAACTCAAACTATTCCCTACCGCCTGATACATATGATATCTCAATTAAAAAGGAGGGATACTTAAGCTGGAACAAAAGAATTGTTGTTGAAAAAGAAGTGGTTACTGAGGTTAACGCTAATCTTTTTAAACAAGCGCCCTCCCTCTCTGCTATTACATTTACTGGCATTACAAACCCAATATCAAGTCCGGATCTAACCAAGATTGCCTATGTAGTCCCTGCAACAAGTGAAAATACGCAGACTGACAAGGAAGGACTCTGGATAATGGAAACTGTCAATCTTCCCTTGGGGTTTGCCAGAGATCCTAGACGTATAACAGACGGAAATCTAAAAGATGCAACCTGGATTTTTTCTCCGGACGGAAGACAGATTCTTCTAACACTTCCTGGAGGCAGATTCCTGCTTGATGCAGGAACATTTACTGCTCAAGCACAAAGGGTAAATATCCAATTGACCGTTGAGGAAATACTAACCCAGTGGACAAAAGAAAAGGACAACAGGTTTAAATCCATGACTCGCGGTCTGCCTGGTGATCTTATAAAGATACTCTCAGACAATCCGGATCAGGTCTTTTTTTCTCCAGATGAAAAAAAGGTTATGTACCTTGTCAATAACGATTACACTCTTCCTGAAAATCTCATAAAACAGATTCCAGGAGCATCAACTCAAGCTCAGGAAAGAGAATTAAAAAGCGGAAGAATATATGTATATGACATTAAAGAAGACAGAAACTTTGCCGTTTCCGAAGAAAACAGGCAAGACCTAAAAGATTGCAACACAACGACTTCCTCTCTTCTCGTGTCCTGTACTGCCACACTCTCATGGCTTCCAACATCAAATCACTTGGTTCTTGCTCAAAGCGACAAAATAACAATTATGGACTATGATGGAACAAATAGGCAGGATGTATACTCGGGAAGCTACATTCCCCCATATGCATTTCCGGTTCTCTCAAATGACAGACTATTAATTCTTACAAATTTGGGAGCAAACTCAACCCCAACAAACCTCTACTCATTAAGCCTGAAATAAAAAAACTTTAGTGATAAAATAAGGCCTAAGCCCTCATAGTTTAACGGATAGAACGGAGGTTTCCTAAACCTTAAATCCAAGTTCGATTCTTGGTGGGGGCACCAAAATACCACAAACTTGAAATAACCCATAATATACTATATAATATCTTCAGCATATTAAAATCTTATTTTCTCAAATGGAGGTTTGAAATGAAGAAAGCTATATTCGTAATTCTGTTTGCAGCAACTATAGCTATAATCCTGGTAGGTTGTGGTAACAGGAAAGAGGGGGCTTTCACAGGAACTATCGAAGATATTTACCAAGAAGGTGACGAAAGTATAAGAATCAAGGTTCGCGACCTTGCTGGCCCTTTGTCTGGATATTCAACCCCACAGTTTATCTTTTACCCCAGTAGCGGGCCATATTATGAATACTTGACCGTGGGTAAAAAGATTACAATGCTTTGTTACTTTGATAACAACTCTGTCCTTACAAACTCCTGTCACATCATTGACATTCCAGGGTAATTTCCTACCCTTCCGACAACCAGTTTTTTGCCGGAAGGGTAAGTTTTTTTATTTTCCTTCTATAACTACCACCATCTCCCCTTTTATAGTGTCTTTTTCTAAATTTTCTTTAATATCAATTATTTTCCCCCTATAAATGGTTTCATGAATTTTAGTCAGTTCCCTTGCAATAACTATATTTGTATCTTCATCAAAATGTTCTTTTAGGATATCAATTGTTTTTAAAATCCTCTTTGGAGATTCATAAAAAGCAAAAGTTACTCTCCCCTCTTTTACCCACTTGAAAAGTTTATTTTTCTTTTTCTTTGGCAGAAATCCTACAAAAACAAATTTATCACTTCGAAAACCCGATACTGAGAGGGCTACTGTTAAAGCTGATGGGCCAGGTACTGGTACAATAGTTATATTAGTATCTCTTTCTACTAAGTAAGATATCAACTCGTTGCCTGGATCAGATATTCCAGGTGTACCTGCGTCAGTTACTAGAGCAACATTGTTACCCGATGACAGGATTCCCAATATTTCGGCTTTTACGTTATCTCCCGAATGCTGATGGTAGCTTTTTGTTGGGGTAGTAATATTGTAGTTCCTAAGCAGTTTTGAAGTAACTCTTGTATCTTCTGCCAAAATTAAATCCACACTTTGCAGCGTATCAAGAGCTCTTTTGGTAATATCCCCCAAGTTTCCTATTGGTGTTGCAACTACATACAAGGCCCCTTCATTTGTATCCAATTCTTGTATCTGCATCTTGATTTCGACTAGTGTCTGCAATACACCTCATCACAATGACCAAGCTAAACGGCCTAAGGTTTAGACCAACCGATGATCTTGGTTGGTCTGCTTTTTTAGTTTCAACCCCAAAGAGTTCCCCAACAAAACAACCCTGACAATGTATTATACCTTAATTTCTCTATTTACTCACCCACTTAGTCAGTAAGTAACAAATATCGAAAACTTGACACATAAGTAGCGTTAACGTATAATATACATTATTGTATACTATGAATAAACTTATTTCATTGTTCAAATCCGGCCAAACTCTCTATCATACTCAAGACTTGGCCATCCTCTGGAGTATCCAGAATAGGCATACATTGAGAGTTACTATCTCCCGTTATATAAAGAGAGGCCTATTGTTTAGCGTCACCAAGGGACTATATTCAACCATTCCCACCAAGGAAATAGACCAGTATTATCTGGGGTCTATTTTAATTCACAGATACAGCTATTTAAGCTGTGAATCAATCCTAGAAGAACATGGTGTAATTAACCAAAAAGTTTTCTCTTTAAACTATATCTCGTCTGTTTCCCGCAAAATCGAACTAGGTGAAAGACTTTATGTCTACAGGCAAATGGTCCCCGAGTTTCTATTTAACCCTGAAGGGATAACATTTGTTAACGGTATATACAAAGCAAGTCTCGAAAGGGCGGTTGCGGATTGTGAGTATTTTGGCTTGAATTTATTTTTCGACAGCCAAAACTTAATAGATTTTAAGAAAATGGAAAAAATTAAAAGAATAGTAAAATATTAAATATGCTAGTCGTCAGACAATCAGACATAAAACATAGATATCAAATGATACGGCTTTTAACTAAGGTTATTGATGATAAATATCTTTCGCAAGTGATTGGATTTAAAGGTGGCACCTGTGCGGAAATGTCGGGATTTTTGGATAGATTTTCGATTGACCTTGATTTTGATATAACCAACTCAAACCTTGATAAAAACAGATTTCAATTGGAAATAGACAAAATAACCACTCTTTTAAATTTAAGTAGTGTGGGTTCAAATAATGAATCTTATTTTTACAATTTCAAATACGAAGCTCCACCAAACCAGCGTAACACTTTAAAACTAAGTTTTTTTGAAAATGTAACTGTTTCTAACGAATACGAATTTAGATTTTTACCTGACATAGGTAGACTGATTAGGTGTCAAACATTAGAAACTATGTTTGCCAACAAATTAGTTGCCCCGCTTGATAGATTTAAAAAACACAACAGCGTTGTCGGGAGAGATATTTATGATATCTATTATTTTTTCTCGCAAGGTTACCATTACAAAACTAAGATCATTAAGGAGCGAACTGGTTTAACAACAAAACAATACCTGAAAAGATTAATTCAATTTATCGAAGATAAAATAACAGATAAGGTCATTACTGAGGACTTAAATACCCTTTTACCACTAGATAAATTCACTAAAGTCAGGAAAATATTAAAAGATGAGGTTCTTGCATTCTTACGAGCCTCTATAAGTTTAAAGGAGGAGGAGATCTGAACATGGTTTTCTCTATTGGTCGGAGCGGGCGGACTCGAACCGCCGGCCTCGTCGTCCCGAACGACGCGCGCTACCAACTGCGCTACGCTCCGTATTATTATTATATCTTACTTTCTCCTATTTACTCATATGGTATAATTGGCCAATGTCAAACGGAATTGAATACAGCGATCTCGATTTAATAGAACATAATGGGAAACGTCCCCAGATTCCTCCGGAAGTTTCCAGCCACAAAATATCTCCGAGTTTTGGAACTCAAAGAGCTGAAGATTTAGTTTTTGGTTCAGTTGAAAAACCACAAAAACTTAAAGCAAGGAAGGTCTTAAAATCCAAAAAACCCTTGAATGACGGCTATCCAGGGTTCGGCGATCTTGCTCCAGATAATATTTAGTAGTTATAAATCTCTTCTTCTTTAAACCAAAGTTTTCTTTCAAATTCCGCTTCTTCTTTACTTCCTGAAGCATGAACTAAGTTTCTGATTGTTCTTTGTTCACTATTTGCCAAAATTGGTGATTCATACGAGTAATCACCGCGTATAGTTCCGGGAAGGCTCTCTGAAGGGAAAGTCGAACCGACAACTTTCCTTATAATAGGAACAACATCGGATCCTTCCCAAAGCATGGCAAAAACAGGCCCGGAGGACATAAACTCCATGTTCCAACGTCTTACAAGATTGCCTATTTCAACTGGATCATTTGTCCCCAGCTTTTCTCCTGCATCAAAACCGAACTTGTTGTAATTCTCCAGGGTTCGCTCCCCTACTGATTTTAAATATTCTTTTTTGTTTGTATAGTGTTTTCCTATTAAGGTTGTATCAACCCAAATAAGTTTTGATGCGGAGAGTGTAAACCCAATCTTTTCAAAACGGCTTATTATATCCCCTATTATTTTCCTTTTTACTCCATCAGGTTTAACAAGTACAACACTGTATTCTTTTTTGTGTCCCTTCTTCGTTTTATTTACCATTTTAAATCAGTCAAAATATATCAATCAGCAAACTAGTATAATAGTTTTTGAAATCTTTCTTTACTTTCAAAAGGCCCAATCACTGCAAGATTTAGGCCTTCCGAAACGAATATCTCTTTTGCAAAGGAGACTACATCACCGGCTGTAACACTATCGATATTTTTGTATACCTCACCTGGTGTTCTGGTTTTGGCAAGCATTAACTCGTCATATGCAAAAAAGTCGCCAATGCTCTTTGAGTCCTCCAGGGAAAGAGCGATGTGGCCTTTCATAAACTCCTTTGCTTTTGCCAGTTCCTTGCTGGTTATTTTAATCTTTCCCGATGCCAACTTGTAATATTGATCAAGTATGATCGTTATGGCCTCAGAGGCTTTAGCGGTTCTTACTCCGGAATAAGTTGCAAAATACCCATTATCAAGCACATGATCCCCCACTGTCCTTACAGAATATGCAAGTCCACGGCGCTCTCTTACTTCTATGAAAAGCCGGGAGCTCATTCCCCCACCTAAGATTGTTCCCAAAACTCCCTCAATATAACGCGAGGCATCTCCCATGGGTTTTGATTTAAAGCCAAGCATAATATGCGTTTGATCCGTCTTTTTGGTGGAGACAAGAACCTCAGGGCCTCGTTGCTTGAGTTTATCTTCAGGTTTTCCTAAAGCCTTGTTGGTTTTTTTGAGGGATGAGAAATATCGATCTGAAAGCTTTTCTACCTCTTTTTCCGTGACATTCCCCGAAACACAAATCAACATGTTCTCAGGAAAATAATGCTGTTTTCTGTAGTCAATAAAATCCTGTCTTTCAATACATTTGACAGTTTGGGGACTTCCTGCAATATCCCAAGAAAGTTTTGATCCTCGAAAAACAACATTCTCAAACACATCCCCTATTTTCATAACGGGATTATCTTCGTATAGGTTGATCTCCTGGATAATTACTCCCTTTTCTCGTTCTATCTCTTCACTTTTAAGAAGCGGGGCAAGAACCATGTCAGAGAGAATATCAAAAGCCTGCGGAATTACCTTCGATCTTGCTTTTATATAAAAGTTGGTCCACTCTTTTGAGGTTCCTGCATTAAACTCTGCTCCCAATGCATCAACCTCTTCGGAAATTATTTTTGCAGAAGGTCTTTTTTTAGTTCCTTTAAAGACCATGTGTTCGAGGAAGTGGCTTAACCCATTAGTCTCAGCATCTTCAAACCTGGAACCAGTTCTTACCCAAACCGTGACTGTTGCTGACTCGGAAGAGCTGATGGGAACAGCAATTATCCTTAACCCATTAGAAAGTGTCTTTTTAATGCAATTCATATACTAAAAAAAGAGTATACAATCAACCTTTTTATATTTAAAGGATTAAAACTATGCTGAGGCAACAATTGGTTCTACTCTCTTTATTCTGGTATCCAAACCATCAAACTCTTCTCTTGTAGGCGTATCATCTTCAAGGTATGCGAGCTGTTTTCCCAGTTTATACAATCTAGATGTTAGTTTTTTGTCCACTATATCAATTTTTTTATCAAGACTAACAATTTTACCGCTCAAGGAACTATTTACCTCATCAATTTTTGTCATTAGCTCTTGCTTCATCGAGCTCTAGCCATTAATAATGACCCTCAACATTACTTTTGTTTCATCTTTTTGTGCCATAAAACCATATTATTTCGTGCAAAAAACCAAGTCAACTGCAAAAGATTGGGTACTTTCTACTAAAGGCTATTGTTAGTAATCTATTTTTAAGTCTAAAATGGAATATGGACGCATACGAAAAAATAATCAAGGATACTCTTGAAACTCCAGCGAGAACACTTCAAACCACAATTGACCAAACTCAAAAGATTTCAAAGGAGGTAAAAAAACAAAAGGGACTAAAAAAATTAAAGAACTATTGGAACGAACTGGGACCAGGTCTTACTACAGGCGCCGCAGACGATGACCCTTCAGGAATTGCAACTTATTCTCAAATGGGTTCCCAATATGGCTTTTCCTACCTCTGGCTTTCCACTCTTACATTTCCTCTCATGACAATAGTTCAAGAAATGTGCGCGAGAATTGGGATTGTAACTGGACGTGGGCTTGCAGCAAACATAAAAAGAATATTTCCTAAGTGGGTAATTCTTGTCACTTCCCTCCTACTTCTTTCCGCAAACACTATAAACATCGGGGCAGATCTTGGAGCAATGGCAAAATCAATTCAACTTATTTATCCAGGATTCAATTTTTATCTTTTGGTTTCGGTCTTTACCATCATAAGCCTTACCTTACAAATTTTTGTGCCATACAAAAAGTATGGAAAGATCCTTAAATGGATGAGTCTGGTAATTATTGCCTATATAATTGCTGGGTTCATGGTAAAAGCTGATCTCAAAGAGGTTCTTGCAAACGCATTCATTCCAAAAATAATACTCAGCAAGGAGAGTATCATTATGATTTGTGCGTTCTTGGGAACTTCAATCTCACCATACCTTTTCTTCTGGCAAACATCCCAGGAAATTGAAGAGGAAGTAGAAGAAGGAAAAACAACGATCCAGTTAAGATGCAAGGATGTATCAAGGGATGAAATAAAAACTATGAGGGTTGACGTTGTAAGCGGAATGTTTTTTTCTCAACTTGTTGCCTTCTTCATAGTCTTAACTTGTGCGGGAGCACTTTTTAAAAACGGCATAGTAAATATCCAAACTGCCCATGACGCAGCCCTTGCCCTAAAACCCTTTGCGGGAGAATATGCGTTCTTTCTTTTTACGCTAGGAATTGTGGGTACCGGACTTTTGGCAATACCGGTTCTAGCAGGCTCAGCTGCCTACACAATATCTGAAGCCCTGGGGGTAAGCTACGGACTACACAAAAACCTAAAAAGCGCATATGCATTTTACGGAGTAATAATAATATCAATGCTTATTGGATTTCTACTTAACCTTGCAGACTTTGACATCATAAAGATCCTAATAATAACGGCAGTTATAAACGGCATTATTGCCCCCATTATCCTTGCTCTTATTGTTACAATCACATCAAATAAAAAAATAATGGGAGAATACACTAATTCAAAAGTACTTTCACTACTCGGTTGGATTACTACTGGAGTTATGGCAATATCTGCAGCAGGCGCTATTATTGCCCTTTTCTAGTTATCAAAATCAGATTCAAAAAAGTGTATACCACCCATATACTTCTAGTGAATTCTTAAAGCTTTCTTGATAGTTGAAAAGGCTTGCACACTCTCACTTAATACCCCCTCTTGAATAAGAGTTTCTTCATCTTCAGTTCGATAATATAAAAACCGCTCATCCAGCTTATCAGTTCTTTTATCCACAGCAAGCTTAATTTTTGGTTCAACCGCGTTAACGCCCATCTCAGTTGACTCAAGTTCAGTAAAAGCGTTACAGAAACAGTTAATATCTTTTGTACCAGGTAGTACTCCCAACTCCTCTCGCACTTTTCTTCCAGTCATCACACGTCCAGCAAGAGTTTCTAAAATTAATAATTTGAAATCTTCAGTTGTTCCTTGTCTAATTTCTTTTCCAGAAACAGACCTTCGTTTTCTCTCTACCATATTCCCCGGTTATACTATCACAAAATATACTTTTATGCACTTTGAAACATAATTGCAAAGTAGTCTTACATCCTCTCAGGTGCTTGTATTCCTAAAAGGTTTAATCCCTTTGAAAGAATGGCTCTGCAAGCACCTGTAAGTTTTATTCTAAAGTCTTCATTTTCTGATCCAATTATTTTATGTTTGTTATAGAAAGTATTATATTTTTGAGCAACTTCAAACAAGTATTCGCAAATTGTATTTGGACTTAAGTTTTCTGCAGCAGTTTTTACTATTTCATCAAAATGAACTAGTTTTCTAAGAAGAGCCTCTTCTTCGTCATTTAATGTATTTATCTCTTCTTTTTTAATATCCTCCGGCTTTTTCTCTGATTTTTTTTCAACACTTATGCATCTTGCATGGGTGTATTGAATATAGCAGCCGGAATCGCCTTCAAGACTCACAGACTTTTTAGGGTCAAATACAACCTCCCCCTCCGGGTGAATCCTAAGCATTGAATACTTAATAGCACCTATTGCAATGCTTTCTTTAAGCTCGTCGTCACCACCTTCTTTGATAAAGGGAGCAATAAGTGATATTACCTCATCAATCAAATCATCAACTTTTAATATTTCTCCCGTTCTTGAAGACATTTTTTTACCAACCAACTGAACCATTCCCATTGGAAGATGATATTCTTTGCCTTTTATAGTAGGATCGATAAGTTCCATTGCTTTTATAACCACTTTAAAGTAATCGATCTGTTCGTTTGCGACTACGTGGATACACCTGTCAAAATTAAAATCATTATATTGATGCCTCACAAGAGCCATGTCTTTTGCCTCGTAAGTTGGATTTCCATCTTTTGTGATAAATACCCTAGTATGAAGACCGTATGGTTCTCCCTTAAACACTACCGCTCCCTCACTTCTTTCAAAGATATTGCCAATATTTTTTAATACAATCTCCTTTCCCTCTTTGTAGACTTCGCTTTCAAAATAAAGCTTATCAAAACACGTATAAAATCTCTTATAAAAAGATTCATAATAGTCAAGACTCCATTTCCTGGTTCTTTGATAGACATCCATTATGTTAGCGTCCCGGCTATATATTTTTGAGTTTAGATCATCAATTTCGTCTTTATTTTCATCATATAAAGATACTCCCCTAACGTAGCCTTCACCCAAAAGATGGGCTTTTCCCCTTAATGAAAGTTTCCCGGCCTCCTCCCAGGACATATTTTTTTCTTTCAGCAAATTTTGTGTTCCCCATATTGATTTTGCTACATGTGGACCAACATCTCCCTGATAATTTGCTCGAAATACTTTACTGCCTGAGGCCCCAAGAATCCGAGAAAGAGCTTCTCCAATAATCAATGTTCGCATGTGCCCTATGTGCATTTCTTTGTGTGTGTTGGGATGAGCAAACTCAATCATTATCTTTTGCTTCTTGCCATCATCTTTACCAGCATTTACATCATCTTTCTTGGTATCAATGTATGTCAAATTATCAACTAGTAACTCATCTTTTAACCAAAAGTTAATAAATCCAGGACCCGCGATATCAACTTTTTTGACAATATTCATAAGCGTGGCGTTATTTTTAAGCTTCTCTACCAATTTTGAAGCTACATCTCTAGGATTTGCACCGCTTTTGGAAACTATTAGTGCGTAATTTGAAGTATAATCTCCAAAACCCTCAATCTTGGGAGTCTCAAGAATCACTTTTTCCCCAAGAATTTCTTCTAAAATCTTTTCAATTTTCCTTTTATACATATATTTATTATACCAATTTTATTTCTAAAATTGGGAATCACGAAGTATATATTTAACTTGAAATATTTAACAGAAGTTTGTTAATAACAAAAATAGGTGTATATTTTTATTATGACACCTGATAATAATATCTTTCCAGATCTGGTTGTCCTTGTTGATAAAGGAGAGCTGACAGAAGAAGGTAAAAGAGTGAAAGAAATCGCTGACAGAGATTCATCAACAACAGGGTTTGGAAAAATATCTAGTGTTGAAAACCAGCCCCATGTACTTGATCCAAAAACTCGCCCCTGGATTGACTTAACAACCAAGTAAAAAATTAATTTTTGGAAGTTTTTACTTTATAGTTCCCTTTTTCGTTTACTATCACTTCAATATTTCCATTTAAATCCGTTCTGAAAACTTTTGCCCCCGCTTTTGTAATCATATCCAATACTTCCCCTACAGGGTGACCCCATTGGTTTTTACCAACTGATACTATTGCAAACTTTGGCCTTGTTATTTCCAGCAAACTCTGTGTTAAACCATTTTTGCTTCCATGATGAGGTGTTTTGATATAGATAACACCTTCGCTGGAAATTTTTTGCTTTATATCTTCTAAAACATTATCTTTACCATTAAATTCATAATCTCCCGTTAGTACAGCCTCAAATTTACTAAATTTCAAAACAGAAATTATGGAATAAAGATTTAACTTGTCTTTTTGTTCCCCGATTCTTACTTCCTCGTCAATAACCATATCTAAATATATCGAACCCAACCTAATAACCATACTGTTTGTCGGTCTAACTACTCTAGTTCTACCACCCCCTACAAGCCTCTTTAGCAGATTATAGCTCTCACTGCTAACTACCAAATCGCTGACTAAAAACGAATCTATATCGTAGCTTTTAAATACATCAATCAATCCTGTATAGTGGTCTGCTTCGGGGTGGGTTAAAATCACAAGTTCGATTTTTCTGTCCCAAAAAGGAATATATTGACTCATACACTCAATAACCTTTGAATTTGGTCCCCCATCAATAACTATCTCAGTATTTTTATAAATAATTAGAGTAGCATCCCCCTGACCTACATCACAGGAAATTATACGAAGATCATTATCAAGACTAAAGCCGCCAAGGAATAGAATAAAAATTACCAAGGTTAAAAGAAAAAATGTATATTTCCAATATTTCATTTGCCAAAAAAACTTACTACCATATTAAACCAATAAAGAAAGGGATAAGAAAGAATAAGTGTTAAATAAGCAAGAGGTTCGTATATAAATACAACGAGCGCTGACACCATACCCATTATTGTAATAACAGGAACCACCCAAAGAACTATAGCGTTTATAACGGGAGACAATATATTAATATATCCAAATGTATATAATAATATCGGTGCAACACCAATTTGTGCAGCAAATGAAGTAACAAACCCTTCCTTTAATATTTTGGGCAACCAGCGGAATACTTTTTCAAAAGGCTTTGTAAATATCATCAGAGACAGCGTTGCAGTGAAACTTAGCAAAAATCCAAGATCGTAAGCCCAATCGGGCTTTATTAGAAGCATTGTAAGGCCGGTTATAATTAGCGCCCTTATACCAATTGCAACTTTTCCAAATATTTGGGAGGTTAAAAGCAGGCTAGCCATTATTGCTGCCCTTATTATGGGTGCATCAAATCCCGCAATTACTGCATAAATCCATATCACTAGAATTGATACAACAGCCGCTTTTTTTCTAGAAATAGCTAAAATAAGTGTTCCCATTACAAATCCAGAAACGAGTGTGATATTCATTCCTGAAGCTACAACAACATGTGCTGTGCCTGACTTTTTAAGTATCTCCCAAAAGCCAGATGCAATAAGGGACTTTGAACCAATTACCATACCAGAAACTAACGATGAATAGGGAGCCGGTAGAGATTTTTGATAAAAATTTAAAACCCTTTGTCTTATTTTAATCAACAACCCTTTATTTTTAATGTGTTTAATTATTTTTGGTTCATCAAGTCTTAGTGCATTATTTTTAAGAACTATTTGTCCTTCAACAACCAAAAAATCGTAGTAATTTATTTCCGGATATTTTGGAAGGTATATGTAGACTCCTGCAAGTTTTATTCCCTGAGTTTTTTCATAAATAGTCGGTTCACTTGTCACTCTTTGGGAAATTCTTACATAATTCCCTGCTTTATAAACCGGCCGTGTAACAAAAACACGAAAAATTAAAAGGGTGACAAGAAAAATCCAAACAAATATCTCTTTTTTGTTGGTCAAAAAATTCATGAATTTTTAAAAAAGTGACGACAATCTTTTTTAGTAGACGGAGATGTCATTTTTTATTTTTTCGAAAGTATTTTGAGGAATTACTTTTTTTGATGCCAATTCTTCTATGTTTGAGTAAGGTCTTTGTTCGATGATCTTTTGGGCGTAAACAGGGCCAATTCCTGTAAGCGATTCCAGTGTTTTTTGGTCAGAAGTATTAATATTTACCAACTCTCCCCCAGATGATAAAAAAGACACTGATCCACTTTGATCCCCTACCAAACCACTGGCACTCGCTCCCAAAGTTTGCTTATCAGACCCTGAATTTATCTCTCCAATTTTGGGTATATAAATCTTTTGTCCGTCGGAAACTTTTGCCGCCCGATTTAAATATTTTTCCATCCACTCCCGGTCCGCATCCAACGAAACTCCACCCGCCAAAATTAAAAGATCGTTAACTCTATCCCCTTCTTTTAATTCATAAACACCAGGGTTAATAACAGCACCTGCTATCTCACATCTTAAGACATTGTTTTGACTTTCTGTAGCACTTTCTAAGACCTCAACACTCTCGGACCTGCTAAATCCGCCTTTCAAATAAAAAAGCCCAACTCCTAGAATAATAAGGCCAATCAAAATAAAAAGAAGTGGAAAACGATAGCGGTATAAAAATTCATCCAACAAAAACCCTGAGCCATCAGAATTTTCTTCAGACATATCTTACAATACATATTTTCTCAGATTATTTTCAAGAAGTAATAAAAATATTAGCATTTGACACCACTTTTTACACAAACTAATATCTAACTGACATGAATAAAAAACAAAAGGAGGAGCAATACAAACTATTCGCCAATGCATTCCACGAGGTTGTTGTCCCTGAATTAGAAATAATTAAAGGTGATATTAATGGTTTAAAAGTAGATACTGGTGGTTTAAAGGAAGATGTTAGTGGTTTAAAGGAAGACATGGATGAGGTCAAAGCAAGATTAGGAAGGGTTGAGGATAAATTAGATAAAATTGACGATCATTTAGATAGGCATGACGCGAAACTTGACAACCATGAAAAAAGAATATCAAATCTTGAAACAGTCGCGCCACAGATATCATAAACCACAAAAAAAGAGCAGACTTTGCCCACCAAAAGGTTGCTAGTTTCTACCCTCAAGAGTATCTTATGTTACAAAGTTTAAAAGCTTCCCGGGGATAAATACTATCTTTTTTATTTCTCCCATTATCCACTTTGACACACTCTCATCTTTCTTGGCTAAAGTTACTATTTTTTCTTTGTCTTTTGAGTCTTCTATATTTACTGCTATGGTTCCTCTCAACTTCCCATTTATCTGGACTGGAATTGTAACTTTGTCCTCTCTTATATATTTCTCGTCAAACTTTGGCCAATTTGCTATATGGATTGAGTTCTTTTCCCCCAACACTTCATGCCATACTTCCTCAGTCAGGTGTGGAGCAAAAGGAGCAAGTAGAAGAGTTAAGATTTTTATATCCTCCTTTGATATACTCTTTTTTGTATCAAACTGTTCCTTAATGCTATTTACATATATCATTATTTGGGCAAGTGCTGTGTTATATTTAAATGCTTCTATATCCTCAGTTACTTTTTTTATGGTCTGGTTTCTTATTACTTCAAGGCTTTTAGTGTCTTCCGAGAGCTTCGAGTTTGCCAATTCCCAAACGCGTCTTACAAACCTCGCCATACCTTCAATTCCTTCATCTCTAAAGTCGGGAGACCCATCCATCGGACCCATGAAGACCAGATAAAGCCTCAAGGTATCTGCACCGTACTTTTCTATATAGCTATCTGGATTCACCACATTCCCCCGGGATTTGCTCATCTTTGCTCCATCTTTGATCATTAGACCATGAGCAAAGAACTTTGGAAACGGCTCATCAAAAGACAAATATCCAAGATCATATAAAACCATTGTCGTAAATCTTGCATACATAAGATGAAGTACTGAGTGCTCTGCTCCACCAAAGTAAAGATCAACAGGAAGCCATGTTCTAGTTACATCTTTATCAAACGCTGCTTCATTTGAGTCATCTAAACCAACGGTTGGGTATCTTAGAAAGTACCAGGCGCTATCAAGGAATGTGTCTGAAACATCTGTCTCCCGAACGGCATCAGCGCCACAGTGAGGACATTTTGTTTCGTAAAACTCAGGGTGAGCAGCAAGAGGGCCCTTCCCTTCTCCCTGCGGCTCCCAATCAGAAAGTTCGGGAAGGACAACTGGCAAGTCTTTTTCGCTAACGGGCCACCAACCAAAGTGGTCCCAATCAGAGTTGTCCGAATGGATTAATTTCTTGTTTTTGATAAGATACCCTTCCTCTTGAGAGGCGCAATTATTGCAGTATATAAGAGGTATTGGAGGTCCCCAATACCTTTGTCTTGATATTAACCAATCTCTTAAATGGAAATTTACCATCGATTTTCCCCATCCTCTTTTTTCTATATCAGAAAGTATAAAATTAAAATCTTCTGGATATTTTTTTCCATTCCAGTCACCCGAATTAGTAATTTCTCCCGATCCATCAAAAGCCTTTTTTTGAACATTGCCACCATTTATCACTCCAATAATTGAAAGGCTGTATTTCTTAGCAAATTCCCAATCACGTTCGTCATGCGCAGGAACACCCATTACTGCTCCAAATCCGTACGATGAAACCACATAGTTTGATACCCATATTGGAATTTCTTTACCTGTAGCGGGATTTGTTGCAAATAGCCTCGTGTCAATACCCTTTTTATCCTTAACTCTTAAGTCAATTGCTTCTTTTTCTAAACTGGCTATTTTTTCCTTAATATCACTATCTGAGATATGTTCAAAAAGATTTTTTCTTGCATAATCTGGAGCTACAACTAAAAAGGTGGTGCCATATAAAGTATCGGGCCTTGTAGTAAACACTCTAATTTGTTTGTTTTCACCACCAAGCTTGAATTTTATTTCAGCCCCCTCCTTTTTCCCTATCCAGTTTTTCTGCGCAGTAATAACCCTTAAGCTCCAATCAATTTTTGCGTGTCTGTCAAGAAGCCTTTGGGCATAATCTGTAATCCTGAAAAACCATTGTTTTAGTGTTTTCTTCTCTACCAGGCTATCACATCTTTCGCACCTTCCATCTATTACTTGTTCATCAGCAACTACAGTCTTGCATGAGGGACAAAAATTGACCTCTGCTTCTTTAAGGTAAGCAAGGCCTGCCTTAAAAAGATTGAGGAATATCCACTGAGTCCATTTGTAGTAATCTGGATTTGAAACAGTAACCGTCCTTGTCCAATCATATCCATGTCCAAGCTTTCTTAGCTGCGATTCGTAATGTTTAGTGGTCCTCTCAAGCATGACTGAAGGATGCTCATGGATTTTCAGAGCATAGTTTTCTGCATGCATACCAAATGAGTCATAGCCGATTGGCTGAAACACGTTTCTACCATGCATTCTTGCAAACCTTCCATATATGTCGCTGCCAGTTGAGGCAAAAGCGTGCCCTGCATGAAGACCCTCTCCAGAAGGATATGGATACATCCATAGGTTATAAAACTTATTTTTGGGATTTTTGATATCGGGCGCATAAAACCTATCCCTTTCCCATTTTTCCTGCCACTTTCTTTCAACTAATCTATGCTCGTATTTTCTTGCCATACAAGTTGTAGTTTACATCTTTAATCACTCTCTTTAAAGATAACTAAATATACAAATTCCCTAAAAATAACTATACAAATTGATTATCTCCCACATTTACAACTATAATGAGTCATGTCTGCCCTAAGGATAATCGTTCAGAATATTCTCCTTTTTGTTGCAGTAGCTGCAAGCTTTCTTTGGTCCAAAGATGAAGAACTTTCTTATTCCACCCCACAGCTTATTGCACTTTTTATAATTATTTTTTTTGCAGCACATTTTGCGGCAAAAAAAATTGTATTTCTTAAAAACAATAAACTGACATTCAACTTTTTTTTGATAAGTATCGTCTCATACATATTAATATTTCAAACAGGTGGCCTTTCCTCCCCTCTTTTTTTCCTTTCCTATTTCTTACTTTTTGCCATAACTATCTTAGATGAACCATTTGCCGCACTTTTTTTGGCATTATTTTCATCTATTTTCTTTCTTCTTACTCCCAGAAAAGATCTCTTATATGAACTCATTCAGCTTTCCTCGCTTTTTATGATCACCCCACTTGCCATAATATTTGCATCACAATATAAAAAAATAGAACAAACTACTAAAGAAATCGATTATCTTAAAAACGAGGCGCAGGTTTTAACCAAAGAAGTTGTCTCTCAAGAATCCCAGGTTAAATACTGGACTCAAAAAGAACTAAAAGAAAGACTTGTTAAAATCTGGGAAAATCTGGAGGCTTTGGGGAGTCAAAACGCGGACGTAACAAAAGGTAAAATTCAGGAAATCTCAAACCAGCTTGCAAACCTTCTTAAAAGTGCAGATTCTTTAGAAAAAAGAATTGAAAAATAATGTCTATCTTGAGAGGCTTCTTACAAACTAAAAGATCTTTAGCTACGCTTGCGCTAAGTTCTTTCGCACTTGGTATATTTATGTTTGGTTTTGCAAAACAAACTCACGCACAAGCTTCCTTGAAGTCCGATAACTATAAAATTGAACTTCCGAATTTCAACTCAGGAGCAGGACTTCCCACATCAAGCAGTTTTAAATTGAAAGGAACACTTGGCCAAACTGCGCCTGGCCTTTTTTCGTCAACAAGTTTCCGGGTAAGATCTGGTTTCGAATATATCCATACCATTATCCCATTTTCGTTTTCAATATCCAATATCTCAATTGATTTCGGAACTCTTATTCCCCAAACCCCGGTTACAAGAGATGCTACTTTAACAGTCAAAGCAGGAGGCGCAGGAGGATACTCCATTACAGCCTATGAGAACCATCCGCTAGCTGTCAATGGTGATCCGAACATTTCCAAAATTGCCGACACAATTTGCGACTCCGGTCCTTGTTCAGAATCCGCTGGCGGCCCCTGGACAGATCCTTCAACGTATGGTTTTGGCTTTAATGTTTCGGGGGATGACGCTTCTACCGCGTTTTCTGGAGGAAAATACAAACAATTTGCGGATTTCTCCTCTTCTGAAACTCCTGGCGAGGTAATGAGCAAGGGCGAGGTAACCTGGGATTACCCGAATAACACATGGCCTTGGGAATCAGAAGCAATTATCACATACAAAGTAAACGTTTCTGGAGTCCAGGAAGCAGGTTATTATTACAACAACATTGTCTTTTTGGCAGTCCCGTCTTTTTAAAATTAAAATTTTATAGAATTAACATGGATACTAGACCAATACAAAAAAGCATAAAAAACAAAAAACCAATATCAAGTATTATTGTAATCATATTGGTTTGTGTTTTATCTTTGGCCTTGCCAAAAGTAACCCATGCACAAAGTGTCTCTCTTTCGATTACTCCCCCGATTTTTGAGGCTGTTATTAAGCCCAATGAAGAAATAACTCAAACCTACACTCTAACCAATAACGGAAATGAGTCAATATTTACTTCACAAGTAGTTCCTTTTTCGGCACTTGATGAGTATGGAAACGTCTCTTTAGGCAAAGGCCTAAGTGATTACGACCCATACAACACCAAATACTGGTTTTCTTTTGTCCAGTCCCAAGTAGATCTTAGTCAAAAATTTCATCTTGCTAAGGGAGAATCAAGAAACTTTAATCTAAAAATAAAAATTCCTGATGATGCGTCATTGGGAGACTATTATTTCACACTTCTTTTTATTACCCAGCCTGAAGGGATAGGGGTTAATACTGGAACAGTGGCCCAAGTAAAAGTTGGTTCTAATATACTTCTCACTATATCAAAAGACGGCCAAGTATATCGCCAGGCAAAAGTCGAGGAGTTTTCAGCTCCAAAGATTATTGACTCATTTTCTGCAATTTTGTACAAAGTCAGGATAGCAAACGAAGGAACAAGTTTTTTTAAGCCTCAGGGACAGATCGAAATATCCTCATGGTTTGGAAAAAAGACTCTTACTCTTGCTCCTCTAAATGTAATTGTAGGATCAACGCGCGAGCTTACCTGCATTAAAAATGAGCAGATACTCCCCTGTGGGATAGCAAAAAGCTTCTTAATAGGACCCTACAAAGCGAGACTTAATTTTAAAATTGAAGGTGTTGCAAAAGAATATCAAAAAACTATAACTCAAGTTGCAATACCTCTATACCCAATTTTTGCGTTGGGGCTATGTTTTTTCATATTCTCAGTTTCACTTAAGCTAAAAAGGGGACCTATAAATAAAAACAAAGCCAGATCTGACAAACTATAATGCCAATAACTATTGACAACTAGAATCACACATGTATAACTTGATGTAGTAGGCGTCGTATTTTCTAATAAATTTATGAAAATTTTTGAAGTGAAATAGCATAATGTCCCTAAAAAAAAGATCTAAAAGCAAGGTCAAAACTTTCATTTTCATAAGTCTACTAATTCTTACCTTTGTGGGAATTTTTGCAGTTTCCACATTTATTCCCAAAAAATCCAAGGCAGGAAACTTCACAAATGCAACAGCATCTTTAGGAAATTCCAGATTCTCATATATGGCGGGATACTCGGCAGGAAGTTCCGGGGGATCAAACATAACAATTGAAACCTCGGTAAATCCGGATAACGATGTAGACCACCTATTTGTAGGTGATACGATATGTGTAGCCCCATCAAGCTTCTCTGGATGTAACGATGATACTACATACACAATCACAGGAACCGAGGCTTCAACTGGAGGAGCTGATCAAGATCAATTCACCATCTCCCCCGCCCTTGCATCAACACCAACCGCAACTGATCTAATTGTAGCAACCCAGTCAGGAATTTTGACTCTTCAATTCACGCTTACCCACAACGTACCAGATGGAGGAGATATTTTAATTACCATCCCAAGTGATAATACGGCAACAACTACAACAAGCAATGATGGATTTCCAGATATTACAGACACTGTTGCAAACGGGGGTTTTGATTTAAATGGAATTTCTGACACGGAAGTGTCAACCGCAACTTCTACTTCAGGAACTTGCAATAACGCCCACTGGTCAACAACAGAAACAATAACTCCAGGAAATTCAACCACAAATCATACAATTAGAATTGACAGAAGCGGCTCACAGTGTGAAGCAAACAGCACAGTAATAACTGTAACAATAGGTTCATCTTCAGTTGGACTTGTAAATCCAGCACCAAAAACAAGCTCTCACACTCAAGGAGTAGCCGATGCATATACAATAAACATAGAAACCAGAGATAATACCGATGCAGAAATCGACTATTCAAATGTCATGGTAGCCCCAGTGGAAGGCGTATTTGTTTCAGCAACAGTCCAAGAGACTCTTTCATTCACAGTTGCTGGTGAAACGGCCGGAGGATCAGTACCAGCACCGGGGTCTCGCTGTGGCCAAACTACAGACATAACAACAACAGCAATGACTGTTCCTTGGGGAACGATATCCAGTTCAAACAGTTTCTTTGAGGGAAGCCAGGTGCTTACAGTATCAACTAACGCAAACTCGGGCTACAATGTCTACATTGAGGAAAATGACCAAATGGGCAAAGACGGGACAACATGTGATTCAACTGCTCCATCGTCAGGTCATTTTACCTTTGCTGGAGAAACATGTATTCGAGACACTCTCTGCGGATCCACCCCCTGCGACGAGTCGGACGGCTACTATTGGACAAATGCAACAAGCTATCCTGGATTTGGAATTTCCCTTGAGAACGTTGGTGCAGCAACAGACGCGAAGTGGGTCTATGATTCATCAAGCGAGCCGTGTACAACAACAGGAGGAGGAACTGCAACCAATTTCTGTACTAAGCAGATTGCAGATACTACAGAGGGGGGAGAAACAAGAAGTTCAGTAATGTACAATTCAGGACCAGTTGACTCAAATCAACTATATGTCTGTTTTAGACTAACAGTCCCTGGAACTCAGCCTGCAGGATACTATTACAATACCGTTAAATATACTGCAGTTCCGATATTCTAAAATAACATGAAATCTGCCTACATCAACCACAACAAAAAAATAACTTACTTTATTTCTCTAGCTGTGGTTTTTGGTTTTTTGCTACTAATTAAAAATACGAAAACAGTCTCTGCCCAATCGTCAATTCCTATGACTGTAGCCCCGGCAAGACAAACAATAAACGTCGATCCAGGTTCAACTGAAAGCTTTAACATAACCTTTTTTAATCAGGGAGAAAATGCAATTTCGGGAAACGTCCGCACCGTAGACTTTATTGTAAGTGACGATAACGGTTCTCCCCTACTCCTTGAGGGAGATCACTCTATGTCCACAAAATATTCAGGAGCTTCCTGGGTTATACTCCCTTTTGACCGGGGAGTTGTAGCCTCACACAGCATTTTAAAAGTACAGGCACAGATTTCAGTTCCTCAGGACGCAAAGCCAGGGGGAAGATATATTGCAATTTATTTCGAACCAACCGGAACACTGCCTAATCCAAATATTTTTGAGAACCAAAAGGAAGGAATTCAAGGAATATCCCCCAGAGTTGTTGGACTTTTATACATAAGGGTTAATGGACCAATTGAGGAATCGGCACTTCTTAAATCTTTTTCTACAAAGAGGTTTATTGAGTTCGGACCTGCAGAAGTTATAGCTGAAATCATAAACAGAGGTTCATACCACATAACCCCCAAGGGCCAAATAACCCTTGAAAACTGGTTTGGAAAAACTGTAGATACTTTCATACTAGACGAGAAAAACATTTTCCCAGATGTGTCAAGGACGTTTTCTGCATCTATGGGGCCAAAGCTAATGTTTGGCCGCTATGGAGCAACAATAACTGCAGTATATGGGGAAGGAAATAAAGTCATAAATCAAACCATTTATTTCTGGGCATTCCCGGTAAGAATAGTCGCAATTATACTTCTTTCTGTTGTCATCATTATTCTTCTTGTTAAGATTATCTGGAAAAATCTTAAAAAAGGTCAAACAAAACTCGAACAAACCCTAAAGGAAGAACTGAGTGAAGTCGAAACACTAAAAGAAAAATATAAAGATATTATCTCCCCCGACAGAAAGCAGTAGTCCTAACCCCCTCAATCAAATGATATCCACTGGATAGTGGGAACAATTTATTCATATAATGATTCTGGTGGAAAATAATTCAAAAAAAATACTTACTGCTACATCAATCACTCTAATTCTCACTATCTCGTCATTCTTAATCAATTCTAACGATGGTTTCGTTACTAACTTTAGAAAGGTACTAAGCATTGAGTCTGACGTCACAAATGACGCAACGATTGCATTTCCAACCCCCACCTCAACTTCAACGTCATCTGCAAGTATATCACCCGGAGCAACACCCACGCCCAAAAACTGCAATTCATATTGTGGCATATCGGGAGGGTGCCCCTCTAACTACACTTGCTACTTCGGATACTGCAGGTATTCGCTGTGTCCGAATGAAAACGATTGCGACTGCGGACAATCCATTAGCCCTACTCCAATCATCTCTCCGAGTCCAAAAGAAAGCATTGTCCCTATTGGACCATTCCCAGCACCGAAAGCTCCATCTGGAAAATTTGTAATATATGGATACGCCCCCAGCAGGTCGAGCGTTCACCTTTCGGGTATTGCAGTATCGGAGGAGGCTTCGTCGGATCAGTCCGGATATTTTGAGTTTAGAAACCTATATTTTCCCACCATCCTTTCATACCTGATCGGCAACTGGTATCCCGAGCTTTGTATTACAGCACAGGATGAAAACAGAATCACAACCAACCCGGTTTGTATCCCGACTCTTCCCCTGACTTCCACATCCAGAAAAATAGGCCCCATCCTCCTCCCTCCAACACTTAAGGTCAGCTCGGGTGTAACTCCAATACAAAAACCTCTCATTGCCTCAGGAAAAACAACTCCCAATTCCGACGTTGAAGTATTCATTGCAAAAAGTGTGGCTCCAAGAGACATACTCACGATTGTCAAAGAGGTAATCGCCTACTACATTCCAACATATCACACTACATCAGATTCTGAAGGAAACTTTGAATTTTCACTTCCAAATAATGACGCGACTACTTGGAAAGTATTTACTGCTTCGAATGTTCTAGGCGCAAAAACTGCCAAAAGCAATACTCTCACCGTAAATATTCTCCCAACCTACTCAAATATCTTTGGATTTCTGATGTACATTCTCGCCATCCTCAGACCCTATCTCATATATCTAATCATATCAATCCAGATCATCATTGTTGGGGTCTTGGTTCGTCATACAAAAAGAAAAAATAATGGTAAGGAAAAAATAAAAAGGGAGCACTAATTATTCAAAACTCACGCCAATCTTCTGAGGGATAATTTTACCGTCAACCGTTGCCTGAATTACAAAATAACCAACCGAGGATGACTCAATGTCAAAAATCGCAGTACCCAAGTCATCAGTTGTTGGTTGAGGCGAATCAATACTAAATGGCAAATCTCCGACAAGATTAACTGGTTTGCCGAATACACCTCTTCCCTGACCGTCAAGTATAAAAACCGTTATTCTAATCTTCTCTCCGCTTCCCGCCTTTGCCTTAAGTGGTGATGCAAAAATATATGAGTTCTCCAAAGAAACAGATTGCGATGACAGTCCCCCCGTAGCTTTACTTCTAAAGATAACTCCCCGCCTAGTAAGATAAATTGTTGCAAAAAGCGCAAGAATAACAATAATTATTCCAATAAGACCGCCAGCTATTGCAAAAGTATTTCTATCCTCACTGCTTTCATCGTTATTAAAACCACTTCGGTACATAACTTCATTATATACCAACTAAACACACCATAATTGCAACTTAAACAGTCAGAGTAGCAGCTGAGAAATGTTTTCGATTGTAATAACTTGGGAAAGCGAATCCGGATAGGTATTCATGAACGCGCCAGTTACGGTTCCAATTCGACTTTTAATTTCTGAGGCTATCAGTTCCTGATCCTTCTGCATTATAAGATCTACCTCGCTACCCCATTTTGTTCTCCAGTAGTAAAAGACATATCTTAAGTTGTTATACTTATTAAGCTTAATCAGTTCAGTAATTGCAAAATTTTCGAATATGCTTCCATAATCTCTCCTATATTCAACCGGAGAAAAATCATTAATAATGGCATTTCTAATTCCCAAATCCCAAAAATATACTTTCTCCGTTTTCCCGATTTCATCTCTCCTTTTCTTAGTAAATGGAGCAAGAGTATAAATAATATATGTCTTTTTAAGAATGTCTATGTATTCCATCACAGTAGGCCGTGTAATACCAATTCTGTTCGCCAAATCGGTTATATTAACCTGTTGACCAATTTGATACGCCAAAAGTCTCAAGAGTGACTGTAAATTTTTAGTGCTTTTTATTAGATTTAAGTAGAATATATCCTTCAAAATTGTACTGTCTGCCAGCTCCAAAAGATAACTTTCCTTGTCCTGGATGTTCAAAAGTTCCGGATACATTCCGTAACGCATACTTTCCAGAATTTCATCTTTGAACACAAAACGTCCTTTAGAATTATCAGGTAAAACTAAAACTGGTTTGTTTTTTGTCACATCAGCTTTTTCCATTTGAACCAATTTTTCCTGCATACTTAAGGGGAACAGTTCGACCAGTTTTTTTCTTCCGGCCAAACTCTCGCTTGCTTTGTTGGCAATTTCCAACGACGACGATCCACTAATCACCAATTTCACTTCAGTGATTTCGTCGTATATCAGCTTTGCAACCATACCCGGATCCTCTAACCGCTGAACTTCATCAAGTATTAAAAGCTTACCTTTATTTTTATCTTCTTGCTTAATAACTGACCTTATTCTCTCTAGGTCTCTAGAATTGAAAACATCGATGTAATTACTTTTTTCAAGATTGATATAAACTGCCTCAGGAAAGGCACTTTTGAGCATAGTTGTTTTACCAGTCTGTCTTCCCCCCACCAAAACAAGTATCTTTCTGCTTTCACCCACTAATTCCTTAATTGGATCGGACAATTGTCTATACATACTATATGTTTATTATTAAAGTATAATATACCAAAACAACCTACATATTGTCAATTATGGAATAATTGAAACTTAAAGAGCCGTAATTCATGATTAAATTACATCACATTTTATTAAAAACTGCCTTCTGGCTGGTAAAACTTAGTTAACAGCAAACTTCAAAGCTACTAAAAAAATAAATCCCAATAAATTGGTATAAAATGTCACATTTTTTTTGTAGCAGTCTGACACTTTAATTGCCAAAGCAAGAAACTTTCAGCTTCATTATCGGAATTTATAAGCACAACCACTTTCAGTTTTTACATATCCGTATCTAGCTCATTTTACGCATTTATAACGCATATCCTATAAATGAACGCAAATATCTCCGTGAAGAAAATTACATTTTCAGAATTAACAAACTATCGGGACAACAATTGAATTATATTGATATATTTTGTACAGAAATAATAATTGCGGTAATTATGTTATATGATATTGTGAAAAATAATACCGATTATTCGGTATTTTTAGCCTTAATTGCCTATTGACACACCACTCTTAACTTCTTAATAATAGTATAAGTTATATAATCCGTATAATCTAGCCTTGTATAACCATTAAACGCTTACGAATTATGATTTCACTGATAATAAATAAATTTCTGCAAAGCCTGATATCCCGTAATGTTTCTTCTAAAACAGTTAAAAATTACAAGGCTGACGCGTTGCATTTTTCATCCTGGTTAATTTCCAAAACCAAAGACAATGGTTCTGACATTAGAAACTTTAAGGAAGCTCTTCCATTTGTTTCACACACAACAAGCGACGAATACAAAAAATTTTTAGTCTCGCTAAAGCTTTCAACTAGCACAATAAATCGAAAGCTGTCTACCCTACGAAGCCTATCCAAGTTTTTAAAGGACAAAAACCTTGTAGGCTTTGACTTTGCAAGCCATATCGAAAACATTTCTTCTTCCCCATCCCCCCTTCCTCTTGAATCGGAAATAAGGAAATTTGCATATATGCTAAACTTTCAAAAAGTTTCTCCTTTAACTTCAAAAAACTACGTTGCAGACCTTAATCAACTTGCAAGATGGGCTCAAAAACTGGAGAAAAAGAATATCAGCGAAATTACATCAAAAGATATAAAAAGATATCTGATACTCGAATATCCTAACGCAAGCGAGGCTACAATTGACAGAAAAACCTCATCCCTTAAGAGATTCTTTTCTTGGGCAAAAGATGAAAAACTAATCGAAGCAAATCCTGTTGAAAAATATCTTGAAGATACCCAGTTTATAAAACCAATAGCAAATTCCTTAAACGAGCTTACTGATAGAAGAATTGAAAGAAGTGTGTTAGGAACTAATCCTACAAATAAACGTATTCAAGACAGAATTATCGCAAGATTTGCGGAAAAACCTAAGCTTCAGAAAGTAGCTTACAAGCTTTTTTATAGTAGACCAAAATGGTACGAAGCATATCATTCTCTAGCAATAACTAGATATTTCCATCTTGCTGTGCTTATTGTCTTTGCGACCTCGTTAGGGTTTGGAATTTATCAGCAATTTATAGCAAAAACCAAGACACCCGAAGCATATCCTGCAACTCCAGTAACTCCCCCAAGGTTTTTGAGCTTCCAGGGAAGGTTAACTAATCAGTTTAATACACCAACAACTACAGCTACAAGCTTGGTTTTTAAACTTTACGATGCGGCATCCGGCGGAAGTGCACTCTGGAACAGCGCGGGAACCGTATGCAGCGTAACCCCTGACCAGGATGGAATATTTTCAATCCTTCTGGGTGAGGAAACGGGCGACGGATATGACTGCACAGGAATAGATACAATCGGTGCGGATGTATTCAGCGAAAACGCTGCAGTCTGGCTCGATATAACCCCTGAGGGTGAAACAATGGACAAAAGAATTCAGATTGCAACAGTTGCATACGCTCTTAATGCAGATACAGTTAACGGCTACCCCATTGTAGCCTCAGATAGCGCAAATACCGTTGCAATAAGGTCATCAATTGTAACTATGGACCAAAATGGCCAAGTAGTATTGGGTGAAACCGGTCCCAAGGTGAAGTCAATTTCAGGAAATTTTGCTATTGAGGGAGAGGCTTTAACTCTCCAAACCGCTGCAGCTTCAAACGGAGATATCACCATTGCACCAAACGGAACTGGCTCAATAAATATAACATCATCTGCACAGTCAGATGATACAGTCTATATCACAAATGCTCAAACAACATCCGGAGGATTGATTCACGGGTACTATGGAGGAGCCACAACCACAGTCGATTTACTTAAGCTCGGCTCGGGTGCTTCCGAAACAACCAAATTCTTGATAGAAGCCTCCGGTGATACGTTTATTACCGGAGGAGATTTACACATAGGTGGAATTGGATTTTCAGACAATTCAACCGGCTCTTCCGGATCTTCCCTGGTTGGTTTATATGACGATGCACTGACATACATATCATCCAACACCAACGTCCAAAATGCCATAAAAGAGTTGGATACCGCAATCGGAACGGTTTCGGGTTCTGCCGGAGGATGGACAGATGACGGGGATGTTGTCAGACTTTCCACCGATGCCAACCGGGTAGGAATTGGAACCACCTCTCCCAACGCAAATACTAAACTTGGAATTTTGGGAAACTTGGCCATTGGGTCACAAGGTTATTCGGATGCACAAGCACCTACAAATGGATTGATTATCGAGGGAAACGTAGGGATTGGAACAACTTCTCCACAGTATAACTTGCAAGTTGCCGGGTCATTCAAAGCAGATCAAACCATAACTTCCTATGACAATATCATCACCGTTGACAGAAACGGCGGCGGAGATTACACAACCATAGCAGACGCGGTTTCTGCAATTAATACCGCGGCAGACAACTCATCTTCCAACCCCTACGCAATTATTGTCATGGCAGGAACGTATGACGAGGATGTAACTCTGCCTGATTATGTCAATCTTAAAGGACAGGGATGGAAAGCAACTACAATAGACGGAAGGGTAACCTTGGGAGATGGAAATCACATTGAGGATTTAAGAATATACCCAACAGGAGGGGAAACCATAGCCGTTGTATCCGACCCTGATAGTGATACAAGCTATATCACTAATGCGTATATTCTTATTGACAATGCAACAGCGGCACCTGTTTATGGTATCGAGCATACTGGAAACACGGATACACGAGTTTATTCATCATTCCTCTACACCAGAAATGCAAATGCAAGCGGTTCGGTTGTAAATCTTTATTCAACTGGCGCCACAGGTGACTTGGAACTTAAAAATACCCATGTCAAATGCTCCGCACCAAACAACAGCAATTGTAATCTGGCAACAAATGATTCCTCCGTTGCCGGTGCGGATGTTGTATTTTCAGGAACCTGGAGCGTATTTAACGACTCCTCCCCCGTTGCGGCGGTAAATAACAATGCAAGCGGGCAAATCAAACTTGATGTTTTATACGAAAACGACGCCTCAGACTATGCAAACTACACAACGACTGGAAGCAATATCGTAATTAATCCTATTCAGACAGACAAGCTGGCAATAAACCCGGGGACAGGATTAACAACGGGCACACTTTTTGATATTTCCTATTTAACGGCAAACACGCTATCAAGCACTCTCACAGGACTTAGTATGGATCTTTCAACAAATGTAACGGATGGAAACAATACAGTTACAGCAATTAATCTTACCCTCCCCGACTCAGGCTCAGCAACTTCAAAAGCAATCAACATATCAGGCTCTGCCGATTGGGGTTTGTATATTGACGGAGAAACTGCAAATTATTTCTCAGGAAATGT
>Ga0172375_10001788_pt1 | contig 34267 bp, 34 predicted proteins | sample LakKiv1m_FD_114537 | JGI IMG/M metagenome (GOLD analysis project Ga0172375, IMG submission 114537) | Freshwater microbial communities from Kabuno Bay, South-Kivu, Congo - kab_092012_11.1m | ecosystem: Environmental > Aquatic > Freshwater > Lake | place: Democratic Republic of the Congo... | reverse complement strand
GGGTTTGGCAGGAATTCAGCCCAGTCATCGGCGCTTCGCGCCGACACATTTTTTGGCGGGAACCCCGATTTTGTTTTGTTGCGGAGCCGGGGAGATTCGAACTCCCGAGGGGTTTTGAAGCCCCTGCCTCTTTAGCAAAGAGGTACGTTAGACCACTCTGACACGGCTCCTTAAAAAGTACTTTATCACACTTTTTAAGTTTTTTTATTTATGTTATATTAATTTTGTTATTAAAAAATAGTGGGAGGCGTGGATGAGTGGTTTAAATCAACGGTTTACTAAACCGTCGTTCCTTAATCGGAACCGTGAGTTCGAATCTCACCGCCTCCGCCAGACAGGATTTTTCAAGCGATTGGAAGCCGCCTCGCTTCGCTCGGCGGCCAGTTTGTATTCATTTTTGGGCGAAAACGAAATGCATTTATCAAACAAAATATGGTTCGAGCCGATTTGTTTTAGAAATGTTGTCATTTCTGCTCGGTTCTCGGACTTCAGTAAATTCTCCGCTTGATTTAAGGATTTTATCCACACACGAGCTGGTTCGAGCCAAGACACGCTCCCGTTCTCAATTTCTTTGATTTCCTCGTTGTATTCAACCTTTCGCGCGAGCAATTTCTCTTTTTGCGCGCCATATTCCTCGGCGGAAATGATTTCATCAAGATAAGCAGAAAGCAATTTATCGAGCTTTGCGCCAACTTCTGCTATTTCGTTTTTTAGATTTTGCAAAACTTCTCGGTTACTCGCGACTGCTTTCTGCTCGTCCTTGTCTAACTCGCGCAAAACTTTTTCAGTGTCTTGGCTCGGCAAAGAAACTTTTTGAAGAAAACTTTTTACTTGTTCCGTTAATGTTTCCTCGCGGACATATTTTTGTGAGCAAGGATTTTTCTTTTTCGTACATCTGTAATAGTTATGGCCTTTCTGCGTTTCAGCGGTAATGGCACAGCCACATTCTCCGCAAGTAAATAGTCCGCGGAATGGAAAAGTTTTCTCGGCTTTGCGCGTTTTGATATGTCCGCAAGATTGCATAACCTCTTGGCATTTATCAAAAAGTTTCTTTGAAATTAGCACCTCGTGTGTTCCCTGATATGTCTCGCCCTTAAATTTGAAAATTCCATAATAGAAATGATTTTGTAAAAGTCGCTGGACACAGGAAACCGCAAGGACATTGCCTTTGTAGCTCCGTAACCCTAAATCTTTTAACGCTCTCGCGATTTGCTTCAGTGTATATTTTCCTGTCGCGTATAACTCAAAACCTTTGCGCACAAACAGAGATTTTGCTGGGTCAATATCAATATCGCGAGTGCGGTGATTGTTGAGATAACCTAGTGGGGCAAAGCCGGGGAAAACGCCACGACGAAGTTTTGCTCTATGTCCTCGGCGGATATTCTCGCTTAAATTGTCTATGTAGTATTTGCTTTGCCCAAAGGCAATGTTCAACATGAATTTTCCTTGCGGAGTATTATCAAACCAAAATGTTGGAAACTTCAAATCTTTTATTATTCCTGTGTCCAGCAAATAGACAATCTGTCCGCCGTCTATTGAATTTCGGGCGAGACGATCCGGATGCCATGAAACTATTCCGTCCGCTTTTCCGTCTTGCAGAAATGACAACATTTCGGCGAACTTCGTTCGCCCAGGTTCTTTGGCAGTTTGGGCTTCGCAAAGCGAAGCAACAATTTCAAGTTTTTCTTTGGCGGCAAATTCTTTTAATTCAGAAATTTGAGCTTCAATACTCAAAATCTGTCGTTCTTCACTTTCAGTAGATTTTCTTGCATAAAGTATATATCTCATAAAATTTGTATTAAAAAATTTCTTTTGCCCTTATTGATAAATGCATTTCGTTTTCGCCCAAAAATGAATACAAACTGGCCGCCGAGCGAAGCGAGGCGGCTTCCAATCGCTTGAAAAATCCTGTCTGGCGGTGTATTCTTAAAATAGCTCGAACCGAATTCCCTCGCCGCGCTCCGCGCGGCTCCGAAGTGGCGGGGCAAAAATGAGCGGCTCCGCCGCGAAAATTCCAAACTGCCAAAGAACCTGAAAACAAATCGGCTCGAACCATATTATGTAAGGGTAAAAGAAATTTTTTAAACATATGGGAAGCATTATTGAAATTAACGACACTTTGCAACTCACGAAAGAGCAGGGATTTCCTGTCGAGCTCGATCTTGAGTATCATTTGAAAAATCCGTATAAAACGGAGGATTTTAGCGGTAAAATTTTTGAATTTAGAAATAAACCAGAAATAAGAATTTACCAGGCACCGCCAGTACGAAATTTTTTGGTGGAGAATAAAAGTGGTAAGTGGATATATTGGGGACTTGTTAACATTCTTGAAATTACACATGATTACGCCAAGAAAACTACTGGTGGTAAGTTTAAAATTATTTACATTTATTCTCCGGACGAAATGAAGAAGGCACATGAATTGATAGATAGGAATGAGAATACGCAATTTTTCAAATGATATGAACTTCAATGAAAAAATTTTCAAATCAAAAGCGGAAAAGGAAATTTCGCGATGTCGTCCCGGCGACTGGAACCACGCCAAGCGAGTTGTAGACTGGGTAAAAGAACTTGGAAATGGCAGAGGTGATTTGTCGTTTCTCATTAGTGCGGCATACATCCATGACATTGGCTGGAGAGATGTTTTGCCGAGTGATAAGAAAATTACTTTTGATGAACTTCTACAGTTTGAGAAGCGGGCAAACGATAATTCTGAAAAATTTACTTCTGAATTTTTGCAAGGTTTAGAATATTCGCCAGACGACATCGAAACAGTCAATCGTCTCATTCGTGCTGCTGACGAACATGCTTCTACCACCGACGACGAAGCAGTTATAGTTGACGCTGATAATTTGAGCAAATTGACGATTGACCATTTAAAAGAGAAATACCAGTCGTCAGAATGGCTGAAAATGTACCAAGTATGGAAAGACGAATTTGCTAAACGAGTAAAAACCGAGATTGGTAAATCTCGCTTTCCTACTCTTTTAGATGATTTGAAAATTTCCATAGAAAAAGAATTTGCCGCCAAAGAAAAACTTTAAATTGTTAATTTTCGCGGCGGAGCCGCTCATTTTTGCCCCGCCACTTCGGAGCCGCGCGGAGCGCGGCGAGGGAATTCGGTTCGAGCTATTTTAAGAATACACCGCCATTGACAGCTAGCACGAGATGTGTTGAATACAAGAATCTCATGCTAGCTACATATTAAAATTCCCTGTAATAATATTCAGGGAATTTTAATACACTATATATTATTTTTTTCTTTTAAATCAGAAAAATCATTATAAATTTTAACAATAGATTCAGGAACCTCTTTATTTACTATTTCATTTAATTTTGTTTTTAAATTATTAAAAATTTCCCTTGAATTACCTTGAATCTTTGGCTGTTCTTTTACAATTGTTTCAATATTTGAATATTGTTTTGTTGGAATATAATAATAAGCTTTTTTATATAATCTATTATTTTCATCTTGGGCCCACTTTTTTTCTGTTCTTTTTTCTAATTCTTCTTTTTCTTTTTTCAAATTATCTAAATTATTACTCCACTTATCTTTCCCAAAAATTTTTGGCTTATTATTTTCAAGTTTTTGAATTTCATTATTTACTTCTTTTAATCTTTTTTCTTTTTCTTCAGTTTCTTTTCTGAATTTATTGTATTCTTGTATTGCAGTAGGAACTTCTATATATACTCCACTCAAAATAACTTCTTCATCAGGTAATTCATTTTTGATTTGTGCAATTCCATCAAGTGTTTTTCTGGCTTCTTCTTTATCAGATTCTATTCTTTGGATAATATTACCAATATCTTCTATCCTACCAACATTGCCCAACCCTTGTATTCTTGCATTATACCTAAGTTCATCATTTCTAAATCTAACATTTAACATCTTTTCTGCCATAGGTAAAAATTTTGATATTATCTTTTCTTTATATTCTTTTAGTTCTTTTGTTTCGCGATCATATGATCCAGATAAATCAAACGAATATGAGGCACTAGCAACCTTCTTTTCAAATATTTCTTTCATTGCCTCTCTAATGACATCATACGGATATTTTTCTTCTATATTTTGCCACTCATCCATAGAAAATGAACCAGGGGTTTCGAATCGTGTTATTCTGCTTTCACTAAATTCAATACTATTATAACCACCTAAATTTAAAGTGTAATTTTTATTATAATTATCGAAATTCTTTGATTTAGAGAAAGAAAAATTAGGTATTTTTTTAGTAAAATATTCGATTAATTCATTTTTTAATTCCTCCTTACCTTCTGGTGTTTTTGCTTTCTGCAAAGCTAGTTCATTCTCTATTTGTCCTATCTTTTCATTTAATAATTTCTCCGCTAAGTCATATGAAAAATCTTTTTGATCAATATTTATTCCAAGTGACAATAACTTATCTTTTAAGGCAGAATCTGATATCTCTAAGTTTTCTTTTTGTTCTTTAGATTTTTTATAACTAATTATTTCCTCATCTTCACTAAAATCTGAATTTTCTAAAAGTTGTTCTTTATTTTCAATCCCAATAGTTTTTAATGCTTCTTGATTTTTATTTATTAGGTTATCTAATTTAATGTTTTCTCTTTTAACCCCATCTTCTATAATCGTAGAATATTCTCTCATTCCAATACCAGAATCCTTTCCAGACTTTAACTTCAAAGATCCAAGAATTAATTCTAATTGATATTTTGTTTTCCCAAGTTCTTCTATTTTTGAACGAAAAGGCAAGAGCTTTTCTTCTTCTAATTTTTTATTTTCTTTCTCTTTATTTTCTCTAATTTCATTAGATAATTTAGATAATTTATTTTCTAAAGACATATTTTTATAATTTATAACTAATAATTTAATCGATTGTTTTTAAAAAATTCTTAAAATTGATGCAATTTAAGATGGATATTTCTTTGTTCTATTATACTATAATTTATAGATTTTTACATCTTTATTTTGAAAGTGAAATTTCTTTATTTTTGAGTATTATTTTACCCCTCAAACATCCTAACAATTCTCTCTTCTCAATATCACTTTCTTCCCTTAATACATATTTAGCATATCCTCGAATATCAATATTTGATATTTTTGGTTTTTCTTTTATTCCTAAAAAGAAATTTTATAAATTGGAGAATTCTTAAAATGTTACCCGTATGATGGTGTCAGAGAATAGTAGTATTACTAAGTCTATGCAGAACTAGGGATTTAAATCATAATCGTCATTAAAAAATTGACATTTAACTGTCATTTTATACCCTCAAGTAGTGTCACTTTTGTCACTTTTTTAATTCGCACGAGATATATCGTTATGGTAAAATAAATTTATTGAAAATAGCATTACAGGGCTTGTCAGTGAAAGGTCCTAACACGAGTATCCCCGCCAAGTTTTACATTCAAAATAAGTTAAAATTTTATACAAAAAACACCACTAATTATATTTACAAATCATTACCAGAGTATGATAAATTAAAACTCTTATTAATCAAAGGAAAATCTGGTATAACATTACCCTTACCTGCATAACTTAAAACTGTCCAATTTAAAAACGACGCATCTCGCACATCTACACGAGAGATTTTTCCTTCTTCATCTGTTACTACAAAATAGATCACTTCTCCTCGCCAACCTTCCGTAATACCAACTGCCCAACTGTTTTTTTTCAAATTTATTTTTTTATCTGATTTTAATTCTCCTTGATTGGGAATATCTTTCAAGACTTGTTCTATAAGTTCAATAGAATTATATACTTCCTTAATACGTATTTTTAAACGCGCATTCACATCCCCTTCTTTTTCCATGGCTATTTTGAAATCAAGCTTAGAAAAAGCTGCATACGGATATTCACTTCGAGCATCATGTTCAATCCCAACTGCTCGACCAACTACACCTAAAACACCATGATCAATAGCCAATTGATAATCTAATTTACCTGTTCCTTGTAAACGATTCAAGACTGAATTATTATCTTCAAAAATTTCAACCACCTCTTTAAAATCCTGTCTAATTTTTTTTAGGTCCCTAATTAACTCTTCACACATTTCCTGTGTAATATCCTTAGTAATTCCTCCAAACACATTTAATCCGCGTAAAAAACGACTACCAGTCAATTTTTCATTCCACTGCATAATTATTTCTTTAAGCCGCATTCCATTACTACCACCAAAACTAAAACCTGTGTCTGATAAAATAAATCCAATGTCATTGAAATGATTAGCTAATCTTTCAAATTCAGAATAAAATACTCTTAAATATTTTACCCTTTCAGAAACTTTAATCTCTGCTAAATTTTCCACCGCTTGACAAAAAGCAAGTGAATGAGAAAAAGATGTATCACCAGAAACCCTTTCAGAAAGTAAAAGTTTTTTTTCTAACGGAAGTATCTCAAATAATTTTTCAACTCCTTTATGCTTATAACCCAATTTTGGCTCCAATAAAATAATTTCTTCACCCGCTACACTAAATCGAAAATGCCCCGGTTCAATAATACCAGCATGTACCGGCCCAACAGGGATTTCATAAATTCCTTCACCTTGTAATATATTAAATTTGTATTCTCCTTTAACTTTATTAGGCCGTTCCTTCCAATCAAACTCTTTACGTAAAGGAAATTTTGTTGCTGGCCAATTTTCATGAAGTAACATTCCACGTAAATTCGGATGACCAATTGGAGTCAAACCAAAAAATGAAAAAATCCTTCTTTCGTAACCAGAAGCTTCATGAATTTGTTTGGTAATAGAAGGAAATTCCTCTTTATCTCCAATCAAAATATATGGAATAAAAAAAACATTTTCCTGTGGTAAACCAAAAAGATAACAAATCTGGAATGACCCTTTGGTCTTTTTTTCATCTATAGCAGTAATAATTTTTAACTGTAACTTGTAATTAAAGTATAATTCATGACAAACAGATAAAATTTCATCAATAGGCACAACAAAAGAAGTGATATTACCTTTGGTTTGAGTTTTGTATTTACTGGAAATATAATTATTGATAATTTCTTGTTTCATATTAATAAGCTAAACTTGCTAAAGTAATTATTGATTTTAAATTATTTGGTAGATAAAAACTTAACACGACTAAAATAACTGCTAATAAAATAATCGGAACTAAAATATTTTTATTAACTTCTCCTAAAGATATTTCCCTTTTTGGTTCTCCAAACATCATTGCCACTATATGTCTTAAAAATCCAACAAAAATTAAAGCTAATGCTAAAATAGCCACTACCACCACCCAACAATAAGACTTAATACCAGCTGTCATAATTGAAAATTCCGTTAAAAATATGCCAAATGGTGGCATACCGGTAATCGCCAAAAAACCAATAAAAAATAAAATACAAGTATAAGGCAAAGTTTTTAAAACACCTGCAATATTTTTTATTTTCGTTGAACCGTATTTCAAAAAAATATTTCCAGAAGATAAAAATAAAATTGATTTAGCTAACGAATGATACAGCATATGCAATATAGCGGCAAAAGCTCCAATTCCACCAAACCCAAAACCTAAAGCAATAACTCCCATATTTTCAATACTTGAATAAGCTAATAATCTTTTATAATTTTTCTGCGTAAAAATAATAAAAGCTGGAACTAAAATAGAAATTAAACCAAAAAATATTAACAATTTTTGAGAATAAGCCGAACCCACTATTAAATCAGTCACAACTTTAAAACGCAGTACTGCTAAAAAAGCAACATTCAGTAACACACCAGAAAGTAAACTACTGATTGGCACCGGTGCTTTACTATGTGCATCCGGCAACCATGTATGCATTGGTACTAACCCAACTTTTGTACCATAACCTATTAAAACAAAAATGAAAGCCAATCTGATAATAGACGGATCAAATTTAGAAACATTATCCATCAACCATCCCCAAGTCAAAAATCCATCATACTGACTGCCTATAGCCGGATGAAAGAAAATCAATGTTCCCAAAAAACCTATTAGTAAACCAACTGAATTAACGATTAAATATTTCCAAGCCGCTTCAATCGCTGATGGCTTACTATAAAAACTAATTAAAAAAGCTGTTGATAAGGTAGTGGCCTCAATAGAAATCCACATCAAAATCGGACTAGTAGTTACAACCGCAAAAAACATCGCGAGAATAAAAACATGCAATAAAATAAAAAATTGTTTTATTCGGCGAAAACCAATAAAACCATGCGCCATTTCAACTTTTAAATAAAAAATAGAATACCAGGAAGCAGCCATACCAACCACTGCTATAATTAGCATGACAATTATACCAAAATAATCAACTGATAAATAAGAATTAAGTGTATATACACCATTTTTAAATACCTGTTCAAACACAAATAAAGTTGCTAATAATTCAATAATAGAAGCTGTAAGAGCGATCCATCCAAAAAAATAACTATTCTTTTTTATTAAAAGTGATAGAAGAGCAGCTATTAAAATTGTTCCGATTATAATTAATAAAGCCATATATTTATTCTTCCCTTAAATTGTTCATAACTGTTGAATCTAATGTCCCAAACTTTTCATTAATCATTGTAGCAAGAATAGAAACAATAATAATCCAAATTAAAAGATCAAAAATGATTCCAATTTGCATATTCGGTGTAACTTCTAATCCTGAAAAAAATGCAAAAGAAACAATAGCATTTTCTAAAGAAAGAATACCCACCATTTGCGACAAAACTCCTTTTCTATTAATAAGTAAAAATATTGATATTAAAATTGTTGCTAGTGCTAAAAATAAATTATCTACATCTTTAACTAAGATTGTCAGAGATTTAAAATAATGTGAATATACCAAGCCTGTCAAGGCAGCAATAACAAGTAAAGTTAGAGGGGCATTCAAATAAGTACTGGAAGAAAATTTAAATTGATTATTTTTTATCAATTTATTATTAAAAAAATATGGAGCTATAATAACTTTTACAATAAACATTAAAATTGCCACAAATATTAATAAAATTGAAGATATCTTGATCGCTGAACTGAAAACGAAAATGATCACAATTAAAGACTGAAGTTGATAAAGTAAAATTAACGATGAATTTTTATGCACTAAATGCATAAAAACAGCTGTTAAAAACATTAACACTTCCAGAAAAAAAATAATTTGTAATAAAGTTAATATCATAATATTATAAAATCAATAAAATAGCCATTGCGCTTAAAACAAATGCGGTAAATAATAAATCAGGTAATCTAAAAAAACGAAACTTAGCAATACTGGATTCCAAAATCGCTACAAATGTTGTTAAGATTAATATCTTAACACTAAACACCACCAAAGCCAAAACAATCGACCATATATCAGCTTGCGCTGTTAACCCCCAAGGGAAAAACATATTAGCTCCCAGCGACAAAAAAATTAAAAATTTATTTGCTGCTGCCCATTCAATCAAAGCTAATCTTTTACCAGAATATTCCAAAATCATTGCTTCATGCACCATAGTCAATTCAAGATGTGTAGCAGGATTATCAAAAGGAAAATGAGCTGTTTCACAAAGCATAACAATCATAAAAGAAATAAAAACCAAAATAATCGGCATAAAATCAAAAAGCGAAAAATTAGAAATTGTTTTAGTAATAGAAAACAAATTAGTAGAATGCGCTAAAAACGACAAAGCCAACAAAGAAAAAATAAAACCTCCTTCCGTTAAAGCAGCTAATGTCATTTCTCGACTAGAACCAAATCCCCCAAAAGCACTACCTACATCTATGCCAGCTAAAGCCAAGAAAAAAGTACTTAGAGCTACTAAATAAACAACTGTTAAAAAATCACTCAATAAATTATTGGAAAACAAATTCGAAAAAAGAGGAATACTCGCCCCAAGAACAATTGTTATGGTAAAAATTAAATAAGGCGTAAATCGAAATATCCAAGAAGCATCTTCACTAATTACTTCATCTTTATGAAAAAGTTTCCATAAATCACGATAAGGTTTAAAAATACTTGCACCAACCCGATTCTGAAAATGTGCCTTAATTTTACGTATCACACCTAAAAAAAGTGGCGATAATATCGGTACTAAAATCAATTGAATTATCCAAATAATTATTGCCATAAATTTAAAAACTGAAAGTTAACAATAAAATCAATAATATTAAAAATATATAAGCGACATAAGCATTTAAAATTCCATTTTGAATCCTTTTTACATAACTAGAAAAACTAATCACCAAATTATATAACGGCTGGTAAAAATAAACTTGATAAATATCAGCAATTTCTAATTTAATATTTCTACTTTTAGTGAAATAGCGCATGTCCGCATCTTGATATTCAACTTCAAATTTCTTGCTTGGCTTCAAAACACCCTTAAAAATCATAATGATTGAACGAGCAAAACCAGTAGCTGTAATTTCCATTCGTGGTTCCAACTTTGTGCCACAATCCCAAGTACAACCAATTTTCACCTTTCTTTTATTTGTTAAAATTTTTACGATCCAATAAACCAAAAATAAAACAACCAATAAAATCAAAAAAATCATTGGTGTAGAAACTATTGCAAAACCATTAGACAATTCAAATGTTTTTCCTTGACCGGAAAATATTCCAGATATTTGTTGAAAACCATTTAAATTATTTACAACTCCTAAAATAATTTTTGAGACTACTCCAGCAAAAATTCCCAAAATCAAAGTAGTGAACGCTAATACCCCCATACCAAAACGCATAGAAAAACTAGATTCTTTAGTCTGTAATACTTTTTCATTTCTTGGTCTAGCTAAAAAAGTTGCTCCAAAAGCCTTAACAAAACAAGCTGCTGCCAAACCACCTGTAAAAGCTAAACCACCTGCAGCCAAAATAAATATAGACTTTATAAAAATATCTGAAATTTGAATCCCATTAAATATTGTTTGGAAAGTCAACCATTCACTAAAAAATCCATTAAAAGGAGGTAAAGCAGAAATAGCTAAAGAACCAATTAAAAAATAAAATGCTGTTTGTGGCATAAATTTAATCAAACCACCATATTCTTCTATATTACGCGTATGAGTTTGCGAAATAACCGAACCAGCACCCATAAATAATAAAGCCTTAAAAGTAGCATGATTTAAAGTATGAAAAAGCGCCGCTACTAAGCTTAAGGTCGCCATAGTTTTTAAATTTAAAGACAAAAAAATCATTGCACTTCCCACGCCAAGCAAAATAATACCAATATTTTCAATACTATGAAATGCTAACAATCTTTTAATATCATGTTCAGTTAGAGCATACAAAACACCAAGCAATGAAGAAAAAATTCCAATAATTAAAATTAACACTCCCCACCATAACTCTGTTCCAGACAAAATTTCCACAAAAAGACGAATGAACATATAAATTCCAGTTTTAATCATTACACCAGACATCAATGCGCTAACATGAGTCGGAGCAGCTGGATGAGCACTTGGCAACCAAATATGGAACGGAATAATACCTGCTTTTATTCCAAAACCAATCAAAGAAAAAATAAAAACTAAATTTTTTGATAGGAGTGACATATGACCAATATTCTCCTTGATCACATTAAAATCTAAAGAACCAATTGTTTTATAAAGTAACAAAAAAGCTAACATAATAAAAGCTGTACCAACATGCGTCATTATGAAATATAAAGAGCCAGCTTTTATATTATTTTTTTCTTTATTTTCAAATATCACCAAAAAATATGAAGCCAAAGACATAACTTCCCAAACAATCAAAAAGAAAAAACCATTATGAGCACTCACCACAAACAACATACCAGCCAAAAAAATGTTATAAAAAAATCCAAGTACACCCAGATTGTATTTTTTATAAAAATGCTTAACATAACTAAGGCCATAAATAGAAGCCAAAAGTGCAATTAAAGAAATAATAAAAATAAAGAAAGCTGATAATTTATCAACCATAAATGAGAAAGACAAATTTGGTAAAGTTGAATTAATTACATAAGTAAAAGATTCTCCAAAAAATAAAACTTTAACCGCTGCTACTAACCCACTCACTGAAGCCAATATAGCTAAACCATTCCCCCATAAATTTGCTAACCAATCTTTTTTTGCAAAAATCAAAGACCCAATGGCACCAATTGCTAAGAGTAACAAAGCAAGAAAAAAACTAAATTGAGTTGAAATTAAATTAAACATATTTATTATTTCTATTTATTTTTTTCTTCAATAGCTTCTAAAATTTTAAGCAAATAACAAAGAATGGTTTTTGGACTTGGTGGATCACCAGGAATTTTAAAATCAACAGGAATAACTTTATCTACTCCATCTAAAACCGCATAACTATCACGAAAAATTCCACCATCAATCGCATCATCTCCGACTGCTACAATAATTTTTGGGTCTGGTGTGGCTTCATATGTTTTTATTAAAGCTTCACGCATATTACGAGAAACCGGTCCAGTTACCATTAACATATCTGCATGTCGAGGTGAAGCAACAAAACTAATTCCAAATCTTTCTATGTCATAATACGCATTACCTAAAGCTGTTAGCTCATGTTCACAAGCATTAGTCGAACCAGTATCAATCTCTCGAATAGCCAATGAACCATTGAATAATTTTTGAATCTTTTTTTGTAATTTTTTACCAATAATTTCCACATTCTCATCACCAAATAAAGTATTAACCGGAATAACCGTCTTGGGAGTAGAAAAAATTTTAGAATATAGTTTATACATATTTTTATCTCATTAAATCATCAAGCAAAACACTAAGCCTGTATGCTATTTTTACTGTTTTAATAGGTAGAATATAGATTAATCCTACCTTAATTTTTACAACTAATGGTTAGTATATGAAATTTTTAGTATTTAGTCAAACAAAAATATAGGTTCCTTAGTGTTATATTTTACTTGAAATATTTTCGAATCTTGTTAAAAAACACCGTAGATAATTAAATTTTAACTAAATTAGAAACTATTGCTGATTTTTTGAGTGCAAAAAATTTCTCAGATATAAGCCATTTGTTTATTAAAGGGCTCAAAGTTAAAGCAAAGCCTATATTCCCTGCTAAATGAAGTGCAGTAAAAGGAATTTGTAAAACTAAAGCATTTAAAATAGTTTGTCCAAAAACTGGAGCAAATAAAACTCCCGTGATTAAATCAAAAAAGATTGTCGCAAAAAATGCAAATACAGCAAAGTTAAAAGCAGATGCTTTAAATTTATTAAAATAGAAAAAAGACACTGCTCCAATAACTCCATAAGTTATAGCCCCTTCCCAAGTCCAAGACCCAAAATGCGTCACAGCATCAAACAAAAACATACTTAGAAAGCCAAATAAAAATGCCACTAAAGCCCCATATTTACGCCCTAAAGGCATAATAGAAGCCATAATTGGTTCAACGTTAGGCGCGCGTAAAGGTATCAATCTAAACAAAAAACACCCAACAAAAACTGTTAAAATTTTAAATTTATCTTTCATCCCATTAGAAATCTTAAATAATAAACTTAATCTCCATATGCCCTGTTAAATAGATTTCTAACGGGACAAGTGGATTCTCATTATAAACTTTTGTAAAACAAGGAGCAAGTTGAAATTATAAACCTAAAAACTTTTTAAGTTTATAAGTATTTCCATGACTAAAAAGTCCTCTATAAGAAGTTATTGTCTGCTGTTTTGGATACCTTTTTAATTTTTTAATTATTTTTCTTTTGGTAGTAGTACGAATTTGCCTATGATATGGGAAATGAACCCAACCGAGAAAATCTACTCCTGAAGCATAAGTTTTAATATAAACCTTATTTTCATGAAGTTTTAATTTCAATTTTTCATTTAAAAAAATACTGATTTTGAGCAACAAATCTTCTAAATGTTTTTTATTGTCGGAAAGAATTACAAAATCATCAGCATAACGAATATAATATTTTTCTCTTAATTCTTGTTTAATAAACATGTCAAACTCATTCATATAAACATTAACGAGAAGTTGCGACGTTAAATTACCAAGAGGCAACCCTACTCCAATCTCAGTTGTATAAAAACTTGAAACAATTTGTTTAATTAACCATTTAATTTCTTCATCTTCTATATATATGTCTAATATTGAATATAAAATATTATGATTAATGCTGGCAAAAAATTTTTTAATATCTCCTTTTAAAACATAACAAGTTTTTGTATTATTTTTTGATACCTTCCTAGCAAAATACCTAAACCTATTTAAAGCCCTGTGCGTTCCTTTATTTTCTCTGCATGAATATGAATCATAAATAAATTTTTTATCAAAATATGAATAAAGTTCTTTGTAAATTAAATGATGTAAAAATCTATCACGCACAGTTGCTTTATGTATATTTCTCGGCTTTGGATCTGAAATATTAAAAGCTGAATATCCATCATGTTTATATGTTTTTGTTTGTAAAAGATTATATAAATCAATTATATTATCTGAAAGTTTTGATTGAAATATAATAACATCTTTTTTATTACGCTTACCACGCAAAAAACGCTCCCATGTTATAAGCAAATTCTCTATTGATATGATATTGTTATATTTATGAGTAAACATAATTTTTTTACCCCCCCACGCACAAGCTCCGCTTGTGCTAGTACGTGTTAAAGAATCTTATAAGATATGGCACACGCATTTAAACAATGTCTCTAAAATTGATAGGCATACTATCGGGGTAAGAATTGATGAAATTTTTTTATCTTTACTTGAGACAATATTCAAGGCCACCTTTGCATTTGATAAATTTGAAAAATTATCTTTAGTATCTCAAGCGATTAGTAAAACTGATTTATTAAAATTCTTTTTGCAAATCGGTTGGGAACAGAAAGTATTAAATCAAACTTTATATGGAAACATAATTATCCAACTTGATGAAATTGGTCGCATGCTAGGCGGATGGAAGAAAAGCCTTCAAGATAAAACTCCCACCAATAAATAGTGGGAGAAATTCTATGAGTCGCAGAAGCACAACAGATGATTATCACTATTCCAATCATTCTCAAAATAACCAAGGTTGAACTTGAAGTCACCATCTGTGTTGACATTCACGTTAGGCACCCTGTGGTTGCCATCGGAGTGTAAGCCAAAGCAATGTACAATACATCTTCTTTTCCACCAAAGACAACACCAGTCATCTTTTGTATTTTACTCTGAATATTTATAATTCATTGACGTATTGCACCGACTTATTTTATTTTTTCATAAAAGGAGGCACTCATTCATAAGGCGTACCCGATGAATCTCTCACCTTTTCTTCAACGAGATTTGATAATATGAAGCCGTAACCGCATATCTATCACTTCCATTTTAAATTATATATTAAAAAATAAAAAAGACCCAATGCAAGAGCAAAGGGTCTAAAATATTAAAATTCTAAGACACAAAGGAACAAAGTACTTAAGCCTACTTTTCAGTAGGCACGTCGCAGAAGCACAACAGACGATTATCACTACCCCAATCATTCTCAAAATAACCAAGGTTGAACATGAAGTCACCATCCGTGTAGACATCCACGTAAGGCACCCTGTGGTCGCCAACGGAGTCTTTCCATAAACGATCTTTTTCATCAAAAGAACAATACCAGTAACCTTTTGGTAATTGATCATGTTTCTGTTCATATACAAGTGAAGATCCTTGAGCACCAGTTAAAATGGCATTTTGTTTTTTAAGAAATTCCATGCGTTCTTCTGATGTTGTATTACCAGATACTACTTGTTTGTAAACAAGAACATGAAATTTATCGCCAGGTTTCATAATGCGTGTTGGTTTTGGAAAATTTTTGTCAGTGATATCACTGTTGAAAAAATAAAATTTCTTGCGATTCATTAAACCTAATTGTTTTTCATGCACATAGTTGTCGGGTACTGTGATAATCCCAAGGTCTACCAACAATTCAAATTTTTCTGTTGGTTTTGACCCAGATACAATCTTTTTTTTAACAATAGCGGCATACATTAATTCTGCCTTTTTGTTGTTTTCGGAATTGATAATTTCCTGAATTAAATCAGAATCAAATCCTGCTTTGTCGAGTGCTATGGCTAATTCATGCATTTTGCCACAACTAATTTCACGTACTTTCATAAGCGTATAAAATTAATTTTTCAAAAAACTATTGAGCCGATTTACCTTTAAACTTAAAGGAAGGAACGGTTTCTAACCAACGTCAAGTATACCATAAAATATAGGTAAATGTCAAGCGACATTTACCCTTAATTTCAAGACTTTGTTATTTAACAAGACTTAAAAATTCTTTTTCGTCTATTATTTTTACACCAAGTTTTTGAGCATCAGTAAGTTTAGACCCGGCTTCCTCGCCTGCCACAACATAAGAAGTATTTTTTGAAACAGAACCAGAAACTTTTCCGCCTAAATTTATTATTTTTTCTTTTGCTAACTCGCGAGACATAGATGAAAGCGTGCCAGTAAGAACGAAAGTAAGTCCAGTAAATTTACCTGCTTTTTTCTTTTCAACTTTTTCAATAATTACTCCATTTTTCTGTAATTTTTCTATAAAATTTAAATTATTCTTATCATGAAAAAATTCATGAAGACTTTTTGAAACAGCAGGACCGATATTTTCTATTTCATTTATTTCATCACTGCTTGCTTTCATTAATTTTTCTAAAGTTCCAAAAGTTGTAGCCAAATCTCGCGCAGTCTCTTCCCCGACATGCAATATCCCCAAAGCCCAAAGAAAGCGAGAAAGTGAAATTTTCTTTTTTAACTCTATTTCATTCACAATATTCTCAGCACTTTTTTCTCCAAATCTTTCAAGTGGCGCAATATCTTCTTTTGTAAGAGTAAAAACATCACTTGCATCTGTGATCAACCCTTCATCTTTAAATCTTCTTAAGATCTTGGGCCCAAGCTCATAAATCTCAAACACAGAAACAAAATGTTCTAAATATCTTTCGTTTTTTGCAGGGCATTTAGGATTAGAACAATAATACGCGACTGAAATACTTTTCTCTGGAATATAGAGAGTCCTATGAGAAATAGTCTGGCTGGGGTTTGGGTCCCCAGAGAACCGAATACCTTTCGAAGAGGAGCTCTCCATATTCCCGATTACTCTTTTCTCTACTTTCCCATCACATACAGGACAACTACTAACCATTTTAAATTTCTTTTCTTTTCCTGTACGCATTTTATCAAGAACCTCAACCACTTTCGGTATAACATCTCCAGCTTTTTCTATAACAACAGTATCACCGATACGTAGATCAAGACGTTCTATTTGATCCATATTATGAAGTGTCGCCTTGGATACAGTAGAACCAGCCACAAGCGTCGGCTTAAATATAGCAAGCGGAGTAAGCACTCCTGTGCGTCCAACATTCACTTTTATATCTTTTACTATTGTCGTAGCACGTTCTGCTGGATATTTAAAAGCAGCCATATATCGTGGAGCTTTCCCCACAACCCCCAGAACTTCTTGTAATTTTAAATCATCAACAGAAATCACAATACCATCTGTTCCGAAAGGAAAATCAGGACGAATCTTTTCAAATTTTCTTATAAAAGAAATTACTTCATTTAAATTTTTACAAATTGCGTCATTATTATCTACATTAAAACCAAGTTTCTTTAGCAAAAAATGTTTTTCAGAATGTAATAAAGGGGGCATCAGAGATTTTTTCGAATGGTCTGGCCGAGCAGAGCGAGGAGAACCGAGGACCCGAGAAAATTCTTTTGACGACCCATTAAATTTAATATCAGCAATATCATAAGCAAAAAAATCTAATTTCCTTTCTGCAGACAATTTTGGATCCAATTGTCGCAAGCTTCCTGCTGCTGCATTTCTGGTATTTGCAAAAAGTTGATTTCCTTCTTTTTCATTTTTTTTATTTAAAGCAACTAGTGTTTTCTTAGACATCACAGCTTCACCTCTCACTTCTATATATTCTGGAAAATCACCCGAAATAACTAAAGGTATAGATTGTATTGTTTTTAAATTTTCTGTGATATCTTCACCGATAAATCCATCCCCTCTTGTAGCTCCTTTTACAAACTTTCCATTTTCATAAATCAAAGACACTGCAAGACCATCAAATTTTATTTCACAAAAATAATTAAATTTAGTATTTAAAGATAAAAGTTTTTTAATCCTTTTTTCCCAATCAAATAATTCTTCTTCGGAAAAAACATCATTCAATGAAAGCATTCTTGATTTATGCTCAACTTTTACGAACTTATCTAATGGCTTGCCACCAACTCTATTTTCTGGAGCATTAAGATCCGCAAAATCTGGATATTCTTTAATTAAATTCCTTAACTCACGAGAAAGAGAATCATAAACATCATCAGTAACAAATGGATCATCAGACACATGATAAGCCTCTCTTAGACGAGCAATTTCAGCACGTAATTTTTTTATTCTTTTTTCTGCCTCATTTTTATCCATCCCGTTAGAGATAGGAAATGCTTTGCATTTCCGTAGTTATATTAATTTTAAATAAAATATTCAACATAAAACTATTATTACATAATAAATCGTAAATTATAAACCAAGAGATCTCTAACGGGATCCATACTGAATTAGTAAGTTACTTCTAGTTCACGTTCAACAGAATTTCTTGAAGGAATACAAACAACATCATCTGTAAGACTATTATCATCAACACTATAACCTTTTGAAACAATCGTAGTAACTAAAACATTATCCACATCAAGCTCTTTTGTGACTGTAACTTTTGAACAAGATCTTCTATTACTCCCCAAATCAACAACATCAAAACTCCAAAAAGAACCTGTATTACTATTAAAACTAATATTCCCTCCAAGACATTGAATTTCTGTATTAGTTCCTGTGAAAAGACTTACATCTTTATCATTAAATAATGCACATTCAATCCCAGTATCAGCAGCAAAAAAAGCATCATTTGCATCTTTTGCTGATGTTCCAAATTTAACTTCTCTAAATGCAATATTAGAAACTCCAAGCCCAATAGCTAAAAGAATACTTGAAATCATAACTGCAAAAAGTATCACGAACCCCTTTTTACCCGTAACGCATAACACATAACGCATAGCATATTTAGTTTTCATTTTATGTTTCATTGTTTTATGTTTTATGTTATATGTTATATGCTTATTCTATCCAATTATATAAATTTTCTGAAAATGTAACCTCATAATTCCCTGAACCTTGTCGCCAAGAAACAGATGAATAAATCTTAAACTCATTTGGATTAATTAAATCAACCCAAATTTTTCGTTCAAAACCAGAATTCTCTCCTGTAAGATTGTAACTATAATTTCCATTAATTAAATTTAATGAACAAGTACTACTAGCACAAATAAAAATTGAATCAGTGGCAGAAACTAAATCATAAAAACCACAAGGATTATTTAATGTACATAAAGAAACTTTATTCCAAAAACTATCCCAACCATCTTGAGTCGAACTTGAAAGAACTAAAGTATCACGCATATTTCTAATATGTTCAATCCCTTCTTGTGCTAAATAAGTAGCTGTCATTCTTTTTTTAGCATAATTAGTATCAGAAACTCCTTTAGATAAAACAGACATCAAAGCTAAAATAGCAATTGTAAAAATTGAAATGGCAACTAATGTTTCTACTAAAGTGAACCCTGAATTATTTTTATTTTTTTGTTTAAAAAATTTAGTCATTGTTATTGCATTTTTTTACTTTGATTTAAATTACTGACAGGAAGAGCTGGTGGAACAACAGGTGGTACAATTGGGATTATATTTGAAGGTGCTTCTATATCTATCAATCTTTGTGATATTGAAGTTTGTAAAGAAAAAGGAATTGGAGTTTCATTATTTCTAGAGGTAACTGTCCCACTTAATCTAATAGTTACAAAAGGTTGTCTTGTATCCCCTGGATATGTTTCAGCCCCAGTTACTGTAAAACTAGAAAATCCATCTATTTTAACTTCTGGAGGATTTAATTGAACAAAAGTACCAACCTCACCCCCAGCAGTTGATTTATAAATATTAAAAACACCATCACCTAAAGGTGATTCAATCTTATATACCCATTGATCTACTGTTGTAGTTTGATCTCCGACAGATGATTCAAAAGCTATCAACCCTCCATTATTACAATCTAAAGGGATACTAATATCTCCGGAACCATCATCACAATGATAGTTGTATCCTGTTCTTAAATTTCTAGACATATCTTCCATAGTGAAACTTAAATTATCCATTATTGAACGCATATCTTGTGATTTTCTATGAACAAAATTAGCATTTAAAAGCGACCCCATACCTATGGTCACTATAATTAAAAATAAAGAAATAGCTATCATAGTCTCTATGATTGTATATCCAGCATTTCTTTTTTTAATTCGTAATTTATAATTCATAATTTTTAATTTACCTGTATTCTCCCTGAGGGATAAACTTTTATATTTGAAATTGTTGAATCATCTGAAGATGATACACCTATTTGATAATGATCAACTTCACTCCCAGGATCTGCAGAAAAAGTTTGAGTAGAAAATATCACCCCTGAATTTGGCCTAGTAAAAATCAAAGTCATTTCATTTATACTTTGAGAAGTCCCATTTTGATAAAATACATTTAATTTAGATATTTTATTACCTTTTGTTATATTTATTTTATCTATACATTCTTCAATGTCACTTGGACACAATGAATTATCATAACTTCCATTTTGATCTAAATCAGTAAAATATACAAAACTTTTTTCATCATTAAGATTAAAATAAACACCATAAGATGGTTTCCAAGGATCAATAGGCGTTTGTACTGGCAACACACCAGACATTGCTTCCTTTTGAGCCTGTACTATCTTTAAAGCAATGTCATTAGCTAAATTTCTTATATCAACTTTCGCTTGAAATTTATTATAATTAAACAAAATTATAGAAGACATAACAGAAAAAATACTCAAAACAACAATGAGTTCAACATAAGTCATTCCCCTATTACGCGTAGCACGTAGCCCATAACATATATCATTTATTAAATTTTTAATTTTGCGTTTCATTTTTATATATTGTTACGTGTTATGAGTTGTATGTTATGTGTTAGAATCCAATTGGAAAAAGATGCAATTCAAAAAGAAAAGCTATAACCGTTCCAAAAACCAAAAATGGAGCAAAAGGAATTTCACTTTTCATACCATGCTTTTTTGAAAATAATAATAAAATTACTCCGATTATAGCCCCAGACCAAAATGCCACAACAACTCCAGAAAGAACTCTAGATAAACCTAAAAGCCAACCGAGACCCAAAGCAAGTTTCGCGTCCCCTAGCCCCATCCAAACACCCTTAGATACAAGCCATATTAAAGCAAAAGGTAAAGCTATAATTAAGCCAGATAAAAATTCTAATATAGATGGAATATGAGGATTAAAACCAAAACTAGAAAATAAAAACATTCCTATAAATGCAAACCCACCAAAAAATAATATAAGCATGTCAGGAATTATTTTATGTTTTAAATCATAAACTGAAATAACTAAAAGAAGTGAAAATATTGTCGCATAAAAAGCCATTGTCTCTGCAAAAATAAAAATATTTACAAAAAATAAATCTTGAAATTTAAGAAATAAACTAGCAAAAATAGCTCCTGTAATGAATTCTACTATTGGGTATTGAAGAGAAATCTTTGTTTTACAATTAGAACACCTACCCTTTAATGCAAAAAAACTAAATAAAGGTATAAGCTCATACCAAGCGAGTGTATTTTGACAAGTCATACAACCACTACGCCCACCAAAAGTTTTATGAGTGTTATATCTTAAAATAACTACATTTAAAAAACTTCCTATAATAAGACCAAAAGCAAAGAAAACAATTGTGAGTATTGATATCATAAAAAATAAATTAATATTAAACTTAATATATTATATCACATGTGATTAAAACAAAAACCACCCTTTTAGGGTGGTTTTTTAATAAAATATTATTTATTTTATGCAGCTGGACAAACAGTAGTTCCAGTACCAACAACTGAAGTTGTAGTTAACCTTGATGCTCCAGTAGAATCAACACACCAATAACCACCAGCTTTTAAACTAGCATCAACAACCCACGCACCATCATTAATATTAGTATTACAAGATCCTTCTGTGCCACTAGGATAACTTGCATAAGTAACTAAAGAAGAAACTCCTGAATCTGTATCATCCCAGATACCACCTTCACATTTAGGCACAGAACTACTAAATTTACCTTCTGCTGAAGGTCCATAATTACCATTTGTACTATAATAAATCTCAGCTGCTGCACGAATACTTGAAAGTTGAGACTTTACTTTTGCATCATTTCCTTTTGAACGAGCAGAATTTAAAGATGCTAATACAACAGAAGCCAAAATACCAATGATTGCAACAACAACCAAAAGTTCAATCAATGTGAAACCTTTTTTAAAATTCTTCATAATTTAATTTATATAATTAATAAATAATAATTCAGCCTTAGGCTGATCTCGACTTACTTTTATAAAATCTATTATAACATAGATACTAAAAAGATATCCACAAGAGATTTTAGCTTATTCCTCCAGCCATATTGTAAATAGGCATCAACACAGAAACCAAAAGAATTCCAACCCCAAGACCAAGCACAACTATCATAACTGGTTCAATAAGCCCTACTAAAGTATCAACAGCATCATCCACTTCTCTTTTATAGAAATCTGCCAAAGTTTTCAAAATAGAACCGAGCGCTCCTGTCTCTTCCCCAACTTTGACCATCTGGACCATAATAGGTGGCATTTCTTCATATTTTTCTAAAGTTGCTGAAAATGCAAGACCTGATTTCACTCCATCTGCTGTTTCTTTTAAAATTCTTTTATATGTCTTACTACCAACAACTTCAGCTGTAATATCTATCGCACGGACTATTGGAATACCTGAAGTTAACATCGTATCCATATTGTCTGCCATTCTAGAAAGATAAAGTTTTTTATACAAAGTACCGATAATTGGAGTAGATAAACGCATTCTATCTAAATATTCTTTTCCTTTTTCTGTCGATGAAAGTCTCCAAAGCCAAACTCCAGAAAGTATAAAGAAAATTGCAATTATAAAACCATAATTAACAAAAATATCAGATAAAGCTATAACTATTTTAGTAAAAAATGAAACTGCTTCTCCTGAATCAAGGATAATCGCAGAAAGTTTTGGAATAACTACAACAAACATCAAAGCCATAACAACAAAAAATGTCACTACTACGAAAGCAGGATAAATCAAAGCATTTCTTGTCTTAGAAGTAAGAGCGTATTGACGATCTAAATAATCTGCCAAATGAGCAAAAGTTTGATTTAATTTTCCTGTCTCTTCACCAGCTTTAACCATGTTTACATAGAAATCTGAAAATACATCTGGATGTTTTGATAATGCTCCAGATATAGATACACCAGCTTGAAGATCATCCCCTATTTGAGTTAATTTATGAGATAAAAGTTTATTCTCAACATTTGCTGCTAACATTGAAAAGGCTTTAAGAGCAGAAACTTGAGCTTCAAATAATGTTGAAATCTGACGTGATAAAATAACCACATCTTTCATTGGGACTTTCGCAAAAAAAGAAATCTGGAATGCTGATTTTTTTTCACCTTCTTCTTTAATTGAAACAACTATCAAACCTCTACGCTGAAGACCACTCACAGCCATATCTTTTGTAGGTGCATCTATCGCTCCAACTTTTTCTATTCCTTTGTCGTCTATGGCTTTATATTTAAAAAGCATATAATTTTATTAAATTAAACGTTCAAGACCTTTTGGATTAAGTGAATATTGATAAGCACTTTCTATTGAAATTTCACCTGCTCTAACAAGATCCAAAAGAGATCGATTTAAATCAATCATTCCTGACTCAGAGCCAGTTTCTATAACTACATCTATCTCATGTGTTCTTTTTTCACGGATTAAATTTGATACTGCATTATTATTTAAAAGTAATTCATAAGCAGGAACAAGACCACCGGCTATTCTAGGAATAAGTCTTTGAGAAAAGATACCAAGTAAACTTGATGCCAATTGAACTCGTATTTGATCTTGCTGACCAGCTGGGAATGAATCAATTATTCTATCTATTGTTTGTGAAGCATTATTTGTATGTAAAGTTGAAAAAACTAAGTGACCAGTCTCTGCTGCAGTAACAGCTGTTGAAATAGTTTCTGGTGTACGCATCTCTCCTATCATTATCACATTCACATCTTCACGAAAAACAGATTTCAATGCTGTATGAAAATCTTTTGTATCAATATTTATTTCACGTTGATCTATTATGGATTTATTTGGTGTATATACATGTTCAATTGGATCTTCGATTGTTATTATATGTCTTGTTTGTTCATTATTTATTAAATTAATCATAGCTGAAAGTGTTGTAGATTTTCCAGAACCTACAGGACCAACAACCAAGAAAAAACCTTGCTTCTTTCGAGACAAATCCGCAATTATTTGTGGTAAATTCAACTCTGATAAAGGCTTCACTTTGGGCACCAAACGAAAAGCCATGCTTATTAAACCTTTTTGAAAAAATATATTTCCACGAAGTCTTGCTTCTCCACGAAAATCATAGGAGAAATCCATCTCTTGATTTTTCATAAATAAATCAATTTGTTCTTTCTTTAAAACTTCCCCTAAAATACCAATCATATCTTCTTTAGAGAAAACTGGATGTTTTACAAGAAAAATAAGTTCTCCAGCAACACGAATAGCAGGTACTCTCAAAGCACCCAAATGCAGATCTGATCCACCCTCTCGAATAATAGTTAATATAAGTTCTTCAAGCTCTTTTTTATAATCCATTTTTTTATTTTAAGAAACTATTTTATTTTTCTAAAATACCCATTACATATTCTACTACTTCAGCTGGAGTAGAATTTGCTTTAACAATATAACCTGATACCCCTAAAGCTTTACTTTGATCAATATCAGACTGTTGTCCTTTATTGGAAAGAACTATTTTAATAGAATTTTGAGCTAATTTTTTATCATTTATAGATTTCAACATCTCAAAACCATCCATCTCAGGCATAATTATATCTGTAAGAATTATATCTGGTTTAAGACCAGCTTCTAATTGTTCTAATGCCTTTATTCCATTTATTGAAGTAAAAACATCAAAATTATTTTGATTAAATTTTAATGAATACATATCTAAAAGGAAACTATCATCGTCAACTATTAAAATTTTCTTTTTATCTGCCATATATTTATTCTTTAATTATATAATAAAAACGACTTTTAATAAAACATTTTACATTTACTATTTAAAATTATATCAATTTATACAAATACCAGCAAGGATGAAAATTATTCATTCTCATTATTACTAAAATTATATACTTCTGTAAAAGGAATAATACCATTTATAGCTTTCAACATAGCATCTTCCCTCATCAATAGCATACCATTTTTGCGAGCTACTTTATATATTTCAGAATCAACAGGATTTTTCAAAATTACATCCTGCATATCTCTATCAACCTTAAACATTTCATATACTGCAATACGTCCCCTTGTCCCAGAAGGACATTCAGAAGAAGCCACTGTTTCATACATTTCATTCTTAATTTCAATTTCATTTTTAAATTCATCAGGTAAATCTTTAAGCTGATCTCTGATTTGACTCTTAATACTTTCATCCATATTTACTAATTTTTTTGAAGAAGCGCAGGTCATTCTAGATAATCTTTGAGCAACAGATAAAATCAAAGTAGGAGCAATCAAATATGGATCAACTCCCATATCAACAAGACGAGGAACTGCTCCAATAGCACTATTAGTGTGTAATGTTGAAAGAACAAGATGTCCCGTCAAAGCTGCTTGAATGGCCAATTGTGCTGTTTCCTTATCACGTATTTCTCCAACCATTATCACATCTGGATCCTGACGAAGTATTGAACGAAGTCCTGAAGCAAAAGTATATCCTATCTCTGGCATCATTTGTGATTGATTAATATCAGGCATATGATATTCCACTGGATCTTCTAATGAAACTATATTGCTTTTTTCTTTATCAAGTTCATTCATCATTGAATACAAAGTTGTAGATTTTCCAGAACCAGTAGGACCAGTGATTAAAACAAGTCCATAAGGTTTTTTTATTGCCTCTCTAATCATTTCGAGATTTCTTTTTGATAAACCAAGTTGATCTAAAGGTTTCACTCCTTTTTCAGAATCTAAAATACGCATCACAACTTTTTCTCCATAATATGCAGGCATTGTGGACACACGAAAATCAATCTTTCTTCCATCAATATTTGCACTAAAAGATCCGTCTTGTGGTTTTCTTTTTTCATCTAAACGTAATTTGGCAAGAATTTTAATACGTGCGACTATCCCACTATGAACATTTGGTGGTAATACAATAGTAGTATGAAGTGCTCCATCTACTCGATAACGAACTTTCACTTTATCCCCTGTATGTTCTATGTGTATATCAGAAGCATTCCCTTCAATAGCATTACGAAAAATAACAGCAACAATTTTTATAACTGGTGCATCTTCTACTATCTTAGCCTCATCACCAGAAGTTACATCTTTACTTAATTTTGCAATATCACTTTCACTTAAATCATTTTGATTTAAATTTTCCTCTTCTAACTCATTTAAGGCTTCATCTACTTGACTTGAAATACCTTTGTAATTTTCCATCACACCTTTATAATCAGCCTTAGAAATTAAAAAAATCTTAAAAGGAATGCCGAGCTTTGCAGAAATAAATTGTAATGCATCTAAAGCTTGGATATTCTCAGGATTTGTTATTCCAACTTCTAAAACCCCATCTTTCAAACTAAGTGGAGCAAAATTATAATGCGTAGCTGAATCTTCTGGTATATATTTCAAAGCATCGAAAGATAAAGATTTAGTATTTATTTTTTTAGTTGGCATTTGAAAATATTCTCCTTTTGCCATAAGTAAAGTATCTTCAGAAATACCAGATTCTATTAAAGCATCATCAACATCACCATCATGCATTTTATTTGCACGATTTTTAATTTCCCCTATTTGTGTATCATTTATTACACCCTTTTTAGCTAATTCTTCTAAAAAACTCATAATTGATTATGGTTGAACCCCTTGCTGTAGATCTTGTATTATACTAGTAGAATTTAAAGCACCAGAACTAGTTGTATTTGTAGTATTTGTCGAAGTTGTTGATGGAGTAACTATAGGAACTTGCACATTTGTATCTACTGAATTCACAACACTAGCAGTTAAGTCAGAACCAATTGGAGCAAAAGGATTTGGTCTTCCTTCTGTCCCATCAGGTATAAGTAAAATACTAGAATCATGCAAAGAAGAAAATGCTAAATCAGAAAAAATATTGTCATCCAATTTTATATTTTTAACATTCAATAAAACTGTAAGAAAATCTTTACCGATACTTAGATTAACATCTGTAGCACTTGTTGTTGGTAAAACTAGATTACCTGAAGTTGAAGTCAAAGAAGCTTCTGGTGTTGATTTGAAAAAATATAAATAGACAAAAACCAAAATTACACCGATTACTAGAAATATTAATATGTTCTTTATTTTTGACATTTTAATTTTTTAACCAATAAGTTTTAATTTTAAATACATATTTATAAACATTAGATGGAGTATTTGAACCAACAGTAGTAGGAGAAGAAAATTGTATAGCTGAAATATCAACAATTCTTAAATTACTTTCTAAGTCTTTTACAAAATTAATAAAATTATTATAAGTACCTTGAGTAGAAAATTCTAAATCCCAAGTACCATAATCTTTTTTATTAGTTTGATCATTTGCACTACCTTTTACAGCTCCCTGTGTTGGCGCAACATTAGTTGTACTTTTTGTATCATATTTTACATCTTTTAAGATCATCCCATATGGTGATGCTATCTTTTCTATTTCAAGAATCAGACGAATATTGTCTACATTGTCAGGTAAAAGTTTTTCTAATTTAGATAAATTTAATGGATCAAATGAATTATATTTTTGAGTTAACTTATCTCTTTCTGCTTCTAGTGATTTAGAATTGTCGAGTGCTTCATTATAAGAAACTACCTGTGCTTTGATAGTTGAAATATCCTTATAAAGCGGATTAGTAAACATAAAAAACCCTCCCACAGCAACTCCTATTAAAATAACTGGCATTGCAAATCTAAACATAATTAATTTAATATTCCTGTACCATTTTCCATAGTACCAAAAGAGTTATCACCCTCTGTTAAGAGAGTTTGCTTATAATCAACAAAACTTGGATCGACCGAAAACTCTAAATCAAAAAGAACGTTTCCTTTATCATCTAATGTAAGATTAGAAAAAACTGGATCAACAATATATTTATTTTTTGTAAAAAGCTCAGACTGTAAAGCTATCGAGCGATATCCTATCGCCTGCCCACTCATCTTGATAGTTATTTTAGGATTTTTCTCTATGCCCATATCATAACTGAATTTAGTATAACGAACAGTCTTCATTGTAATATTTTGAAGTGCTTTAAATATCGGAGATATTGTTATATGTTTAGATAAAACTAAATTTGAAGAACGTAGACGCTTATCTAAGGTTTGAAGTTGAGTAATTTTAGAAGGTTCAAAACGATTTTTAGCTAATGCTAAATCTTTATCCATTTGGATAATACTCTTTAACAAAACTCCTTTATAAAAATAAAGTCCACCTGAAGCTAAAATTACTGTAAAGAAAATAAAAATAGAAATAATAGTTAAAAAACCAACAGGACGCGATGCAGTAGCACGCTCTTCGATCATTGGCTTTTTAGGGATAAATGATGTTTGAAAATTTTGATCCATCTCTTTATTATATTATAAAACCTTATTGTAATTTTCGCAAAGCCAAACCTATAGCAACTGCGAATTCAGGACCTGTAGCTGAAAGAACTTTCTCTAAAAATGCTGGCGCACCTACTTTAGAAAAAGGACGCCCAACTTCTATCTCTGCTTTAAAATTATCAATTGCAATTTCTTTTAATCCTTTCAATAGAGAACCACCACCAGAAAATATTACTTTGCTAATAGCACGATTATACTTCTTCTCATATCCTAATAATACATTATTAGTTTCAGAAAAGATATAGTCAGTATGTACTTTTATTATATCTACTAAACTTTGTTCACCTGAATCACCAAAAAGCCCAAATTCTTTTTTCATTTCTTCTGCTTTTGAAAAAGGAATACTTAAAGATTTGGAAATAGAATCTGTTATATCCGCACTTCCACGATTTATAATATGAAAACTTTTTACTGTACCAAATTCAACAATAGAAAGTTTTGTTGAAGATGCACCAAAATCTATAAGTAAAACTGGAGAAAGCTCATGTTCAAAATTTGCTCTAATAGAAGAAAAAATTTCTATTTCAAAAAATCCTGCTCCAAGCGCACATTCAGAAACTATAGATCTATATTTTGAAACTGCATCATTTTGAATAGCCACAACTAATACTTCTATCTTGCCTTCTGAAGAAGACATTCCTTCACTATTTGCCTCTTCGAAGCTAGCTTCTTTTTTAGGAAGAATAAAATAATCGAGAGAAACCTCTGTGATTGGCACTGGAATATATTTTCTGGCTTCTGTTGGTATAATTGATGCTATTTCACTTTCTTTAATTTGATGTGGTAATTCAATTGTAAAAATCAAACTTGATTTAACTGGAATTGAAAGAGCTACTGAATTTGAAGTGACTCCTGATTGTTTTAAAACTTCTTTTAAGGCTTCTACTGTTTTATCAGAAGGAAGGTTTGTAACTCGCCCGTTATCAACATCAGCATAAGATCCAAGAGAAATAACTCCGTAAGTTTCAAGAACCGCCTTGCCACCTTTTTTCTTTATTTCTACTACTTTTATCGCAGAAGAACCTATATCAATACCTATAGCACTAGTACTCGAACCACCTCCAAATAAATTGGAACTCGAAAATAATTTTTTAAGCGGATTGTCCATACTTAATTTATGATAAAATACATATATAGTATAACATATATGCGTTTTTTAAACACCATATTAGACATAATATTTCCTGTGAATTGTATTTCGTGTGGTAAAAATAATATAGATTTATGTCTAAATTGCATTTCTAATTGCGAAACAAGAAATTTTGAAGATTATAAATGGATTCATCCAATATTTAACTATCGTGACCCATTAATTAAAAAATCTATCTGGCTTTTAAAATATAAGGGTAAAAAGAAAATAGCAAACACCTTTGCAACCATTATACACGAAAGAATTATTGAAGAACTTTCAGATTTAATAATATTTGAAAATTTCAAAAATCCAATCTTAATACCAATTCCACTTGCTCCTAAAAGAAAAAAAGAGCGAGGATTCAACCAAGCTGAATTAATCTGCAAAGAATTAATAAAATTAAACAAAAATCTAAAATTAGAAAAAGACATTTTAATAAAACGAAAAGATACTATACACCAAGCCAATATAAAAAATAGAAATGAAAGACTTAAAAATCTTATTGATTCTTTTACAGTTAAAAACTCTAAAATTATTAAAAATAGAAATATAATATTGATCGATGACGTATGTACAACTGGTGCTACTTTAAATGAAGCTAAAAAAGCCCTAAAAGGAGCTGGCGCAAGAAAAATAATAGCTTTTACAGTAGCACATTAAAAACTAAGGAGTATTTTTTAATTGTTTTCTTATATCTTCTCTATTTATTTTCAACATCTCTTCTTCGGTTATTCTTTTATCTCTTTCTAAACCAGAAATTTCTTTTTCTATTTCAAAATTATTTATTTCTAACTCTCTTATTTCTTTTTCTTCATCTTCGTAATCTATATCTTCTAAAAAACCAGACTCCTCTTCAAATGAATCAAGATCTTCTTTTACTCTATTATTCTTTTCAGATTTTTCATTTATTTTTTCTAAAATAAAATCAATATCATCTTTTTTGATATTTTTCTCTTCTGCTTTTTCTTCTAAAGATTTTTTGTGATTATCTAAAGATATTTTTAATATAGAATTTAATTCAGAAATATTTTTAAAATCTTTTTTATCAATCAATTCCAACAAATCTTTATCTAAACCTACTGAAGCTTTTTCTAAACCTTTTACAATTTTATCTTTTGTAACTTCATTTAATTTTCCTTTAGAAGCTAATCTATCAGCTTCTTCTAATCTTTTCTTTATAATCTTTGTATTTAATTTAGCCTTAGATTCTGAAGTAAAAGAAGTAAGATGTGCTATCTGTTCATTAACATTTACTTTTATTGGATAAAGCATATCCCCTGGTAAAGACCCTTCTGCTGCATAAGATGTACCAGTCCCTAAAATTAAAATCAAAATTATAAAAGCTGAAATTAAGACTTTTTTATTACTTAAAAAAACAAAATCAAATAATCTTCTACTAGAAATAATCCCGCTGTAATATGGAGACTTTTTTGAATATGAAATTAAGATATTTCTAACAGAAGATTTCTCTTCTTTTGTTAAAGAAATTTTTTTTGATTCTATATTTATCTTATTTAATTTTTCTAAAATTTTATACATAATTTTATTCTTTAAAAAATTCTCGTACTTTTTTTATTCCTCTATTTAATCTTACTGAGATTACATTCTCTGATTCATCTAAAATCTCTGCTATTTCTTTTGGAGACAAATCATCAACATATCTAAAAATTAAAACATCTTTATATATAGGTTCTAATTTTTCTATTATTTCTAAAATATTTCTTATTTCTGAAAAATTAAAACTATCTTTATGGCCATTTGAAACAATATCGATACCTACCTCTTTCATTTCTTCGATCGAAGAATCAAATTTTCTTTTTCTATATTGATCTATAATCAAATTATTTGCTACATGATAAAGAAAAGCCTTTATATTTTGAACTTCACCCTTACGGGATATATAATCCCAAGTTTTCATAAAAACATCCTGTACTACGTCTTTAGCCTGTTCTCTATTACTTAATTTAAAGAAACAATGCCTAAATATAGCATCAGAATACTCATCATATGCTTTTATAAAAGATTCATTTGTATTCACTGTTTCCACAATATATAGACGTTAAAAACGATAATTTCTTACAAGAATTAGTTTAAATTTTCTTTATTAACACCAACTCCATGAACAATTTTCCCTGCTGTTAACAGATCATTCTTTAAACTTTCTATTTTTTCTTTAATTTGATTTATTTTATTATTATTTTTATCAATTAAAGAAATTCGATCTTGTATTCCATGCATTTTTTCATTATATTCTTTATCTGTATCTGAATTAATCATTTCTTTTTCTAACTTCTCAATCTCTTTTGTTAAAGAAATCATTTCTTCTTCAAGTTTCCAAATTTTTTCTTCCAACTCATTTTTATTTACACTTAAAATAACTTCTTTCCCCACAGAATCAAAATTTTCTAAATTTTCATTAGTACCAATATTTTCATCTATATATTTTTTAATTCCCCTTTTTTCTTCTTCACTTATATCTTTTTCTTTATTCCAAACCCAATTTTCTTTAGTCATAAAAATATTATATCATAAAAATCCAAAAAAATATCAAAAAGAATATTTATAATTTATAAATAACAAATAAAAAAGCCTTTATTAAAAAATAAAGGCTTTAATTATAGAAGATTTTTAAAAAAAATTACAAGACTACTTTTCACAAACACAAAGTAAATAGTTGCCAGCACGTAAACTGAGACCAAAATAATGAAGTTTAAAATAAAGATCATTATCTAATCCAGAATACATACTAGGTACCATATGACTATGGTAAAAGTCTTCCCATAGGGCATCTTTTTCATCAAAAGAAATTATTAATTTCCCTTTTGGTAATTGATCTTTTGCTAAGTCACACACAAGAGTTAGCCCTTGGCCACCTACCAATATCGCATTTTGCCTTCTTAAAAAAGCTATGCAATCTTCGCTCTCTACTTTTTTAAGTATAGGTACGATTTTTACTTTATAGGTTTTGCCTGGGATTAATTTGTTTGTTGCTTTTGCAAAATTTCTGCTAGTAAAATACTTACTACAGAAAAAATCAATTTTTTCAAATTTTTCTTTTTTGACAAAAATGTCAATTTGTGAATCGTGGTCATAATTATTTGGAATTGTAATTTCAAATTCTTTGATTACAAAACCAAAAAAATTATCGGCAGCAATAGATAATTTCTGAAATATCTTTTTGACATCCAGTTGCATAGTGCCACCATTCATAATAATTTTCTGAGCCTCATCTTTCGAGAGTCCCGACGCCCTTACTGCATCCCTAAATAGGTCGCAAAGGCGATTTTCTTGATTTAGTGTGTTCTTTTCAGACATCATTGGTTATAAGTATTAAATTTACAAAAAACAAGAGCCGATTTACCTTTAAATTTAAAGGAAGGAACGGTTTCTAACCTTCAGAAGAGTATAGCATATCTATATAAAAATGTCAAGTATAAAAACCTTATAAAAATAAGGTTTTTATTAGAATCAAATACTCAGTGTTGGCGATAGCCTACTTTTCCCATAAAGAGTATCATCGGCTCAACAAGACTTAACTTCTCTGTTCGGAATGTAAAGAGGTGTTTCCCTTGCGACAAATCACCAACACCGAAAATTCGATTGTTTTTTTATTTTTTCTTAATTATGGTTTACAAATTTCTTAACAGGAATCGAAACATTAGTACTTCTCAGCTTAACGCATTACTGCGCTTCTACTTAAAGCCTATCAACGTGATCATCTCTCACGGTTCTTAACGATTCCTAATCTTAAAGCTGGCTTCCCTCTTAGATGCTTTCAGAGGTTATCCATTCCCAACATAGCTACCGAGCAGTCCACTTGGCAGTAGAGCTCGTACACCAGAGGTTAGTTCACTCCGGTCCTCTCGTACTAGGAGCAAATCTTTTCAAGAATCAACGAGTGCAGTAGATAGGAGACCAACCTGTCTCACGCATCTACAATTTTTTAAATTCTTATTTAAAAAATTTTTCCATAATTACTTATGGGATTGGACTATACATTCTTCGAAAATATTCGAAGGTCGGTTTGTAGTCTCTACAAAGAAAATTATTAAATTTTCTTCTCGGTATTGTCCTCACAAAATGTGATAGGATTCCACCGAAAACCCCGACTTCTCCACGTAATTTATTTTAATAAATTTTACGCAGCCGCCGTGTGTACAATTTAATGTACTTGATTAATTTCGATTAAAACAGTTTAAGTTCTTTTTCAAGTTCTCTCTTCCTCTGAGGGTTCAAACTGTCAAATAGCTTCCTAGCTCATAGCTTCCTAGCTTGTTAGAAAATTTCCTAACTAGCTAATCAGCTAAAAAGCTAACACGCTACTTAACGGTCTGAACCCAGCTCGCGTACCTTTTTAATTGGCGAACAGCCAAACGCTTGGTAGCTTCTCCACCACCGCGCTAAGGTGAGCCGACATCGAGGTGCCGAACTCCGCCGTCGATATGAACT
>Ga0172375_10001787_pt1 | contig 34284 bp, 29 predicted proteins | sample LakKiv1m_FD_114537 | JGI IMG/M metagenome (GOLD analysis project Ga0172375, IMG submission 114537) | Freshwater microbial communities from Kabuno Bay, South-Kivu, Congo - kab_092012_11.1m | ecosystem: Environmental > Aquatic > Freshwater > Lake | place: Democratic Republic of the Congo... | reverse complement strand
ATCAAAATTCGTTATTCCCTGAATTGCAGGGGGCTTACTTTTGAAAAACTAATATAGTGCATCTGATTATCAGGCAAGTAAAAAGAAAAAATAACTATATTCCGGTTTTACCGGACAACAATGGTTTTAATTATATTAATCAAATAAACACCTAACATTTCATCCTCTCACATAGCAATCCGCCGATATTATTTAATTTTACACGAAATTTATTTCCATGGAGCAACAATTGTACATCTACAATACACTTAGCCGTAAAAAGGAACTTTTTGAACCCATAAATCCGCCACACACAGGCATGTATGTGTGCGGACCAACTGTTTATGGCGATGCTCACCTTGGCCATGCCCGGCCGGCTATTACTTTTGATCTGGTTTTCAGATATCTGCGTCATCTTGGTTATAAGGTCAGGTATGTAAGGAACATTACCGATGTGGGTCATCTTGAAAATGATGCCGACAGTGGTGAGGATAAAATTGCCAAAAAGGCCAGATTGGAGCAGCTGGAACCAATGGAAGTTGTGCAATACTTCAGCGATCGCTACCATAAGAACATGGAAGCGCTGAATGTATTAAGCCCAAGTATCGAACCCAAAGCATCAGGCCACATTATTGAGCAAACGGCTATGATTGAATCTATATTAAAGGGCGGTTTGGCTTACGAAAGCAACGGTTCAGTTTATTTTGATGTGCAGCGTTACAATAAAACCTACCACTATGGTAAATTGTCGGGCAGAGTACTCGACGATTTACTCAGCAACACGCGCGAACTTGACGGACAGGATGAGAAGAGGCATGCGGCCGATTTTGCACTTTGGAAAAAAGCTCAGCCCGAACATATTATGCGCTGGCCTTCGCCCTGGAGCGACGGATTTCCGGGCTGGCATCTGGAGTGCTCAGCCATGAGTGCCCGTTATCTGGGCGAAACATTTGATATTCATGGGGGTGGTATGGATTTACTTTTCCCGCACCACGAATCTGAAATTGCGCAAAGTGTGGCCGCCAATGGCACCGAACCGGTTAAATACTGGATGCATAACAACATGATTACCATCAACGGCCAGAAAATGGGTAAATCCCTTGGCAATTTCATCACCCTTAATGAGTTTTTTAGCGGCAGTCATAAGGCACTTACCCAGGCCTACAGCCCTATGACGATTCGATTTTTTGTGCTGCAGGCACATTACCGTAGTACCCTCGATTTTTCGAACGAAGCGCTCACTGCCGCTGAAAAGGGACTTGACCGGCTGATGAAGGGCTGGGAAAAGCTGAATACACTGAGTGCCTCCCCCCAATCTACTATAGGTATCCAAAATCTGAAACAGGCTTGCTATGATGCCATGAACGACGATTTTAACAGCCCGGTGGTGATTGCCAATTTGTTCGAGGCTGTGCGGATTATAAATACAGTAAATGACAAACGCGAAAGCCTTTCATCCGGCGATTTGGAAGAGCTTAAAAATTTATTCAGTGTCTTTGCTGGTGAAATTCTTGGCCTTGAAGCCGCACAGCAGCAAAGCGGTGAGTCGAAAACCGAAGGACTTATGCATCTGATACTTGAATTAAGGCAGCTTGCAAAATCATCAAAAGACTATGCAACGGCCGACAAAATCAGGGATTCGCTTCAGCAATTGGGTATAAGCATTAAAGATACCCGCGATGGCGCTGAGTGGACGGTTGAATAAATCTTTTGGCTGTACAAAAACATCTTTTCTTTAGTATCGCACATGCATCGAACATCAATTGCTATGAACCGGTTTATTACCTTCTGTTTCGCAGCGCTGGCAGTGTCAGTTATCCTGAGCACGCCCGGCTGTACATCCAAACACGAACTCATGGAAAAGGAACTCACCACATTTATTGCAAATTATGAAGCCAAAATTAAGCCGTTGCAAAAAGAGGCTTATCAGGCCTACTGGAATGCTTCTATCTCTGGAGCCGATGACGACTGGGCAAAATCAGAAAAATTACAGCTTGCTCTCAATGCTGTTTACACCAGCAAAAGCGATTTTGAAACACTTAAAAAGATAAAAGCATCAGGGGCAATCACCGATCCGATGCAAAAGCGTGAGCTTGATCTCATTTACAACCAATATCTTGCAAATCAGATTGATACCGCATTACTTGCAAAGCGCATTGGCATGGAAACCCTGATTGAAAAGCAATTTTCGTCGTTCAGAGCTGAAGTAAACGGGCAACAGTATACCGATAACGAAATTGAGGAAATTCTGAAAACTTCGGTCGATCAGGCTAAATTGCAGGCTGCCTGGGAAGCCCACAAGAAAGTTGGCAGTGTGGTTGCTCCTGAACTGAAAAAATTAATTAAGCTGCGTAATCAGATAGCCCAAACCCTCGGATTCGATAATTATCATAGTATGAGTCTTAAGCTCAGTGAACAGGATCCTGATGCAATAAGCAAGCTTTTTGATGAACTCGACTCGCTCACTGCCGGCAACTTTGCTGAGCTGAAATCAGAAATCGACAACTATCTCTCCCGCCGGTATAATATCCCGGTATCAGCACTAATGCCATGGCATTATCAAAACCGTTTCTTCCAGGAAGCTCCTGCTATTTATCAGGTTGACCTTGATAAATATTACGCCGGACAAGATATTGAGAAACTTACTTCAGATTATTACAAAAGTATGGGGCTTGATATTGATGATATTCTGGCTCACAGCGATTTGTATGAAAAACCGGGCAAAAATCAACACGCGTATTGTATCGACATCGACAATTCAGGCGATGTAAGGGTTTTATGCAATATCAAGCCGAATTACAATTGGATGAGCACCATGCTTCATGAATTCGGTCACGGAATTTACGACAAATACATCGACCGCGGATTGCCTTTTGCCCTGCGCACCCCTTCTCATACCTTCACTACTGAAGCTATAGCCATGCTTTTTGGCAGAATGGCATCAAACCCCGGTTGGATGCTTGATATGGGAATTATCGATAGTGCTGAGATGCAGAAAATAGATGATCAGAGCTTCAGGGTGCTCAGGCTCGAACAACTTACATTCAGCCGGTGGGCACAGGTGATGTATCGGTTTGAAAAATCGATGTACGAAAATCCTGACCAGGACCTTGATAAGCTTTGGTGGGATCTGGTCGAAAAATATCAGCTGCTTCGCAGGCCTCCCGAAAGGCATCAGCCCGATTGGGCAAGTAAGATTCACATTGCCACGGTGCCCTGTTACTATCACAATTACCTGCTTGGCGAATTACTGGCATCACAGCTTAACCATTATGTTACGGCCAGCCTCATAAAATCCGACGATTTCAGACATCAGAGCTTTTATGGAAATTCGAAGGTTGGAAACTTCTTTGTGTCGAAGGTTTTTCAGCCGGGTGCAAGCCTGTACTGGAATGATATGATCGAGAAGGCAACCGGCGAACCACTCACCGCCAGATATTACGCTGCCCAGTTTATTCAGAACTGAGCAGCCCGTTAAAAAGAAACATGGCCTGCAATAACATTTGCAGGCTTTTTTTTGCTCATATTTTCAATATGATTGCAGGTATAAAACCAATTCACACTGCATATTACACAGTTCAACCGCTCAATAACCCTATTCACCTGATTCTGTTTTACGATGAATGCTTTTACGTGCATCTTTGCAGCGTTAAAAAGTTTTTTACTATCCGGAGCGATTGTGGCATCATTTTTTCATTCAACCGGCTATACACAACCAAACAACCTTTGTACTATGAAAGCTATATCAAGACTCCCGATGCTGGCACTAATGCTGCCACTGATTGTGTTCACATCCTGCGAAAGCGACAACTGGTATATGATAAGGGGCAGCGGCCCCGTTATGAGCGAAAGTCGCATTGTGCCTGTGCACCGCAATTTGAATGTATCGGTACCGGCCGAAGTTCACATCTATCAAAGCCTGGTAAGAGATTTAACCATAGAAGCTCAGGCCAATGTTCTGGATGCTATTGATACCTATGTTGACGGAAATGAACTCAATATAAAACTGGCCGATGGTATGAGCTTAGGTACACATGAGCCCATTGTGATTTACATTTCATCGGCTATGTACAACACAATCAGGCTATCAGGTTCGGTCGATCTGATTGCTGAAACGCCAATTGTAACTGACGTTTTCGATGTAACGGTGTCAGGTTCAGGTAGTGTTGATGCCGAAGTGGATGCAAACACCGTTGTTGCCTCAATTTCGGGCTCAGCCCGCATGTGGCTGCAGGGCAATACCCTCACCCAGCAGTATACAGTTTCGGGCAGTGGATATATTTACAGCTACGACCTGTACACCGAAACATCGGATATCAGCATCAGCGGCAGCGGTCGCATCGAAGTAAATGTGGCCGAATACCTGAAAGCCCGTATCAGCGGAAGTGGCGACATTTATTATGCCGGTTACCCCACAGTAAACAGCCAGATTTCAGGCTCGGGCCGCTTGTTTCATGTCGAATAAACCCTCATATAACCAGCCGTTTATCAGCGATTGATCCCAAACGGCACTCACTCGCATTTCTACCATACGGCTGCGGCAACCCTTAAGGTTGCCGCAGTTTTTTTATCCTCCCTTTTAAAACCCTGCTTGCATATTTCAGCATAAATTGCCGTATTTTTAACTGTTTTTTATTTTGAGGATGGCAAAACCCTGTTTCCCTGAAAGTTTCAATTAAACCCGGCTGTTTTTGAGTTACATAGCATCATTTCAACACTATATGAATAGCTGTTTCCGTCAATTTTCCCTTATTTTTTTATTTTCAATACTCCTGCTTTCCGATTACTGTTACGGCCAGTCGGCCCCAGGGATTTCGTCGGTGCTAAATCGAGTTTTGGGACCAGCCGCTGTTCATTTTGAATGTATTATAATACCGGAAGATGGAAATGAGGAGTATTTTGAACTTTCGTCGGCCAATGGAAAAATACAACTCGCCGGCACTTCACAGCCAGCAATTGGTTATGCTCTCAACCATTACTTAAATCAATATTGCCATTGTCAGCTTTCGCATACCGGTGCAAATCTGAATCTGCCTGTTCTGCTGCCTCCGGTACCTGAGAAAGTCAGAAGATCAACTCCATTCAGGGTACGTTACAATTACAATTACTGCACCTACAACTATTCCAAAGCCTTTTGGGACTGGCCCCGATGGGAGGAAGAACTCGACTGGATGGTACTGCATGGCATCAATATGCCACTTTCAATTATCGGTACTGAGGCTGTATGGCAGATTACGCTAAGAAAGTATGGATTAAGTGATGCAGAAATCCTGAACTTTATTCCCGGCCCTGCATATACCGCCTGGTGGCTTATGGGCAATCTCGAAGGCTGGGGAGGTCCTGTTTCGCAAAACTGGATTAATCAGCAGTGTGAATTGCAGAAAAAGATAGTGCAGCGTATGCGTGACCTGGGAATGACGCCGGTATTTCAGGGATTTTACGGTATGGTGCCCGATACGCTCAGGTTTCATTTCGCCAACCACAAAATTTACGAAGGAGGTTTATGGGCCGGTGACCATGGATTCAGAAGGCCGGCTTTTCTCGATCCGGGCGACAGTCTTTTTGCCGACATTGCTCAAACCTATTATCATACACTCGACTCATTGTATGGTAAAACGATCTATTATGGTGGTGACCCTTTTCATGAAGGCGGAAATACTGAGGGAATAAACATCGCTGCTTCGGCCGGCCTCATACAACTCGCCATGCTTCGCAACCACCCTGATGCGTGCTGGGTGTTGCAGGGCTGGTGGGATAATCCAACCGATGACCTACTTGCGGGCATCGATAAAAATCATGCCATGGTGCTTGATTTGTATGCCGAAGGAAATCCACAATGGGAGCGACGCAAGGGCTTTGATGGCACTCCCTGGGCATGGTGTTGTCTGCTTAATTTTGGCGGAAAACCAGGATTATACAGCCGCCTTGATATGCTGGCCGGCGAACCTGCCAGGGCATTGCAATCGCCTTATGGAAAAAATATGCTTGGTATAGGAATGATGATGGAAGGCGATGTTTCGAACCCGATAAATGCTGAACTGGTTTTTGATGCAGCCTGGTGTAACGCACCTATCGATAAAACAGAATGGATTGAAGATTTTGTAAAGGCACGCTATGGATCGGCCCCTGCAGAAGTTGCCGAATCGTGGCAGATTCTGGTCAACACCGTTCTAAACTGTCCTCATGGCCAGGAAGGAACTGCTGAATCCATTTTTTGTGCACGTGGCGATACCAACCTCACGAGTGCATGGCGATGGGGAAAATTCAATAACTATTACCAACCTGCTGATTTAAGATTAGCTCTACTAAAGTTACTTTCGGCCCGCCCGCAACTGAGCCGGTCTGATGCCTGGCAATTTGATGTGGTAGATCTAACGCGGCAGGTAATTGCTGATTCAGGCATGATGGCTTACCGAAATATGATGAAGGCTTATGATGAGAACAATATCAGGTTGTTTGATCAATTTGCTGATGATTTTATTTCGCTGATGGATGATCAGGAAATCCTGCTCAACACCCGAAGTGAATTTCTGCTCGGTGCCTGGCTAAACCGCGCCCGCAAAAATGCCACTTCTGCAGCAGAGCAGGATTTGTTCGAACAAAATGCCCGCATGCTCATCACCGTATGGGGCAATAAGGGAGTGGCAGAAGTTCTGCACGAATATGCCAACCGCGAATGGGCAGGAATGGTAGGCGCGTTGTATAAAGACAGATGGCTGGCCTTTATTGATGTAATGCATCGCCGCCTTAGTGGAGAGGTAAATGCAGCCCTGCCCGACTATTACGCCATGGAATCAGCATGGACAAAAGCACATAACCGCTATCCGGCATTGCCCACAGGCGATCCGGCCGAAGTAGCTTTTTCACTTTCAGTTAAATACCTGAGCCATTAAAATTATGGATAAAAATACCACCCAAAAACGCATTGTATCAGTTGATGCCCTTCGCGGATTCGACATGTTCTGGATTTCAAGCGGCGATGCCTTTTTTATCGCCCTTTTTTCATTTCTGGGTACTCCATTTTTTAAATCGCTGGCCGAACAGCTGGATCATCCGGCATGGACAGGCTTTCATTTTTACGATCTGATTTTCCCGCTGTTCTTGTTTATAATGGGGGTAGTTATGCCTTACTCCACCCGGCGCCGTCTCGAAAAAGGCGAAACAAAACAACAACTTTACCGGCATATTGTGCGCCGCACAATTATGCTTTTTGTGCTGGGTTTAATTTACAATGGGCTCTTTAACTTCGATTTCGAAAATCAGCGGTACACAGGGGTGCTGCAGCGTTTTGCCTTTGGCTATCTGTTTGCATCCATTATCATGATGAATTTCAGGTTAAAGGGGCAAATGATCTGGGCAGCAGCCATAACACTCATTTACTGGCTGGTACTGCTGCTTATTCCGGCTCCCGGATTTGCTGCGTACAATCTGACTCCACAGGGAAACCTTGCAGGCTATATCGACCGGCTATTACTGCCCGGCTCTTTCTGCTGTTATACCTTTGGCGATAATGAAGGTATACTTACCATGTTCCCGGCCACGGTAAACGTGCTTTTTGGAGGTCTGGCCGGCCACTGGCTGCTTTCAGGCCTCTCCGATGCAGACAAAATTAAGAAACTGAGTCTTGCCGGAGTTGGCTTTATTGCAATGGCATTGCTCTGGAGCTTAATTTTTCCGATAAACAAGTACCTGTGGACAGGTTCCTATACACTGCTAACCAGTGGATTATCGTTTCTGCTAATGATGTTATTTTACTGGATAATTGATGTGAAAGGATACCATAAGTGGGCCTTCCCCTTTATAGTAATCGGATTAAATCCAATCACCATTTACGTGGTACAGGGCATTTTTGATTTCGGGATTATTGCCAATATCTTTATTCACGGATTTGTGAACAACTTAGGCGACTTTAGCAATGTGGTAATGCAATTCAGTACCCTGATTGTTAAGTGGTTGTTCCTTTATTACTTGTATAAACAGCGCATCTTTTTGAAGGTATAGCTTCGATTCGAACTAGCCGGCAATAAAAAAGAATCAGTTTTTAAATTCAAGCTTGCTGAACACGAGTTTCATTCGTGCTGAAGCTGAAACAAAAACCCGTACCCCGGATGGGTTAAGCAATATCTGATTTACTGATAAACCGTCAACGTTACACCGAAGCGATACCCCATCGGCAAGGCGATACAGTTTCAGATTTTGATTGAGTTGAGCATAATAAAACCTGATATCAGGCCCGAAAGGGTACTGCATATATTTTTCGAGCATCGAACGGAAGCCACTCTGGTACACCCATGAAGCCGATTTGGCCAGAAAATTTCTGGTTTTTAAATCAAAATCAAAATCACGGATGTAAAGCATTGAATCGGCTGCACTGTAGGCCGGAATTCCCGAAAAATAGATTTTGCCTTTCAGACTGCCCGACGTTGCAACTTCAGCAACCATGCGCCCATTGCTTCCATAAAAGCTGATGGAATCAATAGTGATGTGTTTCTTGCCATAGGTATAGCTTTGTCCTTTAAAATACTTGTTTACCTGCAAACCCAACTCATCAAACGGAATATCGACGGTTACATTGATTTTTGTGCTTTCATCAACCGGTTTCTTAGTGTCGAGGTTGGGCAAAGGTCCGGGAGGTCCAACAGCTGGTTTTTGCCCCATATAGGTTTGCAGTGTGGCAACAATTCCTGTGCTTAGGTTTAAAACTCCGGCTGATGCCTGAACAGGTGCGGCACTAAATCCCGATGGTTTTACAGTCATCCAAAGGTTGTATTCACTACTGAGCTGCATCGGCTGATTGAGTGATTTCCATGCAGTAAGTGCATAGGGTTTCATGTTTAAATAATCCTGAATGCTTTCGTCAATCATAGTGGCCAGGGTCGTTTGGTTTGATGCCAATATAGCATCGGCCACATAGGTAATCGGAATATTGATTCCGGCAAATGAAATAACAGGTTTTTCGAGCCATTCATAGCCATTTGATTTGGTTTTGGTTACAACCTTCCAATCCGAATCAAATGTAACAGCACTCGAAAACGACAGGGATATAGCTCCTGAAAATTCACGGTAATCGGCAACGGTTATCCCAAATTTTGACACCTTAAATCCGGCCTTTATCCACAGTTTTAGCGGCACCTTATAACTGATTACATTATCGCGCATGCTCAGTTTAATATTACCCTGTTTCCAGGCTTTTACCATCAGATTATCGCCACCATTATCTTCGAGGCTGTTATCTTCATATACCAGTCCCTGAAACTGATTGTTCAGTGATTTTTCGATATCAGTAAGTTTGGCCTCGGTTGTAAATACAAGAGAAGAGGGTTGTGGGGCAACCGGCTGGGCATTATACTGTTCGGGGGGCCGCTCAACCCGGGTTGTTTTGCACGAGGTGATGATTAAATGTCCTGAAACCAGGCTCAATAAAAAAAGTAACCTCAGCATTCTAGATAATAAAGATTTGTTCATGGCTGTTGCCCGAATTGATAATTCTGGTTTTCGGATTTTTCTTCAGATAGTTTCGGATAATCTGCCGCACATCGCGGTTGTCGTCGTAAGCACTAATGCAGGCATCAAATTGCGATGGGTCGGTAATTTGTGCCTCAGTATATCCAAACCCGGCATAGCGTCCGCCGGCAATCTTAACCACTGCTACCTCATTATGGTTTCGCCCGTTTAATACAATATAAAAATCAGTTGTATCAAAACCTGTATTGCTTATGGCCTTTTGCACCCTCAGATTATACTCTAGGGGCGATTCATGGCCAATACACGCTCCTTTGCATTGCCTTATTGAGTGGTGAAAACAGGCTCCATCAGAATGATACAACCCGCACAACTTCTGGCAAAGTTCATAGCGTTCAACCAACCGGTAAAGGTATCGCCGGGCATGTTCGTGGGTGGTGAACGATGTTACAGGCTGATGTCCGTTGAGATTGCGACCGGTGTAGAGCTGCCGGTAACCATTTTCATCGGTGAAAACAAAAAGCCCATAACTAAAAACCGATCGGCGCTGAGCCCTGTTAAACGGAGGTTTGAACTTTTTTATTTCGGCCGATTCAAGCAATAAGGCAATTAACTCGTTACCCGTTAATTCGTAACTTACCGATGCAACCCTGCTGCGCATTTCGATAGCTTTGGTAGTGTCGCTGTTGCGCATATGCTGAACAAGTCGTTCAAACATGTTGTTGCTCTTACCGATATAGAGAATCCGGCCATTTTCGTCGTGCAGATAATAAACACCCGTATCTTCAGGTACCTGACGAATACTATCAGGTATTCGCTCGCCCGCCTGTGTCGAGACTGTTTCAGCATCAGTTTTTAATAGCAGCTCGAGCAGATGGGTGGTAGCCAGGGCATCGCCGGCAGCACGGTGCCTGTTTTCGATTACAATGCCTAACTGATTGCATAATTTCCCCAGACTGTACGAAGGTAAACCGGGCAGCACTTTGCGGCTCAGTTTAACGGTACAGAGTGTTTGGCGCTTAAATGTATATCCTAGCCGTTTAAATTCATGACGGATAAAATTATAATCAAACGAAGCATTGTGGGCAACAAAGACAGCTCCTTCGGTTATCTCAACAATTTTTCGGGCTACTTCATAAAACTTTGGGGCATCGGCCACCATTTCGTTGCTGATTCCGGTAAGCCGGGTAATCATGGCCGGTATGGGCTGTTCGGGGTTAATCAATGTCGAAAATTCGTCAACAATACGGTTGCCATCGTGCAGGTAAATGGCAATTTCGGTCAATCGTTCGTTGACAAAACTGCCTCCTGTGGTTTCAACATCAATTACCGCATACATAGGGTGCAAATGTAACTGACTTTTAGGTTTACTCCTACAGGGGAATTTGCAATTGAACGTTTTTTTGAAACAAAAACCCCGGAACCAGAAAAATACCGGTAGCGGGGTTTTAACTGCTCAAACATGACAGAATTCTTACTTAATTTCAATCTGTTTGGCTGGTTTTACTTTGGCTTCCTCCCTTTTGGGAATTGAGATGGCAAGTATCCCGTTGTTGTGCGAAGCCGAAATCTTATCTGCATCAACGGTTTGCGGCAGACTGAATGAGCGGTTGAATGAGGTATAGCTGAATTCGCGTCGCATATAGCGCTCATCCTTTTCCTCCCTTTTTTGCTCTTTTTCCGATGAGATGGTCAGCACGTTGTTTTCGAGATTGATTTTAAAATCGCCCTTTTCAAGACCCGGGGCGGCTACTTCAATCCGGAAATCGTCCTTACCTTCTATGATATTTACAGAAGGCATATTGATACCGGTTTGAAACTCGAAAAGATTGGGAAGATAATCTTTTCCAAAAAATTCATCCACAATGCTCGGGAAGAAACTCTTGCTTTTCAAAATTGGCAACATGGTTAAACCCTCCATTTTTAAGTGATTAATAAAAAATTTAATCATGCAATTTCAAATTATATACCAATTCAAGAATATGAACTTCAATGTGTCATAATGTCTCATTGTCAACCGGTTATAATAATAAAAGGTGTCAGATTGACACCTTTTATATTCATTTTGTCAGGATAAATGCTATCGAAAAAACAAGTGAAAAATCAAGACAGTTTTAGGTTCATTTTAATGCGGGAAGTAAGAATATCAATAGCCACATGATTAGCGCCGCCCTGGGGCACAATAATATCGGCATAGCGCTTTGTGGGCTCGATAAACTGCAGGTGCATGGGTTTAACAAACTTATCGTAATGATCGAGTACCTGAGTAAATGACCGGCCACGCTCTTCAATATCGCGGCGTATAATGCGCATCAGGCGATCGTCGGCATCGGCATCTACAAAAACTTTAATATCCATGCGCTCGCGCAGGCGCGGATTCGACATGATAAGAATTCCTTCAACAATCACAACCTCGCGCGGTTGCACCGGTATAGTTTCTTTGGCCCGGGCACAGGTTAGGTAGCTGTAAATAGGCATACCTACCGTTTCCCCTACCTTGAGCATATCAATATGCTTTATCAACAGGTTAAACTCGATAGAGGATGGATGGTCGAAGTTGATTTTAGCACGTTCTTCAGGAGACAGGTGGCCGTTATCTTTGTAATAAGAATCCTGGGGGATAACTGCCACCGAATCCTTTGGTAGTTTTTTAATAATTTGTTTAACTACGGTAGATTTACCGCAACCCGAGCCCCCGGCGATACCGATGATTAACATTCCTGTAGTTTTGAAAATTTTAGTAAAATTAATTTTTTTTGGAATTGGAATGATGGAATAATGGAATATTGGGGAATTCGAGAGGAACCTGCGGCATTTTTACCGGCATGATGTAAGCATGTAATAAGGAGAGGCTTTTGGACTAAGATTCATATTCGAAATTCAGAGAAAACTTCTATTCAATCAAAAATGAAACATCATCCTACAATTATTCATGTATGCCAATAGCTAACCATTATAGTTGGTCATCCCATTTATCTTCCTTAAGCCTTAATTGCAGCGACTTTATTAATTGGATCAGTTCATTTTCAGTTTTATAATGTAGTTCATCCATTTCTTCAAATGCAGCTTCTGAAATTTGATTAGCCTTTAAAAAGCTGATAAGGCAGGAATGAAATTCTCATGAAGAACCTAAAGCAATATTGCAAAAATTCAAATACTCCCTGAGGCTCTTTCTTGAATGGCCTTCAGCTATATTTCTGCTAATGCTATGCACTGCATCCAGACAATTAGCGGAAGTTTTCATGAGTTCCCAAGGGAAATGCTTAAGGTGATTACAGGCTAAAACATATAAATCTATAGCATCCTGCCAAACACGAAGTTGCTTAAATCCTCTGTTTAATTTTTACGATCTTTCATTTTTAGGCAACCGGCGAAGTAAATCCCTGTCAGAATGGAAATCTGTTGTGTCAGAATAATGGAATGTTGGAAGATTGGCAAATCACTTGTTGATGATTTTAGTCCTTAAAATTAATAAAAATAATTCTACTTCTAACTTAAATTCAAACCTCCTTCCACCATTCCACCATTCCATTATTCCAACCTTCCATTACTCAACTTTCACGAAAGAAAACCCAGCAAAATACCAGCAGCCACCGCGCTGCCAATTACCCCGGCAACATTGGGACCCATGGCATGCATAAGCAGGTGGTTGGTTTTATCGTATTCGAGCCCCACAACCTGCGAAACACGCGCACTATCGGGCACAGCCGAAACACCTGCATTGCCAATAAGCGGGTTCATTTTGTTACCTTCCTTCAGGAAGATATTTATAATTTTTACAAACATCACTCCGCCAAAAGTTGCAATAACAAAAGAAGCGGCGCCAAGTGCAAAAATTCCTACCGATTTGGCGGTGAGAAAAGTAGTTGCCTGAGTTGATGCGCCCACAGTTAACCCGATGAGGATGGTAACAATATCAATCATGGGCCCTTTGGCTGTATCAGCCAGGCGTTTGGTTACACCGCTTTCTTTGAGCAGGTTGCCAAAAAACAGCATTCCGAGTAGAGGTAAACCCGAAGGAACAATAAAGCAGGTGAGCAACATTCCGATAATAGGAAAAAGAACTTTTTCGGTTTTTGATACCGAGCGTGGTGGTTTCATACGAATAAGGCGCTCGCGTTTGGTGGTAAGCAAGCGCATAATGGGAGGTTGAATCACCGGCACCAGTGCCATGTACGAATATGCCGAAATGGCAATAGCCCCCATGAGGTCGGGTGCCAGTTTTGACGACAGGAAAATAGCAGTTGGTCCGTCGGCACCTCCGATTATACCTATTGCCCCGGCTTCGTTGGGCGAAAAACCAAGCAGCAGCGCGGTGGCATAAGCTCCAAAGATACCCAGCTGTGCAGCCGCGCCAATCAGCATAAGTTTAGGGTTGCTGATAAGTGCCGAAAAGTCAGTCATTGCCCCTATACCCAAAAAAATAAGCGGTGGATACACACCCTGAAGTACACCAAAGTAAAGGTAGTTAAGCACACTACCTGATTCATAAATACCAATCCTTAAGCCCGGCATAAATGCAATATTGCCAACCAAAATACCAAATCCGATTGGAATCAATAACATGGGTTCATATTCCTTGGCTATGGAAAGATAGATAAATATCAGACCAATGCAAATCATTATGATGTGGCCTGCAGTTACATTCGCAAAGGCAGTATAGGAGAAAAACTGCTGAAGATGTTCACCTATAAAGGTGAGAAAACTACCAGAATGTTCCATAAGTTATTCTCCGATTACCAGTAAAACATCCCCTTCCATCACTGCATCGCCTTTACTTACTTTAAGCGAAACAACCTTACCTTCTTTATCGGCATTGATATTGTTTTCCATTTTCATGGCTTCGAGGGTAATTAGTTTTTGACCAACTTTTACCAGGTCACCTTCGCGTACATGCAAGTCGAGTATAACACCAGGCAAAGGTGATTTAATGCTACCAGTACCCTTGGGAGCCCCGGGACTGGATGTTTTGGCAATGCTGGGTACCGAATCAGTAGATGGTACACTCATTGACCTGACTAGTTTTGGAGTTTTTGAAATTGGAATGGCCTTATCAATCTCAACATGGTATGTGGTTCCGTTAACCTCAACATCGGCAATATTATCTTCGATATTCTGAATATCGACTTCGTAAGTATTGCCGTTTATCGTGAATTTAAATTTTTTCATGCTTTTTAATTTTATGCGTTGCCTAAAATTTTATCGGGTTAAATTTCGTAACCCATAAATTTTCGAACTCCAAGGTGAGTAAGTACGGGCAACCTTTTTGATGGTTAAAACAGTTTCTTCGTGATCGTGCAACTCAGTAATGTACATGTGTAAAGCCAGCGCAATGGCAGCATTTACTTCTCCTGAAATATCCTCAACGAGCGCTATTGGTTCCTCTACCGGTTTACGCCTGAATGAGAACAGGGATTTAAGATTAATAGCATAAATGCGCCGTGTATTCTTAAAAACCACATACAGCAGAATGAGTGCAGCAAACACAACTGACATGGCAATTAGGGCCATTCCGAGCCCGTACGGGTCCATTTCTACAAACTTTTCGCCTGGCGAAACCACTTTCCCCGTGTAATTATTGGCCAATGGAGTTGTTTTATCAGGCGTACCCCAGATGTGGCTGCCATCGGTAAGCCGTCCGTAAGAAACATCGGGTTTCTGTAGCCCGTAACTGATGGCATCGATAAGGGTTCGGCCGTTTACCTCATACAGCGCCAGATAGTCTGATTCAGTAAGGGTAAAGTTCAGGTGCAGAATTCCACGGCTAGGCCTGTTATCAGCAAAGAAAATGATGTAATTGCGCGGAGCAATACGCGTAATCGGGTCGCCTTTCGGGATATAATACTTGGTAGGGTTATCGGGGTCGTTGGTAAGGTACATGCCCCCTATATCCACTGTGTTGTAAGCTGAGTTGAAAATTTCTATCCAACCACTGTGCTGACCAAAATCGTCAACATAGTTGGAGTCGTTAAGCACCAGAATTTCGTTGATTTTCAAATCACGCGTGCTTTGTGCATTGCAAACCCCGGCAGGCAACAGCAGTATAAGCAGGATGAGCCCTGCAAAGCTGTGAATTTTGAAAGTTCGTGCCATGTTTGCTTTATAAAGGTAAATTTGAATGTTTTTTGGGAGGATTTATATCCTTTTTGGTTGCGAGTGCCTGAAACGCCCTGATGATGCGGAAACGGGTATTACGGGGTTCAATTACATCGTCGATATAACCGTAACGTGCTGCATTGTAAGGATTGGCAAATTTTTCCTTGTATTCTTCCTCACTTTTGCGGGTAAATTCTTCGCGTTCAGCATCACCGGTGATTTCAGCAAGTTTCTTATGTTGCAACACTTCAATGGCACCTTTGGGACCCATTACAGCAATTTCGGCACCCGGCCACGCGTAGTTGATGTCACCGCGCAGGTGCTTCGAACTCATCACACAATAAGCGCCACCATATGCTTTACGCAGAACGATGGTAACTTTTGGCACTGTGGCTTCTCCATAAGCATAAAGCAGTTTTGCTCCGTGAATAATAATTCCGCCATACTCCTGGGCTGTTCCCGGCAGGAACCCCGGAACATCAACCAGCGTTAGGATTGGGATATTAAAAGCATCGCAAAACCTTACAAAGCGGGCGGACTTGCGTGATGCATTGATATCGAGCACGCCCGCAAGGTAGTTGGGCTGATTGGCTACAATACCCACCGTCATTCCGTTAAAACGGGCATAACCGGTAACGATGTTGGGGGCATAATGACGTTGAATTTCCAAAAACTCACCATAATCCACAATGGAGTGAATCACATCTTTTACATCGTAGGGTTTATTCGGATTGTCGGGTATCACGTAGTTCAGCGACTCGTCAAGCCGGTCAATCGGATCGGTGCAATCGACCAAAGGAGGATCCTCGAGGTTGTTCTGCGGCAGGTAGCTCACAAGTTTGCGGATGAGTGCAATGCCTTCCTTCTCATCGTCGGCAACGAAGTGCGAAATCCCTGATTTGGTTCCATGCACCATGGCTCCTCCGAGTTCCTCTTCGGTTACCACTTCGCCGGTAACGGTTTTAACCACTTTAGGCCCTGTAACAAACATGTTGCTACTACCTTTGCTCATTACGATAAAATCGGTGAGGGCAGGCGAATAAACTGCTCCACCGGCACAGGGACCAAATATTGCAGAAATTTGCGGTATTACACCCGAAGCAAGAATGTTACGTTCAAAAATTTCAGCATATCCTGCAAGAGAATTTACCCCTTCCTGAATTCGGGCTCCGCCTGAATCGTTGATGCCAATAAGCGGCGCCCCAACCTTCATAGCCTGGTCCATTACCTTGCATATTTTATTGGCAAAGGTTTCGCTGAGCGAGCCGCCAAATACGGTAAAATCCTGCGAAAACACGTAAACTACGCGTCCGTCGATAGTGCCGTGGCCGGTTACTACCCCATCGGATAAAAATTCCTGTTTTTCAATCCCAAAGTTGGTGCAACGGTGCGTTACAAACATGTCGAACTCCTCGAAACTTCCCTCATCGAGCAACATTTCAATCCGTTCACGTGCTGTAAGCTTTCCTTTGGCATGCTGGGCATCAATCCGCTTTTGTCCGCCTCCCAGTTTGGCCTGTTCTCTTTTGTTGAGAAGTTCCTTGATTTTGTCTTCGAAAGCCATTGTATAGTTGTTTTTTGCGAAAAGCTGAACAGGCATATGCCTGATTTCAAACTTTGTACATGTTGGTTTATATGATAGAATTTGTCAGTGCATTGTAATCAGGTACTCCGCGAGGATAAACAGCTACAGATTTATTTATTTTTATTCTCGCACAATTCCGTTAAAACTCCAAAGGTTGATTTGGGGTGTAAAAAGGCAATGTGCAGACCTTCAGCCCCCTTGCGCGGAGCTTTATCAATAAGCTGAACTCCTTTCGATTCGGTTTCGGAAAGTGCCGACTCCAAATTTTCAACAGCAAAGGCGAGATGGTGAATGCCTTCTCCCTTTTTCTCGATAAATTTCCCAATCGGACCTTCAGGATCGGTCGACTCAAGCAATTCAATCTTGGTTTGACCCACCATAAAGAAGGCTGTTTTTACCTTCTGATCAGCAACTTCTTCAACCGCGTAACAGCTTAGCCCCAGTACTTTTTCGTAGTAGGCAATGCTCTCTTTGAGATTTTTAACGGCAATACCAATATGTTCAATATGTGTAGGTTTCATAGGTTTAAATTTTCGGCAAAAGTATATAGTTATTCTATTATAACGAAAGAAAACAAGTATTTTATTTATCCAATATTTCTAATCAATTTTTTGATTATCACATATATACAATTATATATGTTACCTTTTATATTTGTCAATTATTAATGCTTAGTACATTAAACAATGCAACCTATAAACTTAAAAATCGCCGGTGGGGTTTGAAGTCACGACCGGCGATTTACGTTATAATTAAAATCTGGTTTACTTGCCTGAGCCCCATGCGAACCATATGCGCAAATTTACTTTAGAAGCATAGGCCGAGCCATTTCGGCTGGCCGGAATCCAATCGGGCATTGCCTGCACCAGCCTCAATGCTTCATTATTAAATCCAGCCCAATCAGATTTCAGGATTCTTACACCCTTTATTTTACCATAAATATCAACCGTAAACTCAACAGTAACAAAACCTTGCTTTTTATCAGTGGCTGCATTTTGCGGATATTGAAGGTTGTTTTTCAGATAGGCTTTAAGTGCTGTTTCACCACCTTTAAACGCAGCCGGTGATTCATTTACAGTGAAAATTTGAGCTGTGGCAGACTTCTCGTCCATACTTATTTCAGAACTATTCACCGAAAAGGGCGGGGCTGATTTACGGAATGATTGGGATGAACCTGTTGTTTGTCCAATTGCATAGTTACTTACCCCTTCGGGCAGTGGAAGCGGCTGCCTCACTTTCACCTTATTGCCGGTTGTATTACGCACTTCAGAATCAACAGCTACAAATGAGGTATATGCAGTAAGCAGATGATATTTAAGGCCGAGCTCCATAACCTGTTTACTTACATTTTCCGGAATGTTTTCGGAACCTCCGGCATAATCATCGGTCATTCTGATGCGTTCGCGTGCCCATAAATAGCGCAATGCTTTGTTATCCGGCGAGTTAACTGCAGTTGAAAGATGAATGGTTTGTTCCCAGGGCCCAAGGCCGGTGGTGCCGCTTATGGTCACCGATCCGGCAACTGCACCCTTGTATTTGCCCATGATAACCACTGGTCTTGAACGAAATAAATCAGGTATCTGCGATGGCTCGGTATCATAGGCATCGAAATCCTTAAAATGAACCCTGATGCCGGTAAGCAATGGTGTGCTTATATAATCGAGAAATTCAGCTGATTTAATGCGCGCCTCTTTTTCGCTGCTTACAACTGCTGCTTCACCTCTGCCGGCATGGGCCAGTCCTTCAATCAAAAACCGGTTTACCGAGGTTCCAATGCCAAAAGCAAAGAAATTTGCTTTCGCCAAATTTGAGCGTATCAGTGCAAAGGCTTCTTTTTCTACCGTTACATACCCATCGGTGGCAATCACAAAGGTGCGTGAGAAGCCAGCCGATGCCTTCATTTCTAAAGCGGTTCTCAAGGCCGGCAGCAATTCAGTTCCGCCTCCCCCCGACTGGGCATTAAGCATGTGCATGGCTTTGGCTATTGTTTCGTCAGTAACCGGTAGCGACGACTCCGATAAAACCGTGCTGCCACCAGCAAAAAATATAATATTAAACCGGTCGGCAGGCGTCAAGCCCCTGAGCAGATTTCCAATAAGTTTATTCGATACCTGCAGCGGGAACCCGTGCATCGAACCCGAAACATCCACAATAAAGATATACTCGCGGGGCGGAATCATTTCGGGTTGCACCTGAGCCGGTGGTTGAACAGTAGCCATAAAAAAATTCTCGGTAGCATCGCTGAATAACCAAACTCCGCTTTCGATGGCGTCGCCTGCCAGACGGTACTTCAGAATAAAATCGCGGTTGGCCCCCTTAATTTCACGATCAGAAAGTGTTACCTGTGCCATGCTTTTATTGCTGAATCTTACATTAACATTGTGCGAAGGACACTTTACACTGTGCAACGATGATCCCGACTGTATGGTGCAGCTTAGCGAAAAATCGTACAACGGAAGTTCTCCTTCATGAGTGTAAGGGTTTGCATTCCATTCATTACCAGCATCATCACCGGTTGAAGATGACGTATAGCGGGGACCCACAACGGTAGGATACACAAATTCGTAAATGCCATTGAGCGGTACCAGCATTTCAGTGTATTGCAACTCAACTTCAATGTTATCGCCCGGCAAAATATTTCCCACATTCATTTGGAACACATTGGGCCGCTCCTGTTCAAGCAAGGCAGCTGTTTGTCCGTTATTTAAAGCATCATTGTAATCCTGCCGTGCTTTTGCGCGCTCCATAATGCGGGCTTCGATGCTGCGCTCACCAACTTTCATCTGCAGTGCATGCACGGCTGCCCGCGTTGATCCCGGAAAAACGTAAACCGCTTCAATTGGTTGATCGCCCGAATTGTAATAAACCTGCTTTACGGTAACCCAGGCAATTACCCCTGCAATGCGGATGTCAGCCGAAATAGATTTCAATGGCAGTAAACTAGCCGCTGATTCGTTTCCGGTTACGCGAAAGTATGGCACTCCGGGGCGGTCGCCTGTTTGCTGCTGACCCCTGACCGGAAGCAAAAATCCTGATAGGGATATGATACCCAATGCCAATGATATTGCTTTTTGTTTTGATGTTATTCGACTGCTTTTCATAGTGTTGTAGTTTTTAAGTGTGGTTTTTTTATCGACATACTTTGAGCTCCTCCGGCAAGCAGGGTGCAGAAATTATTCAGGAATTGGGATTGTTTTACATTAAAATACCGGCTTCAGGAATCAGCTAACCAGTACAAACCGAACCGGAAGGTTAAGTTTAACGCGCACTGGTTTCTGGCGCTGCCTTCCCGGCTCCCAAACTGGCATGAGGCTCAAAACCCTGAGCGCCTCTTCGGTACAACCGCCGTCAATACCCCTCAATACCTTCACGGTTGAAATGCTGCCATCGGGTTCTACAATAAAACTAAGGTAAACTGTGCCTGATATACCGGCTTCTCTGGCTGCAGCCGGATATTTAATATGCCCGGCAATGAATTTCATCAATGCCACTTCGCCCCCGGGGAATGATGGCATTTTTTCGACAATTACAAATGGTTCAACCTCCGTATCATCCGGGGTTTCATCTTTAAGATCCGGCAAATGGTACGGTTCAATTTTTGTATCAGGGCCCACTTCAATGTCGATAGGTATATCGGAAAGTACATCGGTGTTGTTGTCGACCTTGTTTATGAGTGTAGTATTAACCGGCCTGGGAGGTTCCGGCTTTTTGGGAACAACCAGCTCAATATATTCCGTTTCTGGATCAAGGGTGGCTACTCCGGGAAGCTGTGGGATACCCTGATCGGGCGTTCTCCATTCAAATGCCAGTAAGGCCAGGCTGAGTGATACTATGAGTCCGGCCTGAAACAGCAGGGTTCTTTTGCTTTCAAGATCCGCATTTTTTGATTTACGGGTTTCCATGGCGTTTTGTTTTTAAGTGAATGTTCTTTTCATTAAGGATGCGCATTAACCAAGGATTCCATAAAAAAATTAAAAAATATTCAAGGTAACCTGTTGCAGCATACTGCAAGGCATCAAAAGCCGTTGGTTTTAATATATTTGTACAATGCAAGCGGCAACCCATGGTTTTTGATTCCGACCCATCATCACTGGCATCGTTAAGCGACAATCAGGTGGTTGACCACTACCGCACTACCGGCGACAATGCTTGCATAGGCGAGCTCTACCGCCGCTACGCGCATTTGGTGCTTGGGGTTTGTATTAAGTATACCGGCAACCGCGAGGAAGCCCGTGATATTGCTATGGGTGTATTTGAAAGCCTGTATGTATCACTGCACCGCTATGTAATTGAGCAGTTTAGACCATGGCTATATACTGTAACCAAAAGCCATTGTACCATGGCCCTCAGAGCCTCGCGCAAGCATGGGACGCAGGTGAGCTGGGAGGATCATTTGTTGAATGAAATTATGGAATTTCCTAAACAATTGCATCCTGATAACAATGGTTATGATGATGAGACGATCCGGCGTTTATTGCTGGCGGTTGGCGATTTGTCGCCGGGTCAGCGTGATTGCATTGTTCAGTTCTATTTCGATCGTAAATCCTATCAGCAAATAACCGATGACACTGGCTTTACACTCAATGAAGTAAAAAGTCACATTCAAAACGGGAAACGGAATCTCAAAAACGTACTTACCAAAACCACAGAATCAGGCAGGCATGAATAAGAACACAAATAACGGTTTGTTTTTACCCTCGGGTTGCCTGAACCTTAAGGGGTTTGCTCTTGCTGCAAGCACAACTCCGGGACCTGAAAAGGATCAGGTGATGGAACACCTTAATGGGTGCAGCTTTTGCCGCGATGCTTTAGAGGGATATCAAATGCTTGATGCTGTTACTTTTGAAGAAGAAACCAGCGCACTGATAGCCTCGCTTGATGAATTACAGCCCCTGCATTCGCCTCAAAATGAGCTGCAACCCGGCAGCGCGCCCGCTTTTGAAGGACGGCGGTTTCCGAGACTGAGCCCTGAAGAAATCAGGCAATTTACAGCTCAGGTGCATGCCCGTTCTGCAGCAGCCCAATCCCCCGGTGATGATGAAGTAGCCACCAAAGGGCTTTTAACTTTATTCCGCAAATACAAACCTGCTCTGGTAGCAGCCGGATTGCTTTTAATACTCACTGCCGGCAGCTGGTATCTGCTTTCTGAGCTGACTCCGACCCGTATAAATCACGAACTAGCAGTAAACAAACCGGCGGTAAGTAAAACTGAACATCAAAAATCAGGAGCACTTTCAGATAAGGAAGCGCTGATTCAACCTCAGGCAAATGAACCTGCACCAAAAAACAATTCAGCCCTTACCGAAAACCATCACAAACAAGCTCCCTCACCGGCTCCTGCTGCATCAGGCACTATAACCGTTGTTGATGATGATGTGATTGCAGATGAATTACAAATTGATGCCGAAGCCACAGTGCTTGCAGATACGGATATCAGCGTGGCTGCAGAAACAACAAGCGCCCTGACTGAGCAAACTTCGGGACAAATTCAGAGCCCGGCTTCTTCTGAAACCAAAGAATTAACAAAACAGAATCAGGGCATAATTTCGCGCAAAACCGGAAAAATAACCCGCGCAGAAATGAATGTGGAGGAAGAAATTGCAGAAGCCGAAATTTTTACCGTTGTAGAAGAAACTCCACAGTTCCCTGGCGGGCAGGATGCGCTTATGCAATATCTGGCAAAAAATATCAGCTATCCCGCTCGGGCAGTTGAGGCTGCCGTAAGTGGAATCGTGTATGTTACTTTTGTTGTGAATGCTGATGGAACCTTAGGAAATATAAGGGTTTTGCGTGGAATTGGCTCAGGGTGCGACGAAGAAGCTGTTCGTGTGATAAAGCAAATGCCACGCTGGATACCCGGAAAACAGCGTGGTAAGCCTGTGAAAGTACAGTTTAATCTGCCCATCAAATTTTCGCTGGCAGGATAGTTGCTTCAAAAAAACGTTAAAAAATTCCGCTTTTTGGCAAGTTAAATCTATTTTTGCGGATAGCACCTGCAAGCATTCGTCAAAACCGGGAAAGTTGCAGTAATTACAATAAAGAATTAAACTATTTTCAGGGATGAATAAGCGTTTCCTTACACTTTTTGCCATTACCATTTTAACATTCGCTCCGTTTACTGCAGTGAAGCCGCAAAACGGCACCACCACTGAAAGTGATACCACTTCAGGTGTTGAACTGGTAAAGGACGATTTTATTGTTGCTTCTCTCGATAGCCTGGCAAATCTTCATTTTTTTGAAGGATTTGAATGCGCCACAGGAAAGGAAATTGAGAACGTATTTGGTTTTTCACAGGGCTTTGTTCCGGTTTATGCCGATTCAGTATATTTTAACCGCATCCGTAAACTTGATGCTGCAAGTCCAATTAATCTTACGTACAATCAGTATGTTAAAGACTACATTGAATTGTATGCTTTAAAAAAACGGGCATTAACCGAGCGGGTTATGGGCCTGGCCCAGATTTATTTTCCGCTGTTTGAAGAATACCTCGACCGCTACAATATGCCGCTTGAGCTCAAATACCTTGCTATTGTTGAGTCAGCACTTAACCCCGTTTCCAAATCGCCGGTGGGAGCATCGGGATTATGGCAATTTATGTACGGAACAGGCAAAATGTATAATCTGAAAGTAAACTCTCTGGTTGACGACCGGCGTGATCCGCTAAAAGCTACCATTGCCGCATGCCAGCACATGAGCGATTTATATAAAATGTATAACGACTGGCTGCTGGTGCTTGCTGCATACAATTCGGGAGCTGGTAATGTAAATAAAGCCATACGCCGATCGGGCGGTAAAATGGATTTCTGGCAGATACGGCCCTTCCTGCCCCTCGAAACCCGTGGATATGTTCCGGCATTTATTGCTGTAAATTATGTGATGAGCTATGCAGCTCAACACAACCTCAGGCCGGTAACACCCAATTATTATCATTACGAAATTGACACGGTTATTGTAAAAGATATTCTTTCATTTAATCAGATATCGCAATTACTGAATGTCCCGTCTGAAGAGATTCAGTTTCTGAATCCTTCGTTCAAAAATGGCATCATTCCGGCCACCAGTGATAATCCATATGTTTTGCGGCTTCAGAAAAAAAACATCCCTGATTTTGTAAACAACGAAGCACAGTTGTATGCCTACCGCACCCAGGCTGAACTCGAAAAGGAACAGGTGCTCACCATGATGAAAACCGTAACACAGGCCGAATATCATAAAGTGAAACGGGGCGAAACACTTTCGGTGCTGGCACACAAATACCATTGCTCGGTTAAAGACCTGCAACGCTGGAATCATATGAAATCGACACGGGTGAGCATCGGACAACGGCTTGTGGTACGTCCCGAAAGTCAGGTTTCGGTTCAAATGGCATCGGCAAAACCAAAGCCTGCCGCCGTAAAACCGACCGCAACAGCAACAGCATCAGAAGCCCGGACCGAAACCGGAAATGCCAGATCACAAACACTGGCCGAAGGTATGCCGGCTGGTTCAGGGGGCGATTCGGTGCCGGCTACTGAAATAAAAATACGCACCGAAAACAAATACCACAAAGTTAAAAGCGGCGAATCACTTGGCCTTATTGCAGGCAAATACAATGTTCAGGTTGCCAAACTTAAATCATGGAATAAAATCAAAGGCAACACCATTCATCCAGGCCAGAAACTGGTGGTTGGAAAAACCGAAATCCGTGAGCAGGTTGCCGTAAAATCAGAAACTGAACCTAAAACATCATCTAAAAAATCGTCGTCCGGTATCGATTTTAAATACTATACCGTGAGGCAAGGCGATACCCTCTGGAAAATAGCCCAGAAGCACGAAGGCGTGACCGTTGAACAAATTATGAAACTGAATAATATCAACAATGAGCGTTCACTCAAACCAGGCCAGAAAATTAAGGTCGGTTATGTTTCATAAAGTATAAACTGGAATTAAAAGCCGGAAAGGATTCATATTGAAACTTTCCGGCTTTTTTTATACGAAAGAAGCGCTATTTTTGTTATAACAGTAAACTCCCTTACAATGAAAGCCAAAATCACATTGCTTACTTTCACAGCCGCACTAATTGCTATAGCTTCATCGCTCAACTCATGCAACGAAAGCGGAAACGGTGGCAAAGTTCAATCAACCGGTAAACCGGGCGAAATTCTGGTGGTTGCCACCAAACCACTCTGGAAAAGTACAGCAGGTGATTCGGTAAGGACCTTTTTTGCTGGTCCGGCCATTGGCTTACCGCAACCCGAACCCTTATACAAGGTGGTTCAGGTAGAGGAAGACGAGTTTAACCGATTGCTCAAATCGCATCGTAATATTATGATTATGGCCATTGATAGCAGTTTGAAGGAACCAGTAATCGAAATTCGCCGCGATATATGGGCGGCTCCTCAACGGGTAATCAAAATTTCAGCAGCCAGCATCGAAGGCCTCAAAAGCATTTTTGGCCAGAAAAAAGATGAAATTCTCAATGTTTATGACAATGCAGAAATCGATCGCCTGCAAAAACTCTATTCAAAAACCATCAACATCAATGGCTCCGAAGCAGTAAAAAAGAAATTCGGCTTTTCAATGGATATACCCGCCGATTACTTTCTTGCTATAAATAAGGACAATTTCATCTGGTTCAGGCGGGAAGCAAACAGGTTAAGTCAGGGAATCATTATTTACGCCTATCCCTACACCGATACCATTGCCTATAAGCCAGCCAAAATTGTTTCGGTACGCAACCAGTTTACCCAGCTTTACGTTCCGGGCCCAAGCGATGGTTCGTTTATGGTTGTATCGGATGAAGTGATTAAACCTGAAGCCAGGACCATCACCCTCAAAGGGCAACTTGCCACCGAAATAAGAGGACTTTGGGAAGTAAGAAAGGATTTTATGGGAGGTCCCTTTTTGAGTTATACCTTGGTAGATAAGCAGTCGAATATGGTGATAACCCTCGATGGTTATGTATATGCGCCCAACCAGAACAAAACCGAATTACTCAAAGAAGTTCAATCCGTCCTACTGACCTTTAAACTAGCCCAGAAGTAAGACTTTATATACACGATGCAAAAAAAATAAAAAAAACTTGCATCGTGTATTTTTTTGTTCTACTTTTGACCAGTTGGTTAAATTATTTGATTAAACCCTATGGTAAACACTCATCTTACTGATAAAGAAATAACTACGGAATCTGAGATTTTCAGAGCGGCCCGAAAAGTATTCATGCAGAAGGGCTTTGACGGAGCGCGGATGCAGGAAATTGCCGACGAAGCGGGTATCAACAAGGCATTGCTCCATTATTATTTCAGGAGCAAAGACAATTTATTTGGTGCCATTTTCGCCGATGTGATGAAGAATTTTTTTCCGAAGATTCTGGAAGTACTTGCCGGAAACGAAAGTCTGGAGACAAAAATAAGCCTGTTTGTTGACCGGTATATTGAATTCCTGATTGCCAATCCTGATATCCCGGGTTTTGTATTGCACGAGGTAAGCCGTAATCCCGACCGTTTGATGGGTAATTTCAGGCAGCTTGCCGGGAATCTGGATTTAATAAAAGTACAATTACTCAGCCAGGCTGATAATCAGCATTTGAAACCGGTAAAAATCGAGCATTTTATTGCCAACCTTATTTCGATGTGTATATTTCCGTTTATTGCACGCCCGATATTGGGCGGAATAATGCAGCTTAACCCAGCGCAATACGATGCCTTTATTCAGGAGCGCAAGTCGGTTATACCTGAAGTAATGATGCAGTGGCTGAGGCAGTGTGAATAAATATTTGCAAACAACCCATGGCAGCATAACGCTGCCCTGAAATTTTTGAGCCGAATGAAAAATAAGCTGATTACCGTGTTACTCCTGTTGCCTGCAGCCGGCGGTACTTATGCGCAAACACAGCCATTGCTTACGCTTGACTCGTGTTACCGCATGGCAGTGCGCAACAATCCTGTTACACAACAGGAGCAGTTATATACCAATGCATTTACGCTTCAGGATGCCGGGCTTAGCAATGCATATAAGCCACAGGTGTCGCTCAACGGTCAGGTTGGCTGGCAATCTGATGTAACCTCGCTTCCCATTTCAATTCCGAATGTAAGCATTCCTTCGCTCGATAAAGACTCCTACCGGGCTACACTTGATGTAAATCAGCTAATTTGGGATGGCGGCCTTACGCGGCAACAAAAAGCCGTTGAAAAAGCAGGTTTACTGGCAAATCTTAAAGCGGTTGAAGCCGATAATTACCGCATCCGTGAAACGGTAAATCAACTTTATTTCAATATTTTGCTGATCAACGAAAATGAAAACTTACTGAAACTCGGCATCGCAGAAATCCAGTCGAGGCTTAAGCGCATACGCAGTGCCGTATCCAATGGGGTGATGCTGCAATCCACGGCTGATGTAATTGATGCCGAAATACTGCGCACCGGGCAGGCACTTGAAGAGCTTAAACACAACCGCTTATCGGCAATCTACCGGTTGGAACAGCTCACAGGGGCACAAATAAGCGAAACCACTCAGTTGCAAATGCCTGTATTTGATACGCTTCCTGCATTAAACCTACAGGCCCGGCCCGAATACCAGCAATTGATTTTGTTACAGCAAAAACTCAGCAGTCAGCAGAACCTGATTTTACTCAGAAACCGACCAAAATTCTCTGCCTTCGGATCGCTAGGATATGGAAAGCCGGGTCTTAATATGCTTTCGAACCAGTTTGAGCCATTTGCCCAACTGGGTGCCAGGTTTACCTGGACCCTGTGGAACTGGCATCAGCCTCAAACCGATGCCAGGCTCATTGGAATTCAGAAAGAGATTATCGATACCCAGAAAGCTGCTTTTGAACGAAATCAGCGCATGATTCTCAACTCACTTTACGAAGAAATCCGGAAAACAGAGAACCTGATTGCCACTGATAACGATTTGCTTAAATTACGTGAATCCATTGCCCGAACTGCAGGAGTTCAACTCGAACAGGGAACAATAACCGCTTCAGAATACCTCACCGAGCAAAATGCCCATACACAGGCACGCATCAACCTGAGTATTCATCATCTGCAACTGCAATACGCAAAACTTAATTATATAACTGCAAGTGGTTTACTCACCAACTTTTAATCCAGATAACTCAATCAATATGAAATCAAGAACCATTTATACTGCAATTTTGCTACTGGCAGCAGCACTTGTATCATGCAACCGCAATGGCAGCACCAGCGATGCCTACGGTAATTTCGAAGCTGTTGAAACCACCATTTCAGCCGAAGCCAATGGGCGGGTTTTATGGCAAAAAATTACCGAGGGCCAGGTTTATAATGCCGGTGATACTCTGGGCCAGATTGATACAACCGACCTCCACCTGAAAAAAGTGCAGCTAATTGCACAAAAATCGGCCATTGCCAGTAAAACAAGCAGCATTGTATCTCAAAGCGCGGTTTATCAGCAGCAAAAATCAAACCTTAAAACCGATCTCACGCGCATCGAAAATATGCTGCGCGAGCAGGCTGCCACTCAAAAACAGTACGACGACGCCCGGGGTGCCATTGAGGTAATTGACCGGCAAATAGCCTCGGTAAATACACAACTGGCTGCTGTGGCCGACGAAACCAAAGCCATTGATGCACAAATAGATCAGGTAATTGAGGGGATAAAACGCTGCACCCTTATAGCTCCGGTTGACGGAACCATACTCAACCGCTATATCGAAACCGGTGAAATTGCTGCCTTTGGCAAACCGATGTATAAAATCGCCAATCTCACAACCATGGATTTGCGCGTATATATAAGCGGAGATATGCTGGCCGAAGTTAAAACCGGCCAGAAAGCCAGGGTTCTCATCGACGGATACAAAGGCCTGAGCGAATTGGAAGGAACGGTAACCTGGATATCGCCCACCGCCGAATTTACACCAAAAATTATACAAACCCGTGAAGAAAGGGTGAACCTTGTTTATGCTGTAAAACTGAGTGTTCCCAACGACGGAAGGCTCAAAATTGCTATGCCGGCTGAGGTTATTTTCGCCAAATAGCTTATCTTCGGCAGATATTCACAAATCAAACTATCTACACATGAAACAGATGTTAATTTTTGGAGTTCTTGCAGTAATGATGGCATTCCCAACAGTGGCCAGGGCTCAGAGTAAAGCTGACCGCATTGCGGGAATTTACCTCACCTACGACGACGAAACCGGGAAGGAAAAATCGCAGGTAAAAATTACCAAAGCCCCCAACGGGAAGTATGTGGGCGAAATTGTTTGGCTAAAGCAGCCCAACGAAACCAATGGTAAGGAAAAACTAGACAAGAACAATCCTGATACCAAACTGCAGTCGCGCAAAATTATGGGACTTCAGATTCTGAAAGATTTTACCTATGATGCCGACGATGATGAATGGAGTGGTGGCACCATCTACAACCCAACCAGCGGTAAAATATATAATTGTTACATGAAATTTGAAAGCGCCCGTTCGCTCAAAATACGCGGATATATCGGAGCTGCCTGGATGGGCCTCGGAAAAACCGCTATCTGGACCAAAGAAGACGCGGTAAGAAAATAACAGCATGTCAGAGTTTTCAGTTGAATGCCGCGATATAAGCAAACGCTACGGCGCAACTCAGGCGCTGAATCAGCTAAGCTTTTCGGTAAAAAAAGGTGAGATTTTCGGTTTTATCGGTCCTGATGGGGCCGGTAAAACCTCCCTTTTCAGAATACTCACCACCCTGCTGCTTCCCGACGGTGGCAGTGCCAGCATTGAAGGCCTTGATGTGGTGAATGATTACAGGGCATTGCGCAAAATTTTGGGGTATATGCCGGGGCGATTTTCACTGTATCAGGATTTAACTGTTGAAGAAAACCTTCGGTTTTTTGCAGGCATCTTTAACTCCGACATCAACGAAAACTACCCGCTTATTGCGGATATCTACAACCAGATTGCCCCCTTTGCCAGCCGCCGGGCCGGAAAGTTATCGGGTGGCATGAAACAAAAACTGGCGCTATCGTGCGCTCTCATTCACAAGCCCGTGGTTCTCATTCTTGATGAGCCCACTACCGGCGTCGACGCTGTTTCGCGGCGCGAATTCTGGGAAATGCTCATACGGCTGAAAAAAGAGGGCATAACAATTCTGGTTGCAACTCCTTATATGGATGAAGCCGGTTTGTGTGACCGCGTAGCCCTCATACAACACGGAAAAATACTGGCTACCGATACCCCCGAAGCCATCACAAAATCGTTCCGCTGGGATCTTTTCAAAATCAAAAGCGCTGGCAAACTGGAGGTAATGCGGGCTCTTGCTACTTTTAATGGCATTCACAGCGCCGATATGTTTGGCGAATTTATACATGCAAGCGCCACCCCCGGTGCTACAAATGCCGGTGAAATCAGCCGGTTTATTACCAGCCTCGGATTCGAAAATGCTGAAGTTGAAGCAGCCTCACCCGATATTGAAGATTGTTTTATTGACCTGATGAGCCATGACAACCACTGAACTTGCTGACAGGCCGGTTATAATGGCCGAAAATCTGGTGAAGCGTTTCGGCAGTTTTGTTGCCAACGATCACCTTAACTTTAACGTTGAGAAAGGCGAAATTTTCGGCTTTCTGGGTGCCAACGGAGCCGGAAAAACCACAGCTATCCGCATACTGTGCGGATTATCAAAACCAACTTCGGGCAAAATAATGGTTGCCGGATACGACGTTTACACGCAAACCGAAAAGATAAAAAAGCACATTGGATACATGAGTCAGCGCTTTTCGCTGTACGAAGATCTGACAATTGCTGAAAATTTCAGGTTTTATGGCGGTATTTACGAGATGAGGCCACAAAACATAAAACAGGTAACCGCTGAAATGCTCAGCAAGCTGGAAATAAGCAATCTGGCCAATACAATTATTGCCTCATTGCCCCTCGGAATCCGACAAAAACTCGCTTTTTCGGTAGCCATTATGCACCGGCCCGAAATTGTTTTTCTGGATGAACCAACCGGCGGCGTAGATCCGATTACCCGCAGGCAGTTTTGGGAAATGATTTATGAAGCAGCCGCTTCGGGCATTACCGTGTTTGTTACCACCCATTATATGGACGAAGCCGAGTACTGTGATCGCGTTTCAATTATGGTTGATGGCCGGATCGAAGCACTTGATACACCGGCCAATTTGCGCAAAACCTACAATGCCGCAGGTATGAATGAAGTTTTTCTGATGCTTGCCCGAAAAGCCAAAAACACCGATTAGTTATGAAACGGTTTATTATAAAGGAGTTTTTGCATATTTTCCGCGATATACGCTCAATGGTAATTCTTTTCGGAATGCCGGTAGCACAGGTGTTGCTGTTTGGATTCGCAATTTCGAACGAGGTGAGAGATGTGCATGTGGCAATTGTTGATCCATCGCATGATGTAATAACAAATGCCATAGTTCAGAAAATGTTTGCATCAGGTTACTTTTTGCCGGGCGGTGAATTATCATCGTCGTCGGAAATTGAAGAAAGTTTCAGGCAGGGAAAAAATAAAATGGTAGTGGTGTTCTCCAACGATTTTGCTACCAGGTTTCAACGGGGCGAAAAACCATCGGTTCAGCTGATTGCCGATGCTTCTGATCCGAATACAGCCAACCTTCTGGTTAGTTATGCAGGCAATATTATTCAAAACTACAGTCGGCAACTGATCATTGCGCCCAATGTACCTGTAGTGAATCCCGAAACCCGCATGCTTTATAATCCGGCACTCAAAAGTGTTTATATGTTCGTTCCGGGTATTATCACAGTACTGCTGATGCTTGTTTCAGCCATGATGACATCCATTTCAATCGCCCGCGAAAAAGAGCTGGGAACCATGGAAGTTCTGCTTGTTTCGCCCCTTAAACCATTTCATATTGTAGCAGGTAAGGTTATGCCCTATGTACTGCTTTCATTCATCAATGCACTATCAATACTGGCTCTGAGCTACACCGTTTTCGGAGTTCCGGTGAATGGCAGCCTGCTGCTGCTGCTGGCCGAAAGTATTCTGTTTATCCTACTGGCCCTTTCGCTGGGTATTTTTATTTCAACCATCAGCAACAATCAGCAAACAGCTATGATGCTGTCGATGTTTGCTCTGATGCTCCCTACCATACTTTTATCAGGTTTTATTTTCCCGGTCGAAAACATGCCTTTACCCCTTCAAATATTCAGCACGCTGATGCCGCCCCGCTGGTTTATTATTATTGTAAAGTCAATTATGCTCAAGGGCACAGGCATTGCTTATTTCTGGAAAGAAACCCTGATTTTGATTGTAATGACAATCGTATTTATTGTAGCCAGCGTTAAGAAATTCAAAATCAGGCTTTCATAAATTGACTTTCACAACATGAGGATAATTTTCTACATAGTGCAGAAGGAGTTCTTACAGGTTTTCAGAAACCGCATGATGCTGCCCATTATATTTGTGATTCCAATTGTTCAGTTGCTTATTCTGTCGTTTGCCGTTACCTTCGAAATCAAGAACATTAACCTTTATATTTCCGATGGCGACCACAGTGTTGCTTCGCGCCGGCTCACCGAACATTTCCGCTCATCACCCTTTTATCGTATTACCGGCGAAGGCAGCACTGCCAGCGGGCTCGATCTTGTTCAAAAAGGGAAAGTGCATCAGATTATTGAGATTCTTCCGGGTTTTGGCAAAAAACTCGAAACCGGATTACCAGCTGATATACTGATAGTTAACGATGCAATCAACGGAAGTGCTGCCGCGCTTATGAATGCCTATACCCTTCAGATTGTGAATGAATACAATGCCGGTATTGTGGCATCGTTTAACGACATTCAGCAACCTGCTGCAACGGTTAACTGGTCGTTTTGGTTTAACCCCCAGCTCGATTATAAAACCTATATGGTGCCCGGCATTCTTGTTTTGCTGGTTACCATTATCGGCATGTTTCTGGCGGGAATGAATGTGGTGCGCGAGAAAGAAATTGGCACCATCGAGCAAATTAACGTAACCCCTATCCGCAAATACCAGTTTATCGCCGGTAAGCTGATTCCCTTCTGGATTATTGCACTTTTTGAGCTTGCAGTAGGCCTTATCGTGGCAAAGTTTGCATTTCATATTCCAATACTGGGCAATATTTTCCTCATTTTCCTTATTGCATCGGTGTATTTGCTTGTGGTGATGAGTATAGGGCTGTTTTTATCAACAGTGACCAACACCCAGCAACAATCCATGTTTCTGGCCTGGTTTATTCTTGTTATTTTTATTCTGATGAGCGGATTATTTACTCCCGTTGAGAGCATGCCCCGGTGGGCACGAACTGTAAATGTGGTAAATCCTATAGCCTATTTTATTGCCATGATTCGTATGATAATGCTAAAAGGTTCTGGTTTTCAGAATATTGCGAATAGCCTCGCCATCCTATCGGGATATGGCGTGGCCATACTATCGCTTGCTGTATGGCGTTACCGTAAAACAACCTGATTTTTGTATTTTTTGCTTAGAATCGTTCTGAATATACCTGGTATAGTTTTTTGTAATTAACTGTTTATTAACAGTTTTTGTATTTCCGATATTGCTAAGGTTATAGAATTATTTTGTTTTGGCATGACATTTGATAGCCCCCACTTCCGGAAAAGTTCAATCAAAGTTTCCAGAAAAATTCTGAATTGCCGCGCGCTTCAGAATTAAGTAATCACCAAAACAAAAAGAATGCGAAAGCAATTCATTATAAACCTGATCAGTGTTATTGTCCTGATGTTTATCGTGCTGATTCCTGAATCATGCTCGGTATCTTCAGGACAGCATTTTTTAGGCAGCAACCAGTTGGGCGGTGTATTACAGGATATTCAGCAACGTGGCAAACTGGTAGCACTTACCGATAATAATCCCATCAATTATTTTGTTTACAAGGGCGAGCCAAGAGGCTATCAGTATGAAATGCTGAAACATTTTGCCGATGACCTGAATGTAAAGCTTGAGATTATTGTTGAACCGGATTACCACAAAGCCATTCAGTATCTGCAGCAGGGTAAGGTTGATATAATTGCCATGGATATGCCACCGCTTACCAACCGCCGGTTTGCAGTGGAGCAAACCCAGCCTCTGTTTATGTCGAAACAGGTATTGGTGCAGCATTTACCGGCCAATTGGCGCAAACTCAGAAACAGCAGTAGTGTTGATGCACTCATGGTAAGGGATTTATCGGCTTTAAGCGGCCAAACCGTTAATAT
>Ga0172375_10001786_pt1 | contig 34291 bp, 30 predicted proteins | sample LakKiv1m_FD_114537 | JGI IMG/M metagenome (GOLD analysis project Ga0172375, IMG submission 114537) | Freshwater microbial communities from Kabuno Bay, South-Kivu, Congo - kab_092012_11.1m | ecosystem: Environmental > Aquatic > Freshwater > Lake | place: Democratic Republic of the Congo... | reverse complement strand
ATGGGTAGATAAATCAAACTGTTCACGCGATTTCTTGTCAACATGAGGAGAACGCAGTACTGTATAAATCTCACGTTTAGTGGGAAGCGGTACGGGGCCGGAAATCTTGGCCCCGGTGCGCTTGACAGTATCTACTATCTCAATTACAGCCTGATCCAAAAGTCTGTGATCATAGGCTTTTAATTTAATACGAATTTTCTGAGTATTCATTGTTGAGCACCTTGTATCTCTTGTCTAACGAAATGCCTGCGAGCAAAGTGAGCAGGCATTATGCGATAATCTCCGTAACTACCCCTGCGCCCACGGTGTGGCCGCCTTCGCGGATGGCAAAACGTAATTCCTTCTCCATAGCAATGGGAGTAATCAACTCTACTTCCAGGACCACGTTATCTCCGGGCATAACCATCTCAACTCCCGCAGGAAGCGTAGCTGAACCGGTAACATCGGTAGTACGGAAATAGAACTGCGGCCTGTAACCTTTAAAGAATGGGGTGTGCCTTCCGCCTTCTTCTTTAGTCAAGATATAAACCTGCGCCTTGAATTTTGTATGCGGCAGGATAGATTTAGGGGCGGCAATAACCATACCGCGTTCGATATCTTTCTTTTCAACGCCTCTTAAAAGCAATCCGACGTTATCCCCGGCATGGCCTTCATCCAGTAATTTACGGAACATTTCAATTCCGGTAACTACTGACTTCTTGGCTTCCGGCCTTAAACCGATGATTTCAACTTCCTCGCCGACCTTTACCTTGCCGCGCTCAATCCTTCCTGTGCCTACAGTACCCCTGCCTTCAATACTGAAAACATCTTCCACTGCCATAAGTAAAGGTTTATCCAATTCCCTGGGAGGAAGAGGGATAAATTCATCAACCGCCTTCATTAAGTCCAGGATCGGTTTGGCATCCGGACCGTTAGGATCAGTGGCGGCATTAGCCTTATTGGCGCTTCCGCGGATAATCGGGGTTTTATCTCCCGGGTATCCATATTTAGTTAAAAGCTCCCTTATCTCCATCTCTACCAGATCCAGGAGCTCTTTGTCATCTACTAAATCAACCTTATTCATAAACACAACCATAGCCGGTACATTAACCTGACGCGCCAGGAGAATATGCTCTCTGGTCTGAGGCATAGGGCCGTCAGCTGCTGAAACAACCAGGATTGCCCCGTCCATCTGGGCTGCGCCGGTAATCATATTTTTAATGTAATCTGCGTGGCCAGGGCAGTCAATATGGGCATAGTGGCGCGAATCAGTCTCATATTCAACGTGAGCGACAGAGATAGTTACAACCTTTGTCTCGTCCCTTACTGTGCCGCCTTTGGCGATATCCGCATAATTTCTGGCAGTAGCTTTACCCAGCTTTGCCAAAACATTGGTAATAGCGGCAGTCAAAGTGGTTTTACCATGATCGATATGTCCGATGGTACCGATATTAACATGCGGCTTGCTTCTTACAAATTTTTCCTTAGCCATTTCTTAGCCCTCCTATTTTTTTAAAAAGTTTTTCTTGCGCCTGTGTTCGCTGATCCTGAAATAACTTTCTCCGCTACATGCGTTGGAACCTCGCTGTAAAAGGAAGGTTCCATTGTATACGATGCGCGGCCTTGTGTCAAGGATCTTGTTATAGTTGCGTAATTAAAAACTTCAGACAGCGGAACGTTCGCCCGGATAGTACGCAAATTTAATCTCTGGCCGAGGGCGATAATTTTTGCGCGGCGGCTGGAAAGATCGCCGATAATCTGCCCCATGAACTCTTCGGGAACAATTACTTCAATATCCATAATCGGCTCAAGCAGCACCGGATGAGCTTTTTTCATCCCGTCCTGGAAAGCGATAGAACCTGCCATTTTAAATGCCAGCTCCGAGGAATCAACTTCATGGAATGATCCATCAACCAAAATAACATTTATATCGGTAACAGGATAACCCGCCAGGACCCCGTTTTTAGCCGCACCCATTATGCCCTGTTTTACCGCTGGAATAAATTCACGCGGGATGGCGCCGCTTTTAATTTTATCTTCAAAGGTTATCCCGGTCCCGGGAATTTCCTGCGGGCTCATTTCTATAACACAGTGCCCATACTGGCCGCGGCCGCCGGATTGCGAAATAAATTTACCGACGCTGGAAACACTTTTCCTGATTGTCTCTCTGTAAGCCACCTGCGGAGCGCCAACCTGGGCCTCCACATTGAATTCGCGTAAAATCCTGTCGATGATGATCTCTAAATGCAGCTGCCCCATTCCGGCAATAAGGGTCTGGCCGGTTTCATGATTATAGGTTACCCTGAATGACGGATCCTCATCTTCCAATTTATGCATAGCCAAGCCCAATTTTTCCTGGGCATCTTTTGATTTAGGCTCAATAGCCTGCTGGATAACCGGTTCAGGAAAACGCATTGCCTCGATAAGTATGGGATTTTTCTCGGTGCATAATGTATCCCCGGTCTTGGTATCTTTTAGGCCTACCGCCGCGGCGATATCTCCCGTAGAAACACTTTCTACTACCTCCTGGTGATTAGCATGCATCTTGACAATCTTAGTCACGCGCTCTCTTTCTCTTTTAGAGGCATTATAAATATAAGTTCCTGAAGTAAGCGTGCCGGAATACATCCTGATAAAATATATTTTACCGACAAAAGGGTCTGTAGCCACCTTAAAACATAAAGCTGTAAAAGGGCTCTTATCGTCTGCTGCGACCTCTTCAAATTCTCCCGTATCCGGGTTAGTGCCCTTTACCGGAGGCACATCAATCGGAGAAGGCAAATAATCCTTTACCGCGTCCAGTACCAGCTGCACGCCCTTATTCTTAAAAGCAGTTCCGCAAAGCACGGGCACAAATTTATTGGCAATAACGGTTTTACGGATCGTCTCCTTTACCTGCTGGTTAGAAACTGTCTTTCCCTGCAGATACTCCTCCATAATCAAATCATCTGCTTCGGCAAGTTTTTCAACCAGGATCAAGCGGTATTTCTCAAATTCCCCGAGCATATCTTCAGGCACATCTTTTATTTCTATCTCTTTTCCTAAATCATCTTTATATAAAACCAGTTTTTTTTCAACCAGGTCTATAACCCCTTTAAAATCCGATTCTTTCCCAAAAGGAAGCTGGATTGCCGCGACATTGGCTCCTAACCTTTTATGCATCTGATCGACAACTTCAAAGAAATCCGAACCTGTGCGGTCCATTTTATTTACAAAGGCAATACGCGGGACATTATAACGGTCTGCCTGGCGCCATACAGTTTCTGATTGCGGTTCAACTCCGCCGACCCCGCAAAAAACAACCACGGCCCCGTCTAATACCTTTAAGGAACGCTCAACTTCAATAGTAAAATCAACGTGTCCCGGAGTATCGATCAAATTGATAGTTATATCTTTCCAGGTGCAGGTGGTAGCGGCAGCTGTAATAGTAATGCCTCGTTCCTGCTCCTGGACCATCCAATCCATGGTTGCCGCTCCATCATGGACCTCCCCGATCTTATAATTCCTGCCTGTATAAAACAGGATACGCTCGCTGGTCGTAGTTTTCCCGGCGTCGATATGAGCAATTATGCCAATGTTTCTAATTTTCTCTAACGGTATCTTTCTCATCTTACCATCTAAAATGCGCGTAGGCCTTATTTGATTCGGCCATTTTATGCGTATCATCCCTCTTTTTTATTGCCGAACCTTCACCTTTATAAGCGGCAACAATCTCATCGGCCAGTTTTTCCTGCATAGGCTTGCCTTTTCTATTCTGGGCAAAATCCCTGATCCAGCGTAACGCGATAGAAGTGCCGCGCTCCTGCCTGACCTCTATCGGGACCTGATAAGTCGCCCCGCCTACCCTGCGCGGTTTAACTTCCAGGCGCGGCCGGGCATTGTCTAATGCCTTATAAAATACCTTCAAGATATCCTGCTCATTTAAATTCTTTTGGGCAATGTCAAAAGCGCTATAAACCAATTTTTCCGCCACCGACTTCTTCCCTTCAACCATAACCATATTGATGAACTTAGCGACTATCTTACTGTTGAATTTAGGATCTGCTAGAATATTTTTTTCCTGCGCTTTTCTTCTTCTCATTATTTATCCTTTGGTTTCTTCGCTCCATATTTTGAACGGCTTCTTCTGCGTGCGTTTACCCCTGACGCATCCAGAGTACCCCTGACAATATGATACCTTACGCCCGGTAGATCCTTGACCCTGCCGCCCCTGACTAAAACAATCGAATGCTCCTGAAGATTATGCCCTTCTCCCGGTATATAAGCAGTGACTTCAATGCCCGTGGTAAGCCTGACCCTGGCAATCTTTCTTAAAGCAGAGTTAGGTTTCTTGGGCGTCATTGTACGCACCTGGAGACAAACCCCTCTTCTCTGTGGGCAATTTTTTAAAGCCGGGGACTTGCTTCTTTTCTTCTTGGAAATTCTACCGAACCTGATTAATTGTGCAATTGTGGGCATAGGTTATTCCTTTTCCTCTTTTTTCTCTGCGCTCTTTTCAGCGCCTGATTTTATTACCTCAATATCGCGGTGCGTCTTAAATCCCGTACCTGCGGGAATCAAGTGGCCCACGATAACGTTCTCTTTTAACCCGAATAATTCATCCCGTTTTCCGCTGGTTGCCGCTTCGGTTAAAACCCGGGTAGTTTCCTGGAAACTCGCCGCGGAGATAAAACTTTCAGTCGTAAGCGAGGCCTTGGTTATACCCAAAAGCAAAGGAGTCGCCTGGGCGGGCTTGCCGCCTTTTTTAACTATGCGGGTATTTTCTTTCTGGAATACCCACTTATCCACCTGCTGGGTAGCCAGGAATTCCGTATCACCCGGGTCTTCAATCCTTACCTTCTTGAGCATTTGGCGGATAATCACCTCTATATGCTTATCATTAATGCGCACTCCCTGAAGCCGGTAAACTTCCTGCACTTCATTAACCAGGTATTCCTGCAAAACTTTGTCGCCGCAGACGCTCAGGATATCCTGTAAAACTACCGGCCCGTCGGTAAGTTGCTGGCCGGCGGAAACTTTATCACCCTTATACACATTAGGATGCTTTCCATGAGGAATAATATATTCCCTGGACATACCGGTCACTGACTTGACAATAATTACACGCTGGTTCTTCTTGGTTTCTCCAAACTCCACGAATCCGTCGATTTCACTGATTACCGCGGGGTCTTTAGGCCGCCTGGCTTCAAAAAGTTCCGCTACGCGGGGCAGACCGCCGGTAATATCACGGGTCTTAACCACTGTGCGCGGGATTTTTGCCAAAAGGTCTCCTCCGCCTATCTGCTCCCCATCTTTAACAATAATATGGGCGCCGATGGGAATAGGATAAATGCCTAAAACCTCTTTTTTCTCATCTGTTATAACTACCTGCGGATGGTACTCCGGTTTATGCTCAACCACTACTCGTTCAGTTAATTTTGTAACCGGGTTAACTTCATCGCGCATGGTAATATTTTCACGTAAATCCTCAAAACGCACTATTCCGGCTACTTCAGTAAGTACCGGCAAAGTATACGGGTCCCAACGGACAAAAACTATTCCCTTTTTAACCTCTTCTCCGTCAAGGATAGTGATAAATGCGCCCTGTGGGACAGGATAGCGTTCAAGCTCCCTGCCCTGGACATCATTGATACTGATGGCGCCGTTTCTGTTCAAAGCGACATTCTCTTTATTCTTAAGCGTAACCCTTAAATTATGGTATTTAACTATACCGTCATTTTTGGATTTAGCAAATGACTGCTCAATTGTCCTGGAAGCTGTACCTCCGATATGGAAAGTCCTCATGGTCAGCTGGGTACCAGGCTCACCGATACTCTGGGCGGCTACAACACCTATTGCCTCGCCCAGTTCAATTAACCTTCCAGTAGAAAGGTTACGCCCGTAGCATTTAGCGCAAACCCCTCTGCCGGACTCGCAAGTCAAAACACTGCGTATACGTATCTTTTCAATCCCTAATTTTTCTATCTGCTCGGACTTTTCTTCGGTAATTTCATGCCCCTGCTCAACAATAATCTCATCGGTAATAATATCAACGACATTATCCAAAGCCACTCTTCCGATAATACGGTCCTTGAGGCTGACAACTTCTTCATCGCCTTCAATGATTGCCGAAACCGTAATTCCATTAAGCGTGCCGCAGTCCTCTTCGCAGACAATGACCTCCTGGGCTACATCTACAAGCCTGCGGGTCAGATACCCCGCGTCAGCGGTCTTAAGAGCGGTATCGGCTAAACCTTTACGGGCACCGTGAGTGGAAATAAAATACTCCAGGACATTTAAACCTTCGCGGAAGTTTGCGGTAATCGGGTTTTCAATAATCTCTCCGCTGGGTTTAGCCATAAGCCCACGCATCCCGGCTAACTGCCTGACCTGCAGGCGGCTGCCGCGTGCTCCGGAATCGGCCATCATAAAGATAGGATTAAATGAATCCATCCCCTTAAACAACAAATCCGAGATCTTATCGGTAGTATGCGTCCAGATATCAATAACTTTGGATTTACGCTCGCTATCGGTAATTATACCTTTACGGTATTGATCCTCAACCCTGGCTACTTCTTCTTTAGACCCTTTTAAAACCTCGGGTTTCTCCAGGGGGACAGTCATATCATCTATGCCGATAGAAATACCTCCCAGAGTGCCCATCTCAAAACCTAAACGCTTAATATCATCCAGCAATTTAATGGTTACGCCGTGGCCAAACCTCTTGTAGCAGCTGACTACAATATCATTAACCCTGCCTTTATTTAACTCGCGGTTAACAAACCCGAATTCTACAGGCAGGACCTGATTAAATATTATCCGGCCGACAGTAGTAGTAATCAGCTGTTTTCCTTCAATAACTTTCTTTTGGTCAAAATCATATAAAGCATTAACGCGGAATTTGATTTTAGCGTGCAACTCCACCGCTTTATCATCATAAGCTTCTAAAACTACATCCGGCCCGGAAAACATCTTTCCCTCTCCCAACGCTCCCGGTTTCTCTTTGCTAAGATATGAAACCCCCAGGATGATATCCTGTGTGGGGGAAATTACCGGCCGGCCGTCAGCAGGCGAGAAAATATTATTTATGGCCATAATCAATATTTTAGTTTCTAACTGCGATTCTAAGGACAGCGGCACATGGACAGCCATCTGGTCCCCGTCAAAATCGGCGTTAAAAGCGGTACAAACCAAAGGATGTATCTTTATTGATTTTCCTTCGATTAATAACGGCTGGAACGCCTGGATACCTAAACGGTGCAAGGTTGGTGCGCGGTTAAGCATAACCGGATGGTCCTTGATCACTTCATCCAGAATATCCCAAACCTCAATCTTGCCGCGCTCAACCATCCTGCGGGCGCCTTTAATTGTGTGTACAAAACCTTTCTCTCTCAACTTTTTGATAATAAATGGCTCAAACAGTTCCAGGGCCATCTGCTTAGGAAGCCCGCACTCATGAAGTTTTAACTCAGGGCCTACAACTATAACGGAGCGGCCTGAATAATCAACGCGCTTACCAAGGAGATTCTGCCTGAACCTGCCCTGTTTACCCTTAAGCATATCAGAAAGCGATTTCAATGGACGATTGTTAGCCCCATTCACAGGCTTACCGTGACGGCCATTATCCAAAAGCGCGTCCACCGCCTCCTGAAGCATACGTTTTTCGTTACGTATTATTATTTCAGGCGCGCTTAACTCCATTAATTTTCTTAAGCGGTTATTCCTGTTGATTACCCTGCGGTATAAATCATTAAGGTCGCTTGTCGCAAACCTGCCGCCCTCAAGAGGCACCAGGGGGCGCAAGTCCGGAGGGATTACCGGTAAAATACCTAAAATCATCCATTCCGGCTTATTTCCGCTTTTCTTAAAATCTTCAACGATTTTTAAATTTTTAATCGCCTTGCGATTACTTAAAACATCTTTTGATTTTTCCAGGTCTTTTCTGAATTTACGGCAAACTGCGTCCAAATCCAGCTCTTTCAAGAGTTCGGATATCGCTTCAGCGCCTATTTTAGCCTTGAAATTCGCCCCATACTTATCCAATGCTTCCTGGTACTGCTCATCAGTTAAAAGCTCTTTTTTCTTTAAAGGAGTAGTTCCGGGATCAACCACAACATACTCTTCATAATAAATAATTCTTTCTAAGTCCCTTAATCCGATATCCAATAACGCGCTCATGCGGCTGGGGACGGCTTTAAAAAACCAGATATGCGTAACCGGGGTAGCTAAATCAATATGCCCCATCCGCTCACGCCGGACGCTGGAACGGTCAACCGTTACGCCGCAACGGTCACAGGTTATCCCTTTAAATTTTATCCCCTTATATTTACCGCAATTACATTCCCAGTCACGCACCGGCCCGAATATCTTTTCGCAAAACAAGCCGTCTTTTTCCGGCTTAAGCGTGCGGTAATTAATAGTTTCTGCTTTTTTAACTTCTCCCTTAGACCAAAGCTTAATGACCTGGGAGCTGGCTATCTTAATCGAAATGCTATCAAACGAGACGATCTCTTCCATTATTTGGCCTTTTCTGTTTTGATATCAAGGCATAAGCCTTGCAGTTCTTTGATTAAAACATTAAATGACTCTGGAGTCCCGTGGGTTAAACGCTGCTCGCCTTTAACAATCGCTTCGTAGATACGCGTCCTGCCGCTGACATCGTCGCTCTTAACAGTAAGCATCTCCTGTAAAGTAAATGCCGCCCCGTATGCTTCCAGGGCCCATACTTCCATTTCCCCTAATCTCTGACCGCCGAATTGAGCTTTGCCGCCTAATGGCTGCTGGGTAACCAAAGAATAGGGCCCGATAGAGCGGGCGTGTATCTTTTCGTCAACCAGGTGGATTAATTTCAAAATATACATATACCCGACAGTTACCTTCTGGTCAAAAGGCTCCCCGCTATAACCGTCATAGAGAGTAATTTTGCCGTCTTCCGGAAGCCCTGCTTTCTTCAATAACTCTTTAATCTCGCTCTCTTTAGCGCTGTCGAATATCGGGCAGCTTACATTTAAGCCTAAAGCCTGCACTGCCCAGCCTAAATGACATTCCAGGATTTGGCCTACGTTCATTCGCGAAGGAACGCCTAACGGGTTTAAAACTACATCCACCGGCGTGCCATCAGGCATATAAGGCATGTTCTCTTCAGCTATAATTCTGGCGACAACACCCTTATTTCCATGGCGTCCGGCCAGCTTATCTCCTTCGGAAAGCTTCCGTTTTGTAGCGATATAGACCACGACTCTTTTTAAGATACCCGTAGGCAATTCATCGCCGCGGCGCACCTTCTCAATCTCCTGCTCTTCTTCAGCCAGCAACTCTTGCATTTGTTCGTCAAAAGAAGCAGCTAAGATTTTAGCCTCGTCATTATCGCTAAAATCATATTTCTCAACTTTCTTTTTATCTATACCTAAAACCTGGGCTAAACGCACAGTTTTTTCAATCTGCAAAAACTCAATCTCCTGCTTATAGTAGGCCTTTAGCTCGCGGATTTTTGCTAATTCTTTCGTCTTCTCTTCTTTGGTCTTACGGCCGCGGTCTTTGCGTTGGAAAACGTGCACGTCAATAACCACGCCTTCAACTCCCGGGGGGACAACCAGCGAAGTATCACGCACATCTCCGGCCTTTTCTCCGAAAATAGCGCGCAGCAATCTTTCTTCAGGGCTAGGTTCAGAATCAGTCTTGGGTGTAATCTTGCCTACCAGGATGTCTCCGGCGTTTACTTCAGCTCCGACGCGGATAATCCCATCCTCATCCAGATTCCTTAAGGCTTCCTCGCTGACATTCGGGATATCGCGGGTAATCTCTTCATTGCCGAGCCTGGTTTCAGCAGCCTCAATCTCAAATTCCTCGATATGGATAGAGGTAAAGGTATCTTGTTTGATTAACTTTTCGCTGATAAGAATGGCATCTTCAAAGTTATAACCTCTCCAGGGCATAAATGCTACCAAGACATTCTTACCTAAGGCCAATTCGCCCTCTTTAGTAGCTACCCCGTCGGCAATCGCCTGGCCCGGCTCTACGCGGTCGCCTAACTTTACCAGCGGCCTTTGATTAATTGAGGTGTCCGCGTTGGTACGCAGGAATTTCTTTAGATGATAAATCTTCTTACCGACGGTAATCGAGGAGGAATCTACACTGGTTACCTTACCGGATTCCTGGGCAATAACCACCGTACCGGAATCCTGGGCTACTTTTGCTTCCATATCGGTACCTACAAAAGGAGCCTCGGTAATCATTAAAGGCACGGCTTGCCGCTGCATATTTGAGCCCATAAGCGCGCGGTTCGCGTCATCATGCTCTAAGAAAGGGATTAACGCGGCAGCAACTGAAACCAGCTGTTTAGCGGAAACATCCATATACTGCACATCTTTTGCCGGAACCTTGGGAAAATCTTCCCTATACCGGCAGGTAACAAATTTATCTATGAATCTGCCTTCGCTGTCTAAAGCAACATCAGCCTGGGCGATAATTTTGTCTTCCTCAATATCTGCGGTTAAATACTCAAACTTTTTGGTTACCCGGCCATCTTCTACTTTGCGGTATGGGGTCTCGATTAAGCCTAAAGAGTTAATCCGCGCAAAACAGCTCAAAGATGCGATCAGGCCGATATTCGGTCCTTCAGGAGTTTCAATAGGACAAACTCTCCCATAATGCGACGGGTGGATATCTCTTACCTCAAAACCTGCCCTTTCACGCGACAGTCCTCCCGGGCCTAAAGCGCTCAAACGGCGCTTATGGGTCATCTCTGCCAAAGGATTAATCTGGTCCATAAACTGAGACAACTGGCTGCGGCCGAAGAAATCACGGATCTGGTTACTCAAAAGCTTAGAATTAATCAGATAATGCACATTTAAATTATCAAACTCTCCTAAAATACTTAAACGTTCTTTAATTGAACGCTCAACCCTGGAAAGTCCGATACGCACCTGATTTTGCACTAGTTCGCCGACACTCTTGACGCGGCGGTTTCCCAGGTGGTCTATGTCATCAATTTTTCCCGTACCCGCGTTTAACCTGATCAAATATTCGATTACCTTTATAACAGTATCGGAATCAAGTATCCTTTTTTCTAATGAAACATTCATATCTAATTTACGATTCAGGATAAAACGGCCTGCGCGTTCTAAATCATACCTGGCAGGATCAAAAAATAATCTATAGAACAGGCCCTCTGCGGCTTCTTTGGTAACCGGTTCAGTCGGACGCATCTTGCGGTAAAAATCAAGATATGCCTCTTCTTTATTCTTGGTATAATCTTTTTTTAAGGTATTAACGATCTCGGGATACTCTTTGCCGAAAGCGGAAAAAATCTGGCTGTCTTCGGAAAAACCGAGGATTCTCAGAATTTGAGTTGCGGGAAAATTCCTGCGGCGGTCGACATAAGCGGTGATTGTCTCGGTAAGGTCATATTTAAATTCCAGCCAGGCCCCGCGGTAAGGAATAACCCTGCCGTAAAAAATCTTTTTGCCCGTAGGATGGAGTTCTTCCTCAAATGATACACCGGGAGAACGCTGCAATTGGCTGACTACTACACGTTCGTCCCCATTGATAATAAAAGTACCGGTTTCAGTCATCAGGGGAATTTCACCAAAATAAGCATCCTGTTCTTTTGTTTCCCGGGGGGTAGTTAAACGGAATTTTACCTTTAACGGGGAAGCGTAAGTCAATGAGCGGTTTTTGGACTCACTTATTGTATATTTAGGCTTGCCTAATGAATAGCTGATAAAATCTAACTTTACAGAGCGATCAGGGCTCTCTATAGGAAAAATTTCTCCAAAAACTTCCTGCAGGCCCTGATTTTTCTTTTGATCTGCAGGCACATCGATCTGCAGAAACTCGCGATAAGTATCAAGCTGTACGTCCAAAAGGTTAGGTAAATCGTAAACTTCTTTTATCTTAGCAAAGCTTTTACGTTTATTCATAATCCCTTATGGCTAAAATCAGCCTAGTTTTAAATTACTTATAGTTAATTAGACTTACTTGGTTTTACTTAAACTTACTTTAATTCTACGGTTGCGCCAGCTGCTTCCAATTTCTTTTTCATTTCAGCAGCTTCATCTTTAGTAGCGCCTTCCTTGATTGGTTTAGGAGCAGCATCTACTAAATCCTTGGCTTCTTTCAAGCCCAGGTTGGTAATAGTACGGACCTCTTTGATTACCGCGATTTTATTTGCTCCGGCGCTAGTCAAGACTACGGTAAAGACGCTTTTCTCTTCAGCAGCGGCAGCAGGCGCTGCGGCTCCGGCAGCAGGCGCTGCGGCCATCGGCATATTTGCGCTTACTCCAAACTTCTCTTCCAAAGCCTTAACTAAGTCAGAGAGCTCTAAAACACTCATCGTCTCTATAGACTTGATTAATTCTTCCAATTTTGCAGTTGCCATTTCTTCCTCCTTTGTCCACATGGACGACACCCGCGCAATTTGCGCTACATAGCGCACACCGACGCGATACTTGTTGACGTCGAGTGCCTTACCCGGGTGCCTTTGTTATTAAGTTGTCTTCTTCTGTTTGATTTGATCTAAGCAATAAACGAATTTCTTTATAGTCTGGTTCAAGACAACGACTATCTTTACAATCGGTCCATTTAAGGCCCCTACCAGCTGGCCCCTGAGAACTTCCTTAGAAGGAAGTTTGCTCATAGTCTCTATATCTTTTGAAGTCAGCAGCTTTTCCTGCAGCATGCCGCCTTCCAACACAAGCTTTTCATGTTCTTTGCGAAAAGCACATAAAATCCTGGAAGTATCTACCGGCTCATCCTTGAAGAAAATCAACCCGCAGGGAGATTCAATAGATTTGATCAGCTCAATTAAGCCTAATTCCTTCATAGCCCTTCTGGCTACGCTATTCTTGACTACAAAAAGGTCCGAACCGCCTGCCTTAAGCGTTTTTCTTAATCCGCTCATATCAGGGCTGGCAACTCCGGAATATTTTACAACAATCATACCCTTGGATGACTTAAAGCTGCTTTTTATGCGGCTCTCCGATACTTCTTTTACTAATAATCCTATTTTTTTCATATTATAAGCTCTCTATCTTAGCAGGTAACACGTAATCCCGGGTTCATAGAAGTAGTAATGCTTAAACTCTTCACAAACTTTCCCTTTACAGAAACAGGCCTGGATTCATTAACAGCTTCTATAACTTTAGAAGCATTATCATTCAACTGTTCTTCGCTAAACGAAATCTTGCCTACAGCCAAATGCATCCCACCCTGCTTATCAACGCGGAACTCAACTTTGCCCTTCCTCACATCTTCGATTGCTTTTACTATATCGTTGGTAACTGTGCCGGTTTTAGGGCTGGGCATCAAACCCCGCGGCCCCAAAACTTTTCCCAGCTTGCTCAGGTCTTTCATCATTTCCGGGGTAGCAATAGCGCAATCAAAATCAAGAAATCCTGCCGCCACCTTATCAATTAACTCCGTACCCCCCACATAATCAGCTTTTGCATCCCTGGCCTGGCGCTCGTGTTCACCTTTACAAAACACTGCCACACGCACTTTCTTTCCGGTCCCATGCGGGAGCACCACTGTGCCACGGACCATTTGGTCGCTCTTTTTAGTATCAACACTCAAATTAAAATGCAGGTCTACTGAGCCGTCAAATTTTGGTTTAGGCAGCTTTTTTAATAAGATAATTGCTTCCTTTAACTGGTAAAATTTGTCCTGCTCAACCTGCTTAACCGATTCCTTATATCTCTTGCTGGATGTTTTCATGATTATCCTTCAACTGCAATGCCCATACTGCGCGCAGTGCCTTCAATAATTTTAATTGCCTGCTCCATATTGGCGGTATTTAAATCCGGAAGTTTAAGTTTAGCGATCTCTTCAATTTGTTTCTTAGTTACTTTACCGATAGTTTCTTTCCCGCTGATTCCAGATGCCTTGGCCAAATTTGCCGCCCGTTTTAACAAAATGGATGATGGCGGGCTCTTAATAATAAAGGTAAAGGTTCTATCTTCAAAAACACTGATAACTACCGGCAGGATAAGGCCATCCCTGCCTTTAGTCTGGTCATTAAACTGCTTACAGAACTGCATGATGTTTACCCCATGCTGGCCTAAAGCAGGACCTACCGGAGGAGCAGGATTTGCCTGCGCTGCCGGTACATGCAATTTAATCTGCGCTTTGATAGCTTTTGCCATAGTTATACCCTCTCAACCTGCCAATACTCTAATTCAACCGGCGTAGAACGGCCAAATATAGAAACACTTACCTTAACTTTACCTTTTTCAGGGTAAACTTCTTCAATTACGCCGTTAAAATTCAAAAATGGCCCCTCATTGACCCTTACCTGTTCCCCTTTTTCAAAGACTATTTTAGGCGAAGGCTTGGTAACAGTTTCTTTGGAACGCTTAAGAATATTATCCACTTCTTCCTGGGGAAGCGGGACAGGCTTTTTTCCTAATCCGATGAAACCGGTTACGCCGGAAGAATTCTTGATAAAAAGATACGTCTCTTCGCTTAAGTCCATCTCTACCAGCAGGTAACCGGGGAAAAACTTTCTTTGGGTAATCTTCTTTTTCCCGGACCGTACTTCAGAAACCTGCTCTGTGAGGATAACTACGCTGGGGATTAAATCCTTAAGGCCGCTTGAAACGATCTTCTTCTCCAGGGAGGCCTTAACTTTTTCCTCTATTCCAGTCTGAGTATGGACAACATACCATTTTTTCATTTGAAAACCACGCTTAGAAATCTGGATAAGCCCAGATCTACTATCCCGATAAAAATTGCCATTATACCCGTTACGGTTATTACCAAAACCGTAGATGCCAAAAGTTCTTTCCTGGTAGACCAGGAAACCTTGCTTAATTCTAATTTTACTTCTAATAAGAAACCTTTGATTTTTTGGTAATTCTTTATTACCAATACCAGCACCACAACTGCAAACGCGGCTAAAATTATTGTTTTCAAATTACTAAGCACAAAATCCATTCTTTGAGTCTCCCTCTTACTTCCCTGCCCCCCCAAGAATTACAGGAGCGGCAGGAGTTGCCCCGTTCCCCGGATGCCTTCATTTTGGGGACGGGACTGCGTTTTACCGCAAGCCGCTCTTTTTTTCAAAACCACAGGAGCGGCAGGACTTGAACCTGCAGTCACGGTTTTGGAGACCGTTGGTTTGCCATTAACCGACGCCCCTAAACTTGAATTTCCTTATATCCCGCTCATAACCGTGGAGAATTTCTCTAGAAATCTTCCACATTCGCGGGATAAATTCGGCCAATAACTTATGCTCGTCCGCCTTCGGTGGACTCCATAAGTTATGGCCTCATTTGATTTCCTTATGCGGGGTATGTTTATGACAGGAATTACAGAACTTACTAAGCTCAAGCCTATCCTGATGCAATTTTTTATTTTTACTCGTCGTATAATTACGATTCTTGCAAACCGTACATTCTAAAGTTATTGTTTCGCGCATGTTATTTAATGTTTAGATCCTTCGTCGCTTTTGCTCCTCAGGATTAAATTCAGTCATAAAACTTATGTCGTTATCACTCCATAAGTTTTGGCTTCACTTAAGCTGGAGACGAGAATTGAACTCGTGACCCCGTCCTTACCAAGGACGTGCTCTGCCAACTGAGCTACTCCAGCAATAATGGATTCGCTCCGTCGAATAAGCCTTCAAGCAAAAAAAAACCACACTCCAAGAAATTATTCAATTCTCTCTTTGAATACTATATTACCAAATTAAAAGTGGTGTTATATTAGATATTTACGTAAGGAGTGAGTTTATACCAAGATACCATGTTTGTCAAGACTTTTTTTAATTTTTTCCAGTTGCTTTTAATTCCTGGCAAGAACCTATGAAATTACTCAACCGGGCAAACTCATCCAGCGTGAGGTCCTCCGGGCGCACATTAATATCAATACCCTGTTCATTTAGAAATTCCTCAAGTGAGGCTAAAGTTATTAATCCTGATAGACTATTCCTCAAGGTCTTCCTTCTCTGGTTAAAAGCGCTGCGTATTACTTTAAAAAACAGCTCCTCTTGCCTGACCTGGACTGGCGGCTTCTGCCTGAACTTAAGACTTAAGAAACAGGAATCAACTTTAGGAACAGGCCTAAAACTTCCTTTTTTTATTTCAAAGATAATTTTAGTTTGAGCGTAATATTGCACAAAACAACTGAAAGATCCGTATTCTTTTGAACCGGCTGCTGCATTAACCCGGCGGCCAAACTCCTTCTGCACAGTCATGAAAACTGTATCTATATCAGCGCGGTATTGGATAAGGTGCTCGATAATCGGGCTGGAAATGTTATAGGGAATATTTCCGATAACAATTATTTTTTGCTTTATCAATTCATTTTTCAAGAGCTTGTTTATATCAAACTCCAATATATTGCCCCATAATAGCCGGCAATTAGCGCAGGTTTTTATTTTCTCCTCAAGGGATGGGAAAAGCCGGCGGTCAATTTCTAAAGCATAAACTCTTTTTGAATTCATTGCCAGTTGTTCCGTCAAGTCTCCCATCCCGGACCCAATTTCTAAGACAATGTGTTCATTGGATAAACCGCAGGCAGAGATTATTTTCTTTTGGATATTCTTATCAATAAGAAAATTTTGGCCTAAACTTTTTTTTGGTTTAACGTACATTTTATGGCAAGTTTTACGGCTGCGATAAGAGAATTAGGATTAGCCAAAGCGGGGTTTACGGCCAGGTCAAAAGCGGTGCCATGCAAAGGCGAAGTACGCACAAAAGGCAGGCCAAGGGTAAGGTTTGTGCCAGTATCAAAATCTGTCAATTTTAAAGGAATAAGCGCCTGGTCATGATATAAAGCAATTACGCAATCAAAGCTGCCCTTAGCCGCCTGACATATTGCGACATCAGCGGGAAGCGGGCCTGTTATAACCGCATCTTCTTGTTTATTTCTTGAATTCAGGATTGCCGGTTTGATTATTTCCAGTTCCTCCGTACCGATTACCCCATTATCAGAAGCATGGGGATTAACCCCGCAGACAACGATTCTGGGATGACGGATTAAAAACAAACGCTTTAGCCCTTTTATGGTATCCAAAATATTGTTTTCCAGGCCATCGCGGGTAATCTTTCTACAGACATCTTTAAGCGGAATGTGCCTGGTAAACAGGCTGAATTTTAACTTGTCGTTGACAAGCATCATTACCAAATCTTTACAATTAAATTTATCGGCCAGGTATTCTGTGTGTCCAAAAAACTTTGGTCCCGCAAGAGTTACGGCTTCTTTTGAAACCGGGCAAGTAACTAAACAATCTATCTCTTTCTTCCTGAGAAGCCACACGGCTGCATCAAGATAACCTAAGGAGGCCTTACCGTTTAAAGCATTTACCCTGCCAAAACAAAAACTTCTCCTTTTTATATTATTTAAGTCTATTAACTCCGCGGGTAAAGACTTAATTTTTAAAGCCCTTGCCGCGCTCTCCAATACGAAGCTGTCGCCAATAACCCTAAAATTAGCTTCGCCTTTCAATGCCTTAAGCGCTTTTAACACAATAGCCGGCCCGATGCCTGCCGGATCCCCTATTGTAAGGCCAACCCTAATTGTCGAGGATTTTAATGTAGCTTTGTTTTTTGAGCTCATCTAACCACTTCGCCAATCCTTCCTGCATCTTTTTATCAAACAAATACGCCTGGATCTTGTCCTGGGCCTGGGCGAGGCTTAATTGCTTACTTCCGGCAATATCATCTAATCTGAATATATAATACTGCCCATCGATCTTTACCGGATCAGAAACCTCCGATAGTCCTAATTTAAATACTACTTCTTCAATTTCACTGCGCAATTCCTGCCCCTGGGAAGCAGAAAACTTATCCACGGTGAAGGTATACCTGGTAGCCAAATCTTCCAGCTTATCCCCAATACGTAAATAATAGCTCAGGGATTTTGCGGCGCTTTCATCCTGCAAAACAATGACCGTAAGAAGCCGTTCTTCCGGTTTTATGAATTTACGCTTATTCTCATTATAAAAATCGGTGATCTCATCGGGGCGGATCATTATCTTGCTGCGCACCTTTTGCTCAACAATGCTGAATGTAAGCATCTGTTCCCGGATTTTATTCTCCAGGTCCGCCTGCACCAATCCTTGCTTAGCCAGATCCCGTTCAAAATCGGATTCCAACGCGTAGCGCTTTTTGATTTCATTAATTTTTGCTTTTATCCTCGCGGGCTCAATATTTATCTTCTCATTTTTAGCCTGCTGGAGCATAATCTTATCCTCGATCAAACGTTCTAACAAGTCCTGCCTGCTGGAATTCACTTTCTCCTCCAGGGCTTTTCCGTTTAATTCACGGGAATATTGCATACGTATAAAGTTCAAAAAATCATTGAGATCTTTTTGTGTAATAACCTCATTATTTACCACTGCAACCATCTTATCCTGCGCGCAAAGGCAGCTAAGAGGGCCAAGGGACAAGATTACCAGCGCAGCAAAACTAATTATGCGTCTCATCAAAAACACCTGCTTTCTTAAAATTGGCGATTGCTTCTTTTAAAAGGCGGCAATATAAGTCAAACCCCACAGCTGCGATAAAACCGTGCTGCTCCTGGCCGAGAAGATTCCCTGCTCCCCGGATTTCAAGATCCTCCATGGCAATATTAAAACCCGACCCCAAACCGCTATGTTCTTCTATGGCAACCAGCCTCTTTCTCGCGACTGAGTCTAAAACCTCACTTTGGGAAACCAAGAAATAAGCGTAGGCCAGGCGGTTAAACCTGCCCACCCTGCCGCGCAGCTGATGCAAATCCGCTAACCCAAAATTATGCGCGTTATTTACGATAATGGTATTGGCATTCGGGATGTCAATCCCCGATTCAATAATCATCGTAGAAACTAAAACGTCAATACTGCCGCTTATAAAATCCGACATCACCTGCTCCAATTGTTTTGCCGGCATCTGCCCATGGGCTATTGCTATACGCGCGTTGCTGCCCCCTAAGCTTTTGGCAATCCTATCCCTGACTTTCTCCAAATCAAAAATGCGGTTATGTAAAAAGAACACTTGGCCTTTCCGGTTAAGCTCGCGCTTAATTGCCTGGGCTACCAAGTCAGCGTCATATTCTACCACAACCGTCTTAATAGGCAACCTATTTTGAGGAGGGGTATTGATCACGGAAAAGTCTTTTGCGCCCATAAGGCTCATATATAAAGTGCGCGGGATTGGAGTAGCGGTTAAGACCAGCACATCTATAGTGGCTTTTATTTTTTTTAGCTGCTCCTTGGCCTTAACGCCAAAGCGCTGCTCTTCATCGACAATGACCAAACCTAAGTTCTTAAAACTCACATCAGGCGACAGCAGCCTGTGCGTTCCAATAACAATATCCACGTTTCCGCTGCTCAAACCTTTGATAATGCCATTTTGCTCTGTACCGGTCTTAAAACGGGAAAGCATCTCAACTTTAACCGGAAATTTTTTTAGGCGCGAAATAAAATTCTTGTAATGCTGTTCGGCTAAAATAGTGGTGGGCACAAGATAAGCGACCTGCTTACTATCCATCACCGCCTTAAAAGCTGCGCGCATAGCCACCTCGGTTTTGCCGTAGCCGACATCACCGCATAAGAGCCTGTCCATGGGCTTACCCGATTCCATATCCTGCTTAACCTCGGCCGTTGCCTTGATCTGGTCCGGAGTTTCCTGATAGGGAAAAGTTTTCTCAAAATCAGACTGCCATTCCGTATCCGGGGAAAACTTAAACCCTTCTCCGGCCAAACGCATCGCTTGCAGGCTTAAGAGTTCCCATGCGAGCCTAGCAATGCCTTTGCGTGTACGCTCCTTAACGCGCTGCCACTCTTTATTGCCCAGCCGGTAAAGCTTTGGCTTACGGGTATGAAAAGCAATATACTTCTGCACCAAATGCATGGAATCAACCGGAACGAAAAGTTTTTCGCTGCGGTCATACTCGATTACCAGATGGTCCTTAAAACCCTCTGCCGCCCGGACCTTCTGTATGCCTAGGAATTTCCCTATTCCATGCTGATTGTGGACAACAAAATCGCCGACATCCAAATCTACAAAGTTTTTTAAAGGGAAATCTTCGCTAAATACGGCGGTTCTGGAGCCTGAAGATTTATAGGGGAGGATAATAACGATATTGTGCTGCCAAAGAGGCTGGCCGTTTTCAGGGTTAAATGTTTTAATTGAAGATACCTTTTCATTGTGCAGATCTATGCGGATAGGCAGCTCAAAGGAAAACGGGAAAATATCCACGATATCTCCGCGCAGGCTAAAATCACCTTCGCCGGAGGACTGCTCCTGCCTTTTATAACCAAAACCAATTAAACCCTTGGCTAAGGCCTCCAGATCGATACCCTGGTTAAGATACAACTTGATAGACTTAAACATAATTTTAAAAAATTAGGGGACGTTCCTATTTTTTAAATCAAAAAATAGAAACGTCCCAATTTTTTTAAGACATCCTCCGCAGGTTACTATACTAAATCCTATTTAGCTTCCTTACGGCTCCAGGCAAGCACCAAGGGAGAAGCGATGAAAACCGTAGAATACGTACCTGCGATGAAACCTACGAATAAAGCGAAGGCAAAATTGCTTAAGACCTCTCCTCCGTAAAACAAGAACGCTACTACTACCAAAAGCGTCACTCCGGAAGTAAGCAGGGTTCGGCCAAGAGTCTGGTTCACGCTTAAATTAATCAATTCTTTCAAAGAAAGCTTCCGGTAAAGACGGGTATTTTCACGCACCCGGTCATATATAACGATAGTATCATTAATAGAATAACCTGCTATAGTCAAAAAGGCAGTAACGCTTAAGAGGTCAATCTGACGGTTAGTAATTATTAAAAACCCCATAGATACCAAAACATCATGTATAAGGGCAATTACGCCTGCGGCGGCAAAATTAATGTGCTTGAACCTGAAACTCACATAAATCAAGATACCCACCAATGACCAGATTAATGCCAGGACAGCCTTTGTTTTAAGGTTTTTCCCTGCCACCGGCCCCACCCTCTCAATCCTTAGAATCTGAATATCTTCACCAGGAAAAACCGCTTTTAATTTATTAGTCAGGATCTGGTTCTTATCTTCAGATGTCCTGATTAAAACTACCCTCGGGTTTTCCTTAAATTGCTGTATGGTTGCATCCGCCAAATTAATATCTTTTAACACCTCCCTGACTTTATCTATGGAAGGGATATTCTTAAAGCTATATTCCTGAAGCTGGCCTCCGGCAAAATCAATGCCATAGACCGCCGGACCTTTTTTAAAAAATGAGAAAATCCCCGCCGCGATCACAATAATAGATAACGCGTAAAATATCTTCCTTTTACCGATAAAATCAAGCTTAGTTTCTCCGATTAACTTTAACATCGGTAAACTCTTAATCCATCCTAAATTAAGAAAGATCTCAAAAATTACCTTGGTAACCACTATAGCTGTAAACATACTCGCCAGTAAACCAATGGTCAGGGTAACCGCGAAACCGCGGATCGGGCCTGTCCCGAATTGGAACAACAGGAATGCCGCGATCAAAGTAGTAAGGTTGGAATCAAATATAGCGCTAAAAGCCCGCGAATAACCATTGTTTATGGCAGTACGCAAAACCCTGCCCATGGCAATCTCTTCCCTGATACGCTCATTAATCAAAACATTTGCATCTACAGCCATGCCCAGTGACAAGGCGATACCGGCAATACCGGGCAATGTCAGGGTTGCCGAAACTCCCGGAAAAAGCGCCGGTAATAAACCTAAACCGCCAAGAATTATCACAAGGTTTAATAAAAGCGCGATATCGCTGATAAATCCGGCTAAAAGATAGTAACCCAGCATAAAAATAAAAACCAATGCGCAGCCAACCATGCAGGCCTTGACTCCTTTATTTATGGAATCCTGGCCCAAGAGGGGCCCCACCGTCCTCTCTTCTTCAATATGCATGGGCGCCGGCAAAGCGCCGACTCTTAAAATAAGCGCCAGGTCCTGCGCTTGCTGCGCGTCAAACCTGCCGGTAATAACTGCCTCGCCCGAGGGAATAGCCTCTCTTATGCGAGGGGCTGACTGTACCTTGCCATCCAGGACAATTGCCAGGCGCTTGCCTACATTAGCCGCGGTCACTTCGGAAAATTTCTTAGCGCCCGCGGCGTTAAATTTCAAAGAAACAATCGGCTCATTAAATTGGCTTTGGTCAAAGCGCACTTCCGCGCCCGTCAAAGCATCCCCTACTAATTCGGCTTTTTTATCAAGCAGTAACGGCTCATTTTCATCCAGGGTATATTTTAATTCATATCCGTCAGGGACCGTCCCCGCCAAAGCATCTTTAAGCTTAGCAGGGTCATCGGAAACAATCTTAAACTCAAGCATCGCGGTTTTTCCGATAATATCAATGGCTCGTTCCCGGTCACTGACCCCCGGCAACTGCACAACGATCTCATCCTCGCCCTGCTTTTGAATGGAAGTCTCTCTTACCCCAAACTCATCTATACGGTTACGGATCACCTCTACAGCCCGATCGCAGGCATCAAGCTTAGCCTGGCCTTGAAGGTGGGAAGTATCAACCTTAAGCAAAAGGTGCATCCCGCCTTTTAAATCAAGCCCCAGATTAATACGTTTATCCAAAGGAAAAGCGTAAAATGAAAATAATCCTACAACCCCCAGGATAAGTAATATTTTATAGATCAGTTTCCTTTCCATTATTTTAAAACTCCTGTTTTTAAATATTCTTAAGATTTTTAATATAGGCGACGCTGTTTTTATCAATCTCCATTTTCACGTTCTCGTCAATCCGCAGGATCAAAGTCTTCTCTTTTACATTAACCACTGTGCCGTGTATCCCGCCTAAAGTGACAATTTCATCATTTTTATTAATTCCGGCTATCATCTTCTGATGCTCTTTTTCTTTTTGTTTCTGCGGCCGGATCAACAAAAAGTAAAAAATAATAAAAATTAAAACTAACGGGAAAAGCTGGATTAACGGACTGGCTGCGCTCTGCTGTGGCATATTAAGCTCCTTTATCTTTCTTTAGTAAACTTTTTACGGTAACCGATAACCGCGCCCCGTTTTTTACCCAAGCGGCAATACGCTCTTTTTTGAGCACTGCCTGGCCGGTTGTCGGCTTATAGTAACCTACCTCTTCAATTAACCGGCTGTCCCGGCCTTTACGTTCATCAAAAACAGTAACCCGAAAATGCGGTTTGCCTTTTGGGTTTTTACCTATCCTTCTTAAACGAATATGTACCGCCATTACTCTATCCTCCTTTGAATTGCTTCCATCATAGCCTTAGCCTTGTTCACTGATTCCTGGTATTCTTTTTCCGGCACAGAGTCAGCGACAATCCCGGCGCCAGCCTGCACATAAGCAAAACCATCTTTAAGCACTATCGTGCGGATGGCAATGCAAGTATCCATATTATGCGAGAAACTAAAATAACCGATTGAGCCGGCGTACAAAGAGCGCCGTAAATTCTCCAGTTCGTCAATAATCTCCATCGCCCGTATCTTGGGACTCCCCGAGACCGTGCCTGCCGGAAAAGCGGCTCTTAACACATCATAGATATCAAACCTTTTTTTGTCAAGTACTGCGCTTACCCCGCTGACCAGATGCATTACATGAGAATATTTTTCTACCCGCATAAAATCATCAACCTTGACCATCCCCGGCTTGCTTATGCGGCCTAAATCATTCCTGCCTAAATCCACCAGCATTAAATGCTCCGCTCTTTCTTTCTCGTCAGCAAGAAGCTCTTTTTCTAAACGCGTATCCTCCTGTTTATCCTTGCCGCGCCTGCGTGTCCCGGCAATAGGCCGGTTCTGCACCAGGCCGTCTTCGCAGCGCACGAGCATCTCCGGGCTTGAACCTACGATAGAAAAATTCTTCAATTTCAAATAATACATATACGGGGACGGGTTAAGGCTGCGGAGGGCCCGGTAAATCTCAAAATGGTCCTTTTGCGTCTTAACTTTAAACCTCTGCGATAAAACCACCTGGATAATATCGCCCTTCCTTATATATTCTTTGCCCTTCTTGACTATTTTGATAAATTCCCGCCGGCTGAGGTTGCTGCTGATGTTTAACTTGCCGGCCCGTTTAGATGGTTCAGGTTGGAGAACAAAACGGTTAAAATCATCATGGATTGATTCAATCTTTTTAATTGCCTGCTGGTAAAGCTGTTTTTTCTCTAAAGCACCTGCCTGCTTGGGCAGGATAATATTATTTACAATTTTCAACGAGTGATTAAGCCGGTCAAAGATTAAAATTGTATCCGTTAAAATAAACAGAGTATCCGGGATCCCCAGAAGATCCTTGTTTTTATCGGGGATTTTCTCAAAAAACCTCACTGTATCATATCCGATATAGCCTACAAATCCTCCGTAGAAACGCGGCAGCCCGGCTAATTCCACACCGCGCAAATCCTGCATTATCTTTTTAATTTCATCCAGAGGCGTTTCTTTGGTAGCAAAACTCCTGCTTTTATTTTTTCCGGGTTCGATAATTTCGATCTGCCTCCCCTTGCTTTTAAAAATCATGCTGGGATTAGTGCCTAAAAAGGAATACCGCGCGATCTTCTCCTGCCCCTCCACTGATTCCAAAAGAAAAGAATAATCACCCTGTTTAATTTTTAAGAAGGCGGAAACCGGAGTATCCATGTCCGCGTTAACCTCCATATAAACAGGAATAACGTTTCCCTTTTTGCTTAACTTCAAAAATTCTTTTAAACCCGGTTTAAACATTTGCATATAATCACTTCTAGCAAAATCCTTGCTCGCACTTGCTCGCGAGGATAAGTTCGGCCAAATAACTTATGGCTTTGGCTAATGGAAGCCAAACCATCGTTCTCTAACTTATGTCGGCTACGCCTCCATAAGTTATGGCCTCACTTAAGTTTTCTATAAAAACAACTCCTGTTACCCGTATGGCAAGCCGCCCCCACCTGGCGCACCTTGATTAAAAGCGCGTCCATATCGCAATCGTAAGCTATAGATTTGACAAACTGGAAATGCCCGCTGGTTAGGCCTTTGACCCAATACTCTTTTCTTGAACGCGACCAAAAACATGTTTTGGCCGATTTTACAGTCCTGCGCAGCGACTCCAGGTTCATATAAGCCACCATCAAAACCTGGTTATTTTTATAATCCTGGATTATCGCCGGAATCAACCCGTTCTTATCGAACTTTAAATCTCTTAATTTAAATTTTATACTTTTCATAATCTCACGTTTATCCCTCTCTGGCTTAAATATTGCTTAACTTGTTTCACGGAAAGCTTGCCATAATGGAAAAGCGAAGCGGCCAAAGCGGCATCCGCGCCTGCTTTCATGAACACATTATAAAAATCTTCAAGCTTACCCGCGCCGCCGGAGGCAATCACCGGGATATTCACCCTGGACGTAATTTCCTTAGTCAGCTTCAAATCATATCCATTTTTTGTCCCGTCATAATCCATGCTCGTCAAAAGGATCTCCCCCGCCCCAAGCCTGGCGGCTTTTTCCGCCCAGATCGCCGCATCGATACCCGTAGGGGTCCTTCCGCCGTTAATAAAAACCTCCCAGAAATCACCCTGTTTCTTTGCGTCAATAGCTACCACGATACACTGGCTGCCGAATCTTTTCGCGGCGCTGCTGATTAACTCCGGGAATTTAACTGCCTGGGTATTAAGAGAAACCTTCTCCGCTCCGGCATTCAAAATATTGCGGATGTCCTCAATCTCGCTTATGCCCCCTCCGACCGTAAACGGCATAAAAATATTCCTGGCGATCTCTTCAACCAGGGCCAGCAGGGTTTTCCTGTTTTCGATACTGGCGGTGATATCCAGGAAAACCAGCTCATCGGCCCCCTGGGCGTCATAAGCCTTGGCCACGCTGACCGGGTCCCCGGCATCACGAAGCCCCAGGAATTTTACGCCTTTTACCACGCGGCCGGCTTTAATATCCAGACAAGGAATAATACGTTTACTCAGCATATAGTTTTATGTAACTTTATCCTTACTCGCCTGCTCGCAAGGATACACTCAGCCAGATAACTTATGTCGGCTGCGCCTCCATAAGTTATGGCTTCGTTTATTTAACCTTCTTCTGCAGGTACTCTTTTAGGGCAGCCCAGGTCTTCTTTCCTACCTTGCCGTCCACTGAAAGATTATTCGCCTTCTGAAAGTCTTTTATCGATTGGCGGGTTTTCTTTCCAATCTTACCGTCAATAACCCCTTCATAATAGCCGGCATTTTTTAAAGCTGCCTGAATCTGCCTTGCGCTTGGGCGCTCCTTTACTTCCGCGGTTTTATCTAAACTTTCCGTTGGCGCTTCCGTGCTTTTTGCCGAAACTTCCTCCGTGCTGCTGCTCTCTTCAGTTTTAGCGGGAGCCTGTGCTTCAAGAGCGGAAACCTGGTTTCTCAAACCCTGCATTTCTAAATCCTTTTTCTTATTAGCCGTAGAACACCCGCTTAAAGAAATAACAAAAAACGCCGCTGCCCCCAACAACAATACTCTTTTTTCCATGTCTATCCCCCTTTAGTTTTTTAAAGCCTCGGCCAAAGTAAATTTACCTTCATACAAAGCCTTACCTATAATTACCCCCGACAAACCCTTCTTCTGCAGGCTCTTAAGTTTAACCAAGTCCTTTAAATCCGCCACTCCGCCTGAAGCAATAACATTTAAACCGGTTTTGCTAATCAATTCTTTTATCCCCGGGATATTCGGGCCGGCCAAAGCGCCATCCCTGGAGACATCCGTATAGATAAGCTGCTTAAATCCCACCTCCTTTAGCTCTTTAGCAAAATCCAACGTTGTTTTGGAAGCAGCGCGGTTCCATCCCTGAGTTAAAACTTTTTCGCCTCTGGCATCAATACTCACAATAATCTTTTCGCCAAATTTTTTCCAGGCCTTTTTCAAAAACTTCGCTTCATTAACCGCCCGCGTGCCCAAAACCACCCTCTCTACCCCCATACCCAGCAGCCCGGATATTGTTTCCATGCTCCTTACCCCGCCGCCAAACTCAAGGGGAACGCCCACTTGAGTTATTATTTCTTTTAAAACCTCCAGATTCTTAGATACGCCGCTGGAAGCCCCGTCCAAATCCACAATATGCAGGAATTTCGCTCCCTGCCTGGCCCAATGCTTGGCCACTTTAACCGGGTCTTTGGAATAAATCTTTTCCTGATCGAACTTACCCTGGAAAAGCCTGACTACCCTGCCGCCTCTTAAGTCTATCGCCGGGATGATTAACATAGCTCTACAAAATTCTTAATTATCTTAAGCCCTGCTGACTGGCTTTTTTCCGGATGGAACTGCACGCCGTAAATATTCTCCCTGGCTAAAACACAGGCAAACTTTACGCCATAGCCGCAAGTTGCGGCGACTATAGAATTATCCGCCGGCTCTGGATAATAAGAGTGGCAAAAATATACCTGCTCATTATCGTTTATTCCCTTTAATAAAGGGCACCCGGCCAAAATATCCCCCAGGTTATTCCACCCCATATGCGGGATTTTTTGCCCCGGCTTAGCGCTGAATTTAATTACCCTCCCCTTAAAAACTCCCAGGCCTTCTTTATTCTTTGACTCCTGGCTCCCTTCAAACAAAAGCTGCATACCTAAACAAATTCCCAGGAACGGTTTTCTTTTCCCGATCTGCTCCTTAATAGCGGGAACCAAACCCAGCCTTTCCAGCTCCGCGATTGCGTCATCAAAAGCGCCCACTCCCGGCAGGACTATTTTTGCGCAAGAGCTTAACTGGCTTTTTTTATTGGTTACAACGGGATTGGCTCCGCAAAGCTGGATGGCCTTGGAGACGCTATGAATATTGCCCATCCCATAGTCAATGATCGCTATCTTCATCAGTCAATAACACCTTTGGTAGAAGGGATGCCTTTCCTGCGCGGGTCAATTTGCGTGGCTTGATCCAAAGCAATACCTAATCCTTTAAATACCGGTTCTAAATTAGTATGCAAATCTCGATTACCGCCTTTTAACTCAATTATCAAATTCAAACCCATATTTTTAGCAAACGATTCAAAGAAATGATTTGCGTATTCCAAAGAATACTCTTTTGTCTCAATAATGTCGGGATTCAACAATCCAGCCGGACCCTGAACTTGAATCCCTTTAAAAAAACCCCTGCCGCTTATATCAACTGTAACCGTAGCCGTCACTTCCTCCATGGGCACGCTTGCTGAACCAATACGATTAATTCCCACTTTTTCACCAAGCGCCTTCTTAAAGGCCTGGCCTAAAACTATACCCACATCCTCATTAGTATGATGGATATCAATATTAAAATCTCCCCAATTAACTATTGCCTCTAAATCAAAATGGCCCCAGTAAGCAAAGAGATCTAACATATGGTCAAGCAAGCCTATACCAGTTTTAATTTTTCTTTCTTCAGTACCGTCAATATTCAGCTTAATAGATATTTCTGTTTCGTTAGTTTTTCTATTAATTTCTGCGATTCTTTTTTCCATTTTTCTCCTTAAAATCTTGCCTTCACCGAATCCACATGCTTCTGCAGCCCTTCAATCCCGGCGATCTTCTCCAGCGGCTCGCGCATTTTTTCCAGCGCTTTCTTGGAATAACTGATAATATGGCAGCTCTTCACAAAATCTGACACGCTTAAGCCGGAAAAGAACCTGGCTGTGCCGCCTGTCGGTAAAACATGGCTGGGCCCGGCGACATAATCCCCCACCGCGGCAGGGCTGTAGGGGCCTAAGAATACCGCCCCGGCATTCTTTATATTCTTTAACAGCTCCTTGGGATTCTGTACCAGTATCTCTAAATGCTCCGGCGCGATTTTATTGGAAATCTCGCAGGCCTGCTTTAAGTTTTTGGTCAAAATAATGTAACCGTTATCTCCGTCCAGCTGGGATTTTACCTCTTTGGCCAACCCCTTGGAATTTGTAATCAATATTGCCAGCCCTTTTGAATGTTCAGCCTGTGCGCGTAAATCTGCGATAATGAATTTCGGGTCGCTGAAACGGTTTGCGATAACCACCAGCTCCGTGGGCCCGGCAATCATATCTATATCAATCATACCGAAAACCTGCCGCTTTGCCTCGCTTACATAAATATTCCCCGGCCCGACAACTTTATCCACCCTGGGGACAGTCTTAGTCCCATAAGCCAAAGCCGCTATCCCCTGCGCTCCTCCAACCCGGTAAATCTCATCAACCTTAAGAAGATCGGCAACCACTAATATGTGCGGATTAATATAGCCGTTTTTATCCGGGGGGCTGGCCAAAACAATCTTTTTTACCCCTGCCATCTTTGCCGGCAAAACCGTCATATAAACAGTCGAGACCAGCGGGGCAGTCCCGGCGGGAATATAAATACCCACTCTTTCCAGGGGAGTATAATTTTCACCTAACACTATCCCCTCCGCCCCTTTGATCCTCCAGGATTTACGCAGCTGCTTACGGTAAAAACGGTTTACGTTTTCTATAACTACTTTAAGGGAGCTGACAAAATTCGGGCTGATATTGGCGTATGCGCCGCTGATTTCAATCTCCGAGACCTTTAACTGCCTCGGCAGCATCTTTACGCCGTCGAACTTACGGGTATACTTAATCAGCGCTTCGTCCCCGAAAAGGCGCACATCATCAATGATTTTTCTGACCTTTTCCTCAACGCGCGCCTGCCGCGTCAGGCCCCGGCTATAAATTTTCTCCAACTGTTTGCTTACTGCCTTGATTATCTTCATCCTGTTTCTTAATTTCCCCCGCCTGCGGCAACCTTCCTACCCGTTCATAAAGATTTAATTATAGCTCTTATTTTATCAAATGCCAATGTAAAGTTTTCCGGTTTTGTTCCTCCGGCCTGGGCAAAATCCTGCCTGCCCCCGCCTGAACCCCCGATATCCGGGGCAGCCTGACGGATTAACGCCCCAGCGTCTAGACCTTTTGGTAATAAATCTTGCGTAATCGCGATAACCAGATAAGCCTTTTTTTGCCGGCTGTCCTGCGAGCCCAAAACAATCACTCCGTGACTTAGCTCCTCTTTCACCTTATCCGCCAGAAGCCGCAAAGCGCTCATATCTAAGCCCGCCTCAAGCGATAAAACTAAATTTATACCGTTTAACTTTATTGCCTTCTCTATAAGCCTGGGCGCCGCATCCCGCAAACTGTTATTTATTTCCAAGCTGCGTTTTTTCTCCTGCTCCTTTAAATCCTTTAACTTACTCTTTTTCTTGGATTCTTCAATGGCTTTCTGCTCTTCATCCTGGATAAATCTCTCCGCGAAACTGGCAGTAGCCCCCTCAATCCTCCTGATACCGCTGGCTACCGAACCCTCGCTAATTATTTTTATAAAACCAATCTGGCTGATATTATCAAGATGCGTGCCTCCGCAAAGTTCTTTTGAGATATCCCCCATGGTAACCACACGCACCATCTCCCCGTATTTTTCCTCAAAGAACGCTAATGCCCCTGCCTTTTTCGCCTCTTTAAAATTCATCTCTTCGCAGTTTACCCGCTGGCTCCTGGCGATACAATTATTTGCCACCTCTTCAACCCTTAAGATCTCTTCTTTTGATAAACCCTTAAAGTGCGTAAAATCAAAACGGAATTTCTCTTCCGCCACCAGAGAGCCCTGCTGCTGGACATGGCTGCCTAAAACCTCCCGCAAAGCCGCCTGCAATATATGCGTAGCAGTATGGTTCCTGGCAATGTTCAACCTGCGCTTAAGATCAATCTGGGCCGCCACTTTATCGCCTTTTTTAAAGCTGCCGGAGCCAACTTCTCCAATATGTAAAAAAACATTATCGATTTTCTGCGTATTTAAAACTTTAAAAATATTCGCACCGCTTATTAATTCACCGGTATCACCGACCTGGCCTCCGGACTCGGCGTAGAATGGAGTCCGGTCTAAAACAACCTGGAAAATACCTCCTGTTAAAGCCCCGTTTACTTCTTTGCCGTCTTTTAAAATAGCCAGGATTTTGGCTTCCGCGGTATTTTCTTTATAACCGACAAACTTTGTAGCATCTAACTTTAAGCCCAAACCCTTAGCGTCAAAGACATCGCCTTTCATTGTGCTCTGTGATCTGGAGCGTTCCCGCTGTTCTTCGAATTTCCTGTTTACAACATCGGCTATCGCGGCCAAATTATCGACATTTTGTTTTTTCAGGTATTTTTCTATCTCTTCCGAAGGGAATCCGTATGTATCATGCAGTTTAAAAACGGCTTCGCCTATTTCTTCCGCTCCGGCATTCAAAGGGATCTTAGCAAACAGGACTTCGCTTGAATTTAAAATATTAATAAAGTTTTTCTCTTCATTCAAAATAACCTGGGCAATATCCTCCTGCCTGTCTTTCAAATCCGGATAAGGCGCCTGCATTATTTGCGCGAGCTGGCCGGCTAACGTATTTAAAAACGGTTTATTTATGCCTAAGCTCCTTAAATGCAGGACGCTCTTACGGATAATTTTCCTGACTATATACCCGCGGCCTTCATTAGACGGGATTATCCCGTCATAGATCGAGAAAACCACAGCCCTTAGGTGATCCGCGATGGCATAAAAAAGCTTCTTCTTATCTTGAAGGCTTATCTCAATTTCTACGCTGCGCTGGATCTCTTTTATTATAGGCTGGAATAATTCCGTTTCAAAATTATTCTGCTTGCCCTGCATAACCGCCGCCAGCCTCTCTAAACCCATGCCCGTATCGATATTCTTATTCGGCAGCGGCTCTAACAAACCGTCATCCTTGCGGTTAAACTGCGTAAACACCAGGTTCCATATCTCCACAAACCTTCCGCAACTGCAGGAGGGATCGCAAATCTTCTCCCCGCAGCCGACACCGGGCCCAAAATCATAAAAAATCTCCGAGCAGGGGCCGCAGGGGCCGTTCGGCCCTTTTGTCTTGGCCTCGGCAGGCCAGAAATTATCTTTATCCCCAAGCCTTACGATCTTTTTTTCAGGAATACCTATTTTATCTTTCCAAATATTATAAGCCTCATCATCTTCCTGGTAAACCGAAACCCAGAGTTTATCCGGGTTGATCTTAAGCTCTTCAGTCAGAAATTCCCAGGCCCAGGCAATTGCCTCCTCCTTAAAATAGTCTCCGAAGGAAAAATTCCCCAGCATTTCAAAAAAAGTGTGGTGAGCGTTTGTTTTGCCGACTTTATCCAGGTCATCCGTGCGCAGGCAGCGCTGCGCTGTTGCCGCGCGCCTGAATCCCGAATCAAAACCCATAAACTCTTTTTTAAACTGGTTCATCCCGGCGGGAGTAAACAATACCGTAGGGTCATCTTTGGGGACCAAAGAATCGCTTTCAACAATCTTATGTTCCCTGGCCTTAAAAAATCCCAGGAATTTCTCTCTTAGAACATCCGCATTCATATATATATAATATATAAGACGCTTTATGTATCTCTTTATATTTCTAAAGGTTACAAAACAATTACTTCCTCAATACATTACTAATCAAATCCGGAGAAAATCCCCTGCGCATCAAATACGCGCATACCCTCGCCTTTGCCTTAAGCGGCTCTATGTTTTTTAGTTTAGACAACCTTAGCTCTGCTAACTGGTTGACTATGCCGGCTTCGTCATAATCCTCTTTTGCCTGAACAAGGGCTTCTTCAATAACCTGTTTATCCAGCCCCTTCTGCACCAATTCCTGTTTTATCCTTCTTAGGCCAAACGGCCGCTTAAGCCGGCTGGAAACCCAGCCCCTGGCAAAAACGCGATCATCAACAAACTGTTTATCTTTTAAGAAGTTTACCGTCTCTTGGGATAACTCTTCGGAAAAACCCTTTCGCCTTAATCTCTCTATCAGCTCCTTTTCACTGCGCAGGCGGAACTTAAGCAGCAAAAAAGCATACTCTTTAGCTTTGGATGCCAAACCATAGCCCTCCGGCCTATGGCTTTGGCTACCGGATGCCAAACCATGGCCCTCCGGCCTATGGCTTTGGCTACCGGATGCCAAACCATAGCCCTCCGGCCTAACTGACGAGACTGAATTTCTTTCGGGCTTCTTTTTCAATATCTTCCTGTAATTTCGGGTTTTCTTTTAGGAATTTTATTGCCGCATCCCGGCCCTGTCCTAACTTTTTATCTTCAAAAGAAAGCCACGTCCCGGATTTAGCGATTACCCCTAAGCTTATCGATGCGTCAATCACCGCGCCTGATTTGGCGATCCCCTCATTATGCATAATATCAAACTCTGCCTCGCGAAACGGCGGAGCGACTTTATTCTTAACCACCTTTACCCTGACATGATTGCCAATAACCCTGTCCCCCTCTTTTAAGTAAGCAATCCTGCGCACATCCAATCTTACCGACGAATAAAATTTAAGCGCCCGGCCTCCCGGAGTAGTCTCAGGCGAACCAAACATAACCCCGATCTTTTCTCTTAACTGGTTAATAAAAATAACCGTAGTACGGGATTTGCTGATTGAGCCGGTTAACTTACGCAAGGCCTGGGACATTAAACGCGCCTGCAAACCCATATGTGAATCACCCATCTCACCCTCAATTTCAGCGCGGGGGGTAAGCGCCGCGACTGAATCAACCACCACTAAATCCACCGCGTTAGAACGCACCAGGGTTTCTGCGATCTCTAAAGCCTGCTCCCCGGTATCCGGCTGGGAAATTAAAAGGTCATCTAAATTCACGCCGATTATTTTGGCATAAGTGGGATCAAACGCGTGCTCGGCGTCAATAAATGCCGCCACACCGTTTTTTTTCTGAATCTCCCGTATCGCCGTCAAAGTCAGAGTGGTTTTCCCGGAAGCCTCCGGCCCGAATATTTCAACTACTCTTCCGCGCGGCAGGCCGCCAACACCCAAAGCCAGATCCAATGTAAGCGCGCCTGTTGATATAGTCTCAACATTGGCCTTGGTATGAGCGCCCAGCTTCATAATTGAACCCTTGCCGAATTGCTTTTCTATCTGCGCCAGCGCTAACTCCAGCGCTTTCTGCCGGTCAGATGTCTCCCTTGCCTCATCCTTCTTCTTTTCAATTGTCATTTACCCCTCCACTGTTTAAATTTAAAAAAATATTATAACCTGCCCCCCTGTTACTGTCAAACAATAAAAATCCCTCCTTCCTGCATTAATAGACGCAGAAAGAAGGGAAACCTCACAAAGAATCTTACAAACTATGCCTATTACAACATATTAGCGCAAATAGCCTGGATTTGCCAGACCCCAGCAAATTGATCAGTCTTATAACAATGGAAACCCGCTCCGCCGCCGTCAATATACGTGTAAGCAGGATCCGCTCCGTAGCATGTCCCGCCCAAAACCCTCTTGCCCGCGGGACAATCAGCGGTATACCATCCAATAGAATAACTATTAGGAATACCCACCGTTACAATCTGATACCCCATCGTGATATGCCCGCTAACCCATACATCCCCGTTAGTGCCGGGCACATCGGAAGAATTCAAAACACCATCGGCATTATTATCTCCCACGCCAAGCCTGTT
>Ga0172375_10001784_pt1 | contig 34316 bp, 32 predicted proteins | sample LakKiv1m_FD_114537 | JGI IMG/M metagenome (GOLD analysis project Ga0172375, IMG submission 114537) | Freshwater microbial communities from Kabuno Bay, South-Kivu, Congo - kab_092012_11.1m | ecosystem: Environmental > Aquatic > Freshwater > Lake | place: Democratic Republic of the Congo... | reverse complement strand
TTGGATGAATAATTACCCGAGGAAGATTTTGGGATATAAAACAGCGAATCAAGTGGCGCAAGAAAATTTACAAAAAACAGGAAAGAGCTTTAAATTTGTCGCAGTATGAGTTACAATTTACCTGGAAATCCAAGATTAGCGAAAATTCTTGATTATAGAATGCAACCTGTATATAATCAATAAGATAACCATCTTAAATTACAAATTACAATGCACAAATCACAAACAATATACAATACCGAAATTACAATCCACAAAATATAAATTTGGAATTTTTTGGTATTTGATTTTGTAATTTTTATAAAATATATAATACAACAAAAAGTGGAGGATTTATGTTTACAGGGAAATCATTTTTTCAGATAATTAATTCGGGCGGATTCACTATGTATATCCTGCTTTTTTGTTCTATCGTGTCTTTAGGTGTAATTTTTGAAAGATTTTTTTATTTTAAGAGGCGGTCGCGGGTTAAGAGGCCAGAGTTTATGATTAAGATGAAAGAGGAGTTGGCCAAAGGCAATACGGAAAGGGCCCAGGCACTGTGCAAATCCGCCAAAACCCCATTTTCAGAAGTCGCGCATTCAGGATTATACTTAAGCGGACATAATGAAAAAATAATCTCTGCTGCTATGGAGAGAGAGATCGTGGTTGAAACGACCAAGCTTGAGAAATACACAAGTATTGTCGGTACAATCGGAAGTACAGCTGTCTATATCGGGTTGTTCGGTACGGTTATCGGGATCATCCGCGCTTTTCATGATATCTCGCTAAGCGGTTCGGGTGGGATCAGTATAGTTATCGGTGGGATCTCCGAGGCTTTGATCTGTACGGCTGCAGGCCTTTTGGTCGCGGTCCCGGCAGTTATCGCGTATAATTATTTTATTAAAAGAATAGATAGTTTTGTTAGTGATATGGAATTATGCGCTTCTGAAGTGATCGATTTAATAGGGGTAAAATAATCATGAAAAGAAGGACCAGGCAGCAGAGTTTAGTTGCTGAAATAAATATTACGCCTTTTACCGATGTAATTTTGGTTTTGTTGGTAATATTCATGATCACCACACCTTTAATTTCTCAGTCCAGTATAAAAGTTAACCTGCCGGAAGCTTCCAACATTAATCCAATCGGTAAAACCAGCCAGGTATATATAACAATTACCAATGAGGGGACTATATATTTAGGCAGCGACCTGATAACCAGGAAGGAATTGAAAGAAAAGATAAAAACGCTGAAAAAAGAAAACTCTAATTTAGGAGTTGTTTTGCGATCTGATAAATTAGTCCGTTTTAAAGATGTTGTAGGCTTATTGGATATTTTTACCGAGCTTGAAATAAAGAATCTTGATATAGCCGCGATAAGCGATAAATGATCGAACCTATTTAAGAGTTTTTCAAGCGGTATAGGTTAGTGTTTTGCCTGATGATTCAATATTGCCTCCTATTAAATGGCTGATAAAATATCCGAAGAAAAAATAAAGCTTTTTGAAGTTATTATTAGGGCATTTACAATTGCCATAAAATGCTCTGTTTTATACGCACAAAATCACCCTTCCGTTGAAAATTCAATTAAATCTTTTAAGGAAAATCTTGATAAATGGCTTGCCCAAGAGGAGAGGTTGGATGTGGGGATTGCATCCGACAATCTTCTGTTAAATCAGGAATTTGTCAGAGAAGACAGCGAGCTTTTTAATGAAGCTGCCGATTACCTGCATCAAAGAGGGCTAGTGGCTATTTCTTTTTCGCGAGGTATTACCCTTAATGAATTGATTGCTTTTTTTGGGATTATTAAAAATGAGCCTAAGTTTTTTATGCAAAAAGGCGGCATCGTAAAAAATATGTCCAAAACTGATTTTATACAGATTAAAGAAATAGATTATAGTTTTCTTTTGAACCCTTCAGGGGAAAATGAGGTCAGCCTAGAGGATAAGGATCTTTGGGGGAAACTTAGTTCTTTTGGAACTTCCAGGGTAGAGGAATTGCCTGAGTCGAGCTTTGAATTCATTATGAGCTTTTTGAAAGACCAGAAAAAATCAGCTCCTTTGCTAAATAGGATCTATAAAGACGCTTTGCATAAATTAGTAGGTGATTCTGTAGTTGATAATTTCCGGTCAACATTTAAGAATATGGTCAAGTATCTTAAAAATAAGCCTAAGGATGATTCTCGCGAAGTTAAGGCGCAGTTGGCTCAGATCCTTTCAAATCTTAATCCGGATTTCGTTGCCAATATTTTTACGGCTGGTAATCCTGACTCAAGCGCAATTGATCTATCCAAAGATTTTTTTAATGATCTCTCCGATGATCAGGTAGCCGATTTTATGTCTCAATTGATGAGCAATGAAGGAAAGGTTAGCGAGAATTTGTTCAAGCTCTTTGATAAGCTAGCCCCTAAAAATAGAGCGGATAATTTGGCAATGATGCTTACGGATAAGCTTTTAGAAAAAAAACTTTTAAAGAAAGATGTTTTAACGGATCTGCAGGCCTCAATAAAGCAGATCTTTGAGGCTAATTCCGATAATGAATTTATGTCACAGATGTATAAGCTTACCGTAGATACTTTGGTCGACCAGGGAGCTGGAGCAGGTACATTAAAAAATAAATATTCCCAGCTGGTAGGCGAATATGAGAATTCATTAAAAGAAGAGAATTTAGAGAAATCTAAAATTAATTTGATCTTAAATTTACTCTGGCTTGAAACTGACGGCCAGGAATATAAAAGGCTTTCCGGTATTTTGTCGGAAATTTTGGATAAATTAACTGAGCCTGGATATATCCCGAGTTTTAAGAAAGTTTTTGAATATTTCTACGAAAAAATTAAGCCGCAGCAGAGCGCGAACCAGGAAACATCCGAGGCAATTAAAGCTGTAATTGAAAAGTTAAATTCTCAGCCTATTTTAAATAATATTATTTCCATGGTCCCGCGATTAGATGCCCAGGGGCTAGAGGCAGCATCTTATATTATCGGGTGCGCCAAAACATCGTCAATTAATTTGATATTGGATGCTTTTGTAAAAGAACGGGATCCTATTATTAAGGATAAGTTTTTAATTATTATTAAAAAACTTGGTACTGATATCACTGAAGATATTTTAAAAAGATTAAAAAATGGCTTTGGTATCAATGATCAAGAAGCAAAGACTTTATTTATAGTTTTAAGAGAGATCTCACCTGAAAAAACCCATCAGCTAGCCAGGGATCTGATCCAAAGCCCGGATAAGGATATCCGCGGTGAGGCGCTTATAGGTTTTATCCCGGGAACTGAAGAGGAAATAGATCTGGTTTTTGATATTTTCCTTAAAGAAACCCGGCAGGAAAATAAGGAGAAGATGTTATCGGTTCTTGTGAAATTAAAAAATAAGCGCATCTTGGATAGATTATTCGTAATGTTCGGTAAAAAAATGATCAATAGTTCTTACCTGCTTAAATGCGTAAGATTATGCGGGGATTATTGCGTTGTTGATGCTTTGGAACATTTAGGAAAAATTATTTCTGCCAGGCCGATATTCGATACGGAGCTTAAGAAACAGCTGCGTATTTCGGCAGTGGTCAGCCTTGCTCAGATCGGTACAGTTGAAGCTATGAAATTGGTTGAGAAATCTCTTCAGGATCAAAATGAGTCGGTAAGGAAGATTGCAAAACTCGCTTTAGGTTCGTATCAAGGAAATTCAGGCAGGCAGAAAGGTTAAAATATGCAGTCCGCTGATATCAGGAATAACGTTGAAGGCTTAATCAAGGAGTTTTTGACTGTTACTCAAGTGAGGAAAAATTACGGCTCGGAACATAGATTGACCAAAGAAGCCATTGAAAAACTGTCTAAGGATCTGGATCAGGTTTTATCCTGCCAGGCGGAAATTACTATCGGTATTGTAGGTAGTGAATTTGCTTTTGAAAGGCAGCCCTTTTATGAAGCCAGTAAAAATATGGGTAATTTTATCTCAAATTTAAAAGAGCTGAAAATCGAAAAAATAACCTTTTTAAAAGGTGTTACTGAAAGAGAACTGGGGGAATTCTTTGATATAATTACGATGACGCCGGAGGCAGTTGAGAAATCAGAAGGAATAAAAACCCTGGCTGCGTCTAAAGGATTACAGTCAATCGTTTTTTCAAAACTATATCTTGGTACAGCTGGAAGTGAATCAGAGGGCTTGAATATAAATATAACCGCTAAAGGGAATATTCAGGAAGGCATAGATCTGTTGTCCAGGATTTCCGAGAATATTGACTCTAAGGAACCTTTAGATGTCAGATCAGCCTACTTCTTTGTAAATAAAATAATCGGGAATTTATTCCAGAACAAGGAATCACTTTTTATCCTGACTAATATTAAGAGCCATGATGAATATACATTTTTACACTCTCTTAATGTGGCTATATTAACGCTTGCTCAGGCGGAATCCTTAGGGATAAGACAAGATCTTTTGACGGAAATAGGGGTGGCCGCGCTATTGCATGATGTGGGAAAGCTTATTCTTTCAGGAGAAATTATAAGGAAGAAAGAGAAGCTTGGCCCCAGTGATCTTGAAAAGATCAGGCTTCATCCACAGGACGGGGCAAAGGTTCTGCTTGACTGCGCGGATACCAGTCTTTTAGGAGCAATTGTTTCTTTTGAGCATCATGCTAGATATGATTCTCAAGGGTATCCTGCGCGAATATACGCGGATAAACCAAATCTAGTCAGTATGATGGTTGCAATAGCCGACATATATGATGCTTTAAGGAGTAAAAGAGCCTATCATGAAGAAATGGCTCCGGAAAAAACTTATGAAGAGATGATTAAGATGGCAGGAACCCATCTGCATCCTGATCTGGTGGAAAATTTTTTCAAGATAATAGGCGTCTATCCTCCGGGAACTTTAGTGGAGCTAGATGATAAATCTGTTGGCTTAGTGGTAAAGGAAAGTATTTTAGATGTCAAGAGGCCGCAAGTTGAAGTGCTTTATAATAGCAAGGGTGAAAAAGAAAATGAGCCGTATATAATTAATCTTTTAGAAAAAAATAAAGAAACCGGAAATTATAAAACAAGCATAGTTAAATCAATACTTTTAACCGAAAAGTATGAATTACCTCAAAAATATTCTTAAATTATGGCAAGCGTTAAGGAAAAATTACTAGCTTTATTAAAATCGAATACCACTCCCAGGATGATTGCTTTGGGTGTTTCTTTGGGGGTTTTTATTGGAGTGATCCCGATTTATGGCCTTCATTCTATTTTAGCGGTTATTTTAGCTTTTTTAATTCCCAGAACAAATAAAATTGCCTTGCTTTTAGGGGCAAATATCTCTCTGCCGCCGGTTATTCCTTTTATTACCTGGGCAGGCTATGAAATGGGCAGGTTAATTTTACCAAAAAAATACCCGTCTCTTTCTTTGGAATATTTTAATAATTTTTCTTCTCAGAAGATTATCGATTTTTACTTTCCGCTTTTTATCGGCAGCATTATTTTGGGTTTGATTTTTGCGGTTTGCGCGTATTATATGACTTTATATTCTGTAAAATTGATAAAAATACGAAAATAGAAAAGAAAGAATAGAGTGAAAAAAATTATTTCGGTACTGTTAATTTTAATTATCTTAGCCAGCCTCGGATTATTTTATTTAAACCGCGTATTTCTGCCTATTAAAGTCAAATCCGCTATTATCCAGGGGTTAGAGGAGCTAACGCAGAAAAAAGTTTCTTTGGGGATTGTTAAAATCAATATTTTTAAAGGCTTGGTCCTGCGTGATTTAAAAATAAATGATGATTCGGGCCAGTTTTTGACATTAAAAGAAGGCTCCTGCGGTTTTTTTATTCTCCCTTTTAAAAAACAGGTCATAATACCTTCGATTAAGCTTCAATCTGTAGTTTTATTTATAAAAAGAAATAGTGACGGTACTTTTAATATCGCGCAGCCATCTATCCTTGAACCAGTAGAGCCCAAAAAAGCAAAAAAATCGGATTTTAGGATTGTAGTTTCTAAAGTTGTCTTAGTCGATTCTAAAGTTAATTTTGAGGACAATACTTTTGCTCCTGGCTATAAGAAAAGCTTAGAAAATATCGATGGAATAGTTTATCTGTCTTTACCCGCAAAAGTTAGATATAAGCTTAATTTCGAGATTCCATCAGGCGTGATAACGAAAATAAAATCTTTGGGCGTGTATAATTTTAACGATAAACAGTTGAATGCAGATATATCTATTTTGGATCTTAACCCTAAGGATTTTAATGCTTATCTTCCAATCGATTGGAATTATCTTAAAAGCGGCTCTATTGATATTAATGCTGTCATTAAGTTTAAAGATCAGCTTTTAAACGGGAAAATCGCCGCCCAGCCAAAAAATTTCGAGCTTTCAAAAAACAAGATCCTGGCCAAATTAAATTCTCGGATAAATATGGATTTCGAGTATTTAATTAACGAAAGAAAATTTAATTATTCCGGGCAGATGTCAGTTCTTGACGCGCGGGTTGAGGGTATCGAGGTAGTTGATAAAATCGAGAATATCCGGGGCGACGTTAAATTTAACAAAATGGGTTTTTCTTCAGAAAATTTAACAGGAGCTGTCTTAGGCCTGCCCGTTTCGGCTAAAATTAATTTGCCTGACTATAGCAATCCTATATTAAAGGCAGAAGCCAATTCAGATGTGGATTTTTCTACTTTGCTGCCCATCTTAAAAGAAAAGCTGGGTGGTAATAAATTTGACGCCAAAATAGAGGGATCGGGAAATCTTTTCTTAGCTTATTATTTAGATTTCAAGGAACAGGCAAATTCTAAATTTAACGGCAGGATTGGAGTGTCAAAAGGCAGAATTAGCTTGGCTAATTCAAATTGGCTGTTCGAGAATATAAATGGCAAGATAGGCTTTGACCTTAACTCACTGGATTGGACCGGGCTTAAATTCAGATTATTTAATAATGACTATGTGACAAGCGGAAAATTAGATGATTTTAAATTGCCTAAAATAAATTTTCAACTTAAAGGCAATGATTTAGACCTTAATACAGAGTTAAGGATTAATAGTAAAACTTTGGATATTTCCAAGCTTAAAGGGAGATATCTTAATTCAGATATTGAATTGGACGGTAAAATGGACTTAAGCGATCAAAAAAATATTTTTGTCGATCTGAATACGGATTCAATCATAAACCTAAAAGATATAAAAACTCTGGTTAAAAAACCTAATAAAGCGCTGGATATTCTCAAGCCGGCTGGATCAGTGCGGGTACAGGCGAATATCGAGGGGAATATTTCTGATTTTAAATCATGTTTTTTACAATCAAAATTAACAAGCAACTCGTTATCGTTATACGGATTAAAAACAAATAATATAGCTTTTGATTATAACCAGGAAAATGGGATAGGACAGTTAACAGATTTAAATATGGATTTTTACGGTGGTTTGGTAAAATCCAATGGTAAAATAAACTTTAGCTCAAATAATCCACCTTATTGGATTGAGATTTTTATTCAGGATGTAAAGATCGAGAAACTTAAAGACGATACGGGGCTTAAGGATAAAGATATTTCTGGTACTGTCCAGGCGCAATTGAAATTAAACGGATTCTCCAATGATGCTTCAAAATTAAGCGGAGCCGGAAAAATTAACATCAAAGACGGTAAACTTTGGGAATTGAATTTATTTAAAGGTTTTGGATCACTGCTTTTTACCACTGATTTTACTAACGTAGTTTTTAATGAAGGGCGCTGCAGTTTTGAGGTAATGGATGAATATATTTCGACTGAAAATCTTGTGCTTAGAAGCACTTTGGCTGATATTATCGGAATTGTAAAAATCGGCTTTGATACTTCTATTGATGCTACATTAGATATTGAAGTTTCCCCGGACGTTCCACTTACTGGAACATTAAAAGATGTCACCACGGCTATTTTGGGTCAGGCTGGCAGGTTCGGAGTGATAAGGGTGACCGGAAATTTTAAAGAGCCTAAATATAATTTTAAACCGGCGGTTATGGATATAATCAAAGGTTTTAAAGATGTGTTTTTCCCCAAAGATTGATTTATTATGGATAAAAACTTATATAATAAAAAACAGGAAGAATTATCAGCTGAATATGAAAGTATCTGTATTTGCTGCGGGGCCTGCTGCGGCTTAAGCGATGGGGATCCGTGCGTTAATTTAGTTAAAGATATTTCTGGTAAATATTTCTGTCAAGTATATGATAAGAGATTGGGCAAACAAAGGACTGTTTCGGGAAAAGAATTCAATTGCGTAACGATCCGCGATGTTCTGAGATTCGGCCCGGTGTATCCGGGCTGCGCATATTTAAAAAGGAGTATTTAGGCTATGACCGATTTATTGGCCAATCAACAGGAACCTATAGTTACCGCAGTTGAGGTGGTTCGTTCCCGGCGCAGACGCAAAAGCGTCGGAGCCAGGCTTGAGGGGAATGTGATGATGGTTTTTGCTCCTTACCATATTCCAGATGCGAGCTTGGAAAATATCATAAATGACCTGCGTAAAAAGTTTAATAAGTCCCTGCTTAGAAAAAAACTGAACCAGGAAAAGCCTTTGGGAATTATCTCGCAGGAAATTAATAACAAGTATTTTTATGGTAAGATAAAAAATTATTCTATCGAATATGTGACTGATCAGAACTGTAAATTTGGCTGTTGCAATTACCATAGCCGCAATATTCGTATTTCTCATCGGATAGCTTTTATGCCGCAATGGGTCAGGGATTATGTTATAATGCATGAGTTAGCGCATTTGATTGAACCAAACCACAGCAAAGCGTTTTGGGATCTAGTTTCAAATTATAAACTGGCGGAAAGAGCCAGGGGGTATTTAATAGCTAAGGGGATGGAGGATAAAGATGAATAAAATTTTTTTAGTAATGGGATTTTCTTTGGTTTTATGCGGGTGTGCTTCAGTAAGTAAATGTACTCCAAATCAGGACCCGGTAAAAATTTATCCGGTATCTACTACAGCATTAAAAGTTGAGCTTTCTGGCGATCTGCGGTCAAATAAGATCGGCATAGGCACTACTTTGGATCAGATCAAATCAGCTTACGGAGAGCCTGATGACATATTGGTTACCGCCTGCACCATTCGCGCAACTTATCGGCCGGAGAAACTAAAAAGTATAACTTTATGGTTTGATGATGGCAAGTTAACGGGCTGGAGTAATTAAATAGTCTATAGGCTTATGGTCCATAGTCTATGGCTAAATTATCGACTACGTACCAAGCATGCTACACTCGGCACTAATACCGATTAACTATTGACTGTTAAACCATAGACTATTGACCCAGAGCTATAAGTTTTTTTAAGATATGGTTGATTAACTTAAAGGATATGTTAAAATAAGCGCATGGACGAAAAAAAATCAGAAGATAAAATAGACCGAAATGATAGTTCGTGGATAGGTATCCGTAAAGATATGACCAAGGAAGGGATAGAGCGGTCTTTCCTGGCCAATCGCGAATATACTCTTGCCAAAGATCAGTATACTTCTACTAAAAACGATGATTTTATGGCTCTAGCTATTGCTGTAAGGGATAGGCTTATTGAGCGTTGGATCGCCACTCAGCAAAAATATCATCGTGATAATGTAAAGAGGGTTTATTACCTATCTTTGGAATTCCTGATCGGCCGGTTATTAGGGACCAATGTTTTAAATTTAGGGCTATCTAATGAAGTTATGGCGGCAATGGAGGATCTCGGACTTGATTTCGAAGAATTACGTGAATATGAAAGTGATGCCGGATTGGGTAACGGCGGCTTAGGGCGTTTGGCCGCGTGTTTTTTGGATTCTCTGGCGACTTTAGGTATTCCTGCCGGTGGTTATGGCATAAGGTATGAATATGGTATTTTTAATCAAAAAATAATAAATGGAAATCAGGTAGAATATCCTGATGAATGGCTCAGTAAAGGTTATCCTTGGGAGTTTGCCCGTCCAGAATACACCATGAAAGTGCGTTTTTACGGACGCACTTACTTGTTTACCGATACCAAAGGAAAATTACGCGTTAAATGGGTGGATACGGAGGATGTTTTAGCTACTCCTTATGATATCCCGGTTGCCGGCTACAAAAGCGGCATAGTAAATACCCTGCGTTTGTGGTCGGCCAGAAGCAGCGAGGAATTTGATTTAAGGTATTTTAATGATGGAGATTATGAACGCGCAGTTTATAATAAAGTTTTTTCTGAAAGTATCTCAAAAGTCCTTTATCCTAATGATGCCGTAAGCCAGGGCAGAGAGTTACGCTTAAAACAGGAATATTTTTTTACTGCAGCCTCAATCGCCGATATCATTAGGCGCTTTAAAATGGAAAATACTGATTTTAGGACATTCTCTGATAAAGTTACCATCCAGTTAAATGATACACATCCTTCATTGGCAATAGTCGAATTGATGCGCATTTTAATTGATGAAGAAAATATTGATTGGGATGGCGCGTGGGATATCGTTTTAAAGACTTTTGCCTATACCAATCACACGGTCATGCCTGAAGCCTTGGAATGCTGGAAAGTTTCTTTGTTTGAAAAAATATTACCCAGGCATCTTGAAATAATATATGAAATAAATATGCGGTTTTTAAAAGAAGTTGCGGTTAAGTATCCGGGCGATAATGCCAGATTAGCCAGAATGTCAATTATCGAGGAAGGCCAGGCCAAAAAGATCCGTATGGCTAATCTATCCGTCATTGGATGCCATTCTGTCAACGGGGTTTCAGAAATACATTCGAGCCTTTTAAAGACACAGTTGTTTAAGGATTTTTACGAATTCTTTCCAAAAAGGTTTAATAATAAAACTAACGGGATTACGCAAAGAAGATGGCTGCATAAATCTAATCCCAGGCTTTCGAGTTTGATCATAGATACAATAGGCGAAAAATGGATAATTGATCTTTATGAGTTGGAAAAACTGCTGCCGATGAAGGATAATGCTTCTTTCAGGAAGAGATGGCAGGAAGTAAAAAGAGATAATAAGCTGCAGTTAGCGGAATATGTAAAAATCAAGACTGGTATTATTGTTAATCCAGATTCTATTTTTGATATCCAGGTTAAACGCATCCACGAGTACAAACGACAGTTATTGTTTACCTTTTATATTATTTCCGAATACCTGAAAATCAAAAAAAACCCAAAAGACTTGTTTGTACCCAGGACATTTATTTTAGGCGGAAAAGCCGCCCCGGGTTACTATATGGCAAAGTTGATTATCAAGTTCATTAATAACGTCGCTGAGATCATAAACAATGACAAAGAGATTAATGATAAAATTAAAGTGGTTTTTTTGGAGAATTACCGGGTTTCTTTGGCGGAAAAAATATTTCCTGCCTCTGACCTTTCAGAACAGATTTCTACAGCTGGAACAGAGGCTTCGGGAACAGGTTGCATGAAATTCATGATGAATGGCGCTCTTACGATTGGGACTTATGACGGAGCCAATATTGAGATCGCTGAGGCTGTAAGCAAGGACAATATTTTTCTCTTCGGCTTAAAGGTCGAGGAAGTTCAAAAATTAAATAAAAGCGGATATTCGCCGCTTGAATTTATTAATCGCTCTGCAGTTTTAAGCGAGATTGTTAAATTGATGCAAAGTAATTTCTTTTCTCCTATGGATTATAATCTTTTTGCGCCAATTCTGGATAATCTGATAAATTCTGATCCTTATTTTATATGCGCTGATTTTGATTCTTACTGCAATATGCAGCATAAAGTATCGGATTTATATATAAACAAGAATGAATGGACTAAAAAAGCTATTATTAATGTTGCCAAGTCCGGTAAATTTTCAAGTGATAGGACAATACTAGATTACGCCAAAGAAATTTGGAATATCCCTTGTAATGTCAATAGGCCTGATGTTAAGAAGAAATGATAATACTCCTGGCAGCTTTATTTATTATTGGCGTAATTTTGGCGATATATGGTTTATCAGTAGCAGACTCCTCTCCAGCTAAAAAAAAGAAAAAAATTTTTAGAGAAAGCAAAGTTATTCAGGAAGTTAAGCCTGATAGTATCGACAAGCAGGATGAATCTGAAATTTTAAAAAAAGAACTTGAGGATTTGCGTAAAAATTACCTGGAAGCTCAAAATGAGCTTGAATTGTTAAGGAAAAAAGATTCAGAGTATGCGCAGGAATTAACCAGGCGCGAAGAGTGGGTAGAGAAAGCTCAGGCATTGGCAAATAAGGCTAAGGAAGAAAGCCTGGACCTAGAGCGAAAATTTATCGCAAAAGAAAAAGATTTGGAAGTTGAATTCAGTAAAAACGTGGATTTATCTCGCCAATTACGCGAGATTTCAATGAAAATCTCTACAATTGAAAAAGATAATTCCGGCCTTTCTGGTATCGTCCATTCGCAGAAGATGCAAATTGAGAAGTTTATGAAAGATTCCGCGCAAAGCGTTAAGCAGGTTCAGGACCACATTAATACCATAAATGAAATGAAGAAGAAAACAGAACAAAGTGAATGGATATCTAAAGTAGATTTTAATAAATTAAATGACGAATATAGCCAATTAGAGAAAGAACTTGAAAAGAAAGAAGAACAGATCAAAATACTTATTACAGAATTAAACAATTTAAAGCCAAGCGGCAATAACGAGCCAGAAGAGCCGATTTCCGACAATGAAATTAAACCGGACAACACCGTTGAAGGTAGCGACGTGAAAAAGGAGGAAGGTAATGTTTAAAAAATTATTATTGGTTTTCTTTGCGATAGCGCTTTCAGCTATTTTTATCCCTAAACAATTATGGGCTCAAGACGCTCAATCAAAAGATGCGGCCATGGAATCGGAACTCTTAACTCAAAATGAGCCTAGAGAACAGGATGCTTTATCTCAAGATAGCGGTGCAGAGGATACCGATGATACCTTCCGTAGAGGCTTAAGGAGGGCTATTACCGAGGAAGCTCCTGAAGAAGAGGAACTTCCTTTTGCGATTCAATCATACGCAAAATATATGCCCAAGAAAACAGTTAAAGGTGCAGATGGTAAAGTGGGCATTATTGATACCAGCACTGAATGGGGGTATCAATTCAAAGCTTTTAATAAGATGCCGGTTGAGTTTGCCATTGAGAGCCAATATGTCGGCATAGATAATTCAACTTCGGTGAATTTGCCTGCGAGGTTAACAAATTTAACCGCGAAAGTTGATATTACTCTGCCGTTTTTTTGGGATAAGACCTATTTGCGTTTAGGAGTAAGCCCGGGATTTTTTAATGACGATTGGAGCGCTTCTTCAGAATCTTTCAGGATACCTTCAAGGTCCTTTGTTATTTACCAGCCGTCTAAAGAATTGACCTTTATTTTGGGGGCGGCTTTTTTCCCCCGTTATGAAGGAAGCTGGGTTGTGCCCGTAGGAGGTGTTATTTATAAACCCAATGATAAATTGACATTCAACCTTGTTCCTTGTGAGCCTGATATTACCTATTCATTGAATGATAAAATCGATTTATTTGTAAAAGGCGAATGGTATTCCGATGAATTTATTGTTAAAAACAATATAACTTCAAATAATATAGATACGGTTGTTTTGGAATATAATCATGTTTTGTATGGAGCAGGGATTGCGTATAATCTTAATAAAAATGTGGATATCCAGCTTTCAGGCGGTTTTGTCGGCAATCGCTCTTTAAAATATAGAGACAGCCTTGGCAAGGTCAGCCTTAAAAACGGCTATTACAGCGAGTGCAGAGTGGATATAGCATTATAGTAATTAATACACTAATTAAATCAATAGAAACTGTTTTATTTTAAACATTTAAAATGGAGTATTTATGAAAGAAATTAAATTCGACTTTAACAATATGTTCAGTGATAGGGTGGGGATCGAACACGGAGTAGAAGATTCCGATCTTGAGTCTATGCAGGAATTGATAAAAAAATCATATATGCATTTAACTAAAATTTTAGAAAATGCAAACTCCAGAATCGATCTTTCCTTGGAATGGACCCAGTTACCTTTCCAGAAAAAAGAAACCATCGCCCAGATCGAGAAACTGGCGAAAGAGATAAAAAAATATGAATCCGTAATATCTTTGGGCATTGGAGGTTCATATTTGGGGCTTAAAGCGGCTCAGGATGCTCTTTGCCCGCCGTATTTCAATGAATTTAAGCCTATCAGGAAAAAATCGCCTAAGATTTATTTCGAAGGAAATAATCTTGATCCGGATACTTTAAACGTTTTATTAAAAAATCTTAATCCTAAAAAAACTTTTGTCGTGGTAATCTCGAAATCCGGGGAAACTACAGAGACAAAAGCGGCTTTTATGGCTGTTGAGGCATGGCTTAAGAAGAGCATTGGTAAAAAATACGGCCGTCAAATCATCGCTATTACTGACCCGGAATCGGGCACGCTTCGCAAAAAAGCCAGCATTGCTCAGGCAGGAGATGCATTAAGCTTTAGAAATCTGCCTTTACTCAAAGGAGTGGGGGGAAGATTCTCGGAATTAAATATGGGGCTTTTGCATTTGGCTATTATGGGAGTGGATATAAAAGAAGTTTTAAAGGGTGCTAAAGAGATGTTTGAAAAGTGCAGCACATCAGAGTTATCAAAAAACCCAGCTTTGATGTATGCAGTTTTACATACTATTCTTTATAAAAACAGAAAGAAACCTTTAGCAGTTTTGATGCCTTTTTCCGAAACTTTAAAGTCCACAGCGGATTGGTATTGCCAGCTTTTGGCCGAAAGCCTGGGTAAAAAATATGCTAGAAAGATCGTGCTTAATCCCGATGGTTCAGAAAAATGGATTCAGGATAAAGAGCATATCGTAAATGTCGGCAGGACTCCTATTTCTTCCCGCGGCACTAACGATCTCCATTCTATCCAGCAGAATAATATAGAAGGAGAAAATGATAAAGTCGTTACTTTTATCAGGGTTGAAAAGTTTAAGACAGATATAAAAATAACCGGTGAAAAAAACGATATTCTTTCGGGTAAGAATTTTTCGGATTTGCTTAAGCTCGCGCAGGAAGCAACTGAATGGGCTTTAGTGCGAGAAAGCAGGCCTAATTGCACCATTATAATGCCGGAGGTTAATCCTTTTTATTGGGGCGGGTTGCTGTTTTTCTTTGAGATGGCTACAGCATTTGAAGGAGAGCTTTTGGGTATTAATGCTTTTGACCAACCGGGAGTTGAAGGTTATAAAAACTACATGTATTTTAAATTGAAAAAACCAGGGATTTCTCAAGAGATAGTTAATAGTATAGTCAATAATCCTCTCGTTAAAAAACCCGAACACATCATTTAAAATGAACGATCTTAAATCTAAGCTTAACCCTTCACAGCTTGAGGCTGTGACAGCTATTCAGGGCCCGGTTTTGGTCATTGCCGGTGCCGGCTCTGGGAAAACTCGTGTTATTGAATACCGGGTGCTTAATATGGTGCAGAACAATATCGATCCGGCATCGATATTGCTACTTACTTTTACCCGCGAAGCTTCTCGAAAAATGCTGGCCAGAGCAACCGCGCACGACAGCCGCTGTAAAAATGTCGACGGCGGAACGTTTCATTCATTTTCTTACAAATTATTAAAGAGATACGCTAAAATTATCGGTTTTCCGGAATCATTTTCCATAATGGATGAAGGGGATTCTCTGGAAGCTGTTCAGAGGTGCGTGGCGGCTCTAAATTTATTCGATGGCGAGAAAAAATTCCCCAAGAAAGATACTTTAAAATCAATCATAAGCGGGGTTATCAACAAAAATACTACTGTAGGAAAGATCCTTGAGAAAGAATATCCTGATTTTTATGGTTTTAAAGATGATATAGAAAATTTGGGAAAAAAATACACAGAATATAAAATCGAAAGGAATCTTTTCGATTATGACGATCTATTGGTTTACGCGAAGTTGCTCTTAGAAAATGAAATGGTTAGGAAGAAAATCTCTGAAAGATATAAATTCATCATGGTTGATGAGTATCAAGATACCAATAAATTACAGGCGGATATTGCCGGTTCACTATCCTATGGGCACAATAATATTATGGTAGTCGGCGACGATGCCCAAAGTATTTATGGCTTTAGGGGTGCTTTTCATGAGAATATAATGAAGTTTCCCGATAATTTCAAGGCCTGTAAAATTATTAAACTTGAGGAAAATTACCGCAGTACCCAATCTATTCTTGATCTGGCGAACTCGGTCTTAGAGAATATGCAGAATAAGTATTCAAAGTGCTTGATCTCCGCCAGGAAAGAACTTGGGGAAAAGCCGCAGATCCAGTTTTTCAGCGACGCTTATCGGGAGGCTGACTGGCTGGCTTCAAAGATTAAAGAACTTAGGGATGACGGGTTGGATTTGGCCGATCAGGCAGTATTATTCCGCTCATCTTACATTTCGATTCCTCTGCAGGCTGAGTTAAGCAAAAGAAGCATTCCTTATCAGGTTTTTGGAGGGCTTAAATTTTACGAGACAGCGCATGTAAAAGATCTGATGTCCCACTTGAAAGTTATTGCTAATCCTAAAGATGAATTAGGCTGGGCGAGAGTGCTTATGCTTTTAGAGGGGATCGGGCCCAAAACCAGCGATAAAATATTAAAAGACATCGCTTTGTATCCGACCTTAGGAGAGATCCTGGATAAGTCTTTTGAGGGGCACAACATAAAGTTCAAGTACAGCACTAATATAAGGAAATTACAGCAGCTTCTAAAGTATACTCTTGAAGAAACGGATATCGGCAACCAATTCTCAAAAGTGCTGGATTATTATCTGCCGATTTTAAAAAATAAATTTGATGATTGGAACTTAAGATTGAATGATCTGGAAACCTTAAAGCAGATTGCCGGACGTTATGAATCCTTAGAAGATCTTTTGGCGGATTTTGCTATAGAATCTCCCGATGCCGGGGTAAGAACTGTTGAATATACTCCCAAGGAAGATGAAAAACCGCTTACACTTTCCACTATTCATTCATCCAAGGGTTTGGAATGGAGCAATGTGTATCTTTTGGGATTAATGGATGGGGTTTTTCCGGTAAGTTTCTCTCTCGGAGATGAGGATGAAATTGAAGAGGAACATAGGCTTTTTTATGTAGCGGTAACAAGAGCTAAAAACAACCTGATTTTATCGCTTCATCATGAAGCATCTAGAGGAGGGATAAATCAGTTTAATAAAATTTCCCGGTTTGTTGATAAAGCAAATATTTTGTCAAAATTGGACAAACAAGCTATAATAGACCCGGATATTGATGAAGATGATGTTCTTTCCTGTGATTTTGACCAGGACAACATGATTTATGATAAGAAAGCTTTGTATAATAAAGTAACCCAGATTTTTTAAAAAAAATCTGCCCGTAGGGCCGAATACTTAAATCTTAACAAGATTTAAGTGCTATGCGGGGTAATCCCAAAATTAGCAATCTTGGGATAAAGGAGTATTTTTAAAGATGTTTTTTCCAGTTTACGATGTTAATTTTAAAAGAGGCTCCAGCGAGGAAACTATAGTTGCCACAGGCGACATTAGAAATGATTCTAATAAGGATTATGCTTGCGCTTTATTTAAAATTGTAATTTATAGCAAGCATAGCGCAATAGGATCAGGGGTGATCAAGATCCATGACTTTAAACTGAAAACCACCAAATCTTTTAATGTTTTAATTGATGCGCATTCAAAATTGATCCCTGCTATAATGCGTTATGAGATCCTGATGGAGCGCGGTTATTAATCAGCGTTGACTGGCACAGTTTTGCTTTGTTGGCCCGCCAGGCTTAATATTTTAAAAAACAGATTGACAAATACCGAAAATATGGTATATTTACTCTGCAGTAGTAAATAAGGGATTAGGGAACTTGAGGCCGCAAAAGGTAAAAGTACTAACCTAGGCGGCTTTTTTCTTGTCGTTATTTACTATGAGTTTAGTGGAAAGGAGGAAGTAAATAATGGCAAAAGGAAAAGTGAAATGGTTTAACAATGCCAAAGGTTATGGGTTTATCACCCCTGAATCTGGTAGCGATGTATTCGTACATCACACCGCGATTCAAGGCGAAGGTTATAAAACATTAGCGGAGGGCCAAGATGTTGAGTTTAACATCGAGAAGGGTCCGAAGGGTGAGCAGGCTACCAACGTAGTCAAGTTATAATCTAGATGCATTAAAAATTGGCCCGGTTCCTTAATTGGAATCGGGCCGGTTTTGTTTACAGAGCCCCGGTATTATGGTAGAATCAAAATGTTATGATTATTCATATTAAGGTTAAAGCTAATTCTAAACGGGAATCCGTGGAAAAGATCTCCGAAAATGAGTATTGTCTGCGCGTTAACGCCCCCGCCCAGGAAGGCAAGGCTAATAAGGCAGTTATAAAATTATTGAGCGAATTCTTTGACATCCCCAAAAGTATGGTTATAATATTAAAAGGGGAAACTAATAGAAATAAAACAATCGAGCTTTTGGAATAGCTTATCCGCTTACACAATGGCGGCAAGGGCATAAATTAATTCCGCACTGTATATAAATTAAGGTGTGAGGTCGGATATTTAAGAAGATATAATTTTGAACGGAAAGAAGGTACAGAGTGAATACAAATTTTATAAATAAGATAAACGGTATTATTTCGAAAGATATGCGTTATAAATTTGATGCCTATGAATTTGTCATGCAGGCTTTATTTTTTACTCAGAAGAAACTAAAAAGAAAAGACCATGTATCCGGCCGGGAGATACTTGAAGGCATAAAAGAACATGCTTTGAGCCAATATGGGCCGATGGCCAAAACGGTTATTGAGCATTGGGGAATCTATACAACCTGCGATTTCGGCCAGATTGTTTTCAATATGATTGATGCCGGATTAATGAAAAAAACCCGGGAAGATTGCCTGGAAGATTTTAAAGATGTTTATGATTTTAAGGATGCTTTTAATGTTTTTAAGGTGAAACCTCAGAGAGTAAAAAGAAAGGCTTTGATTACTGAGCCTCCGGGTAAATAATGAAAGTAAGAATTTATTACCATGATACTGATTGTGGCGGGGTAGTTTATTACGCCAATTATCTTAAATATATGGAGCAGGCCAGGACTGAATTTTTTGAAAATTCCGGCATAATTATGAAAGATCTGGCGAAATCCGGCACTTTATTCGTTGTCGCCAGGCAAGAAGTGGATTATAAATCTCCCGGTTTTTATGGTGATATACTTGAGGTCGACACAAAAATAGGGAAAGTTTCAACCGTAAAAATGGAATTTATGCATGAAATAAAGAATCAGCTTGGGGCTCTGATCTGTCTTGGCAAGACCGTTATGGTATGTGTTGATTGCAATATCAGGCCAAAGGCCATTCCTGAAGATTTAAAAGCGGTTATTTTAAATAAGGGGGGTTGATGCTTATTCTGCTTGGAGGTCTTTTTCTTATAGCGGTGGCTTTAGCGGTATTTGCTCTTATGCCCGCAGATAATTCAGGCGGTGGCAGTAATTTTAAGCAAGCCATTATTCCTCCTGCGGAATCTCAAGAACCTTTGATCAATAGATTTCAGGAACAAGCTCAATCTTTTAATCTTGAACTTGAGCAGCTCCGGCAAGAACACACGGATTTAAATAGAGAGTTAGAATTAGCTAATAAAGTCGTATTTGATTTAAAAGAAGAATTGGATAAGCTTAGGAAATTCCCTGGGGTTGATAATAGTGAGTTTGATAAGATCAGGAAGGACAGCTCATTATTAAAAGACGAGATTTTAAATAAAAGCAATCAGTTGGAAAGGGAAATTAACGAGGTAACTAATTTAATCAAGGATCTTAAGCTAAACCGGGAAAGCCAGGCCACACTCGAAGGCGAAAGAAAGCTATTAACCGATAAAATTACCACTCTTGAAACGAGGGTTTCAGAGTACAATAAGCAGTTAGAATCCCAAAAAGAAGTGATCCAGAAGTATGAATTGCTTGAAGAGCAGGTATCTAAAAGGGAATATGAGGATATCCAGCAGAAACTAAAGACAGAATTAGAAAAAATTGAAGCTTTAAATCGGGAAAATTCAGATTTAGCCGGAAAAATCAAAATTTTTGAAACTCAAAGCGGTGAATATAACAAAGAGATCGAGCAGCAGAAATCCATTATTGAAGAACTCAAGATTTCATCGGCGAATAATGTGGCTAAGGAAGAATTTGAGCAATTAAACGAAAAAATGAAGCTTGAAGGGGAGAAGCTTGATCTGCTTAAAAATGAGAATGCCAGCTTAATCGAGAAGATCAAAGATTTGGAATTGGATTCAGATAAGCAAAAGAAAGAGATCCAAAAACAAAGTGCTCAGGCTAAAGAGATTAAAAGCAGCATAGATCTAAGCGAGTTTGTCCCTAGAAAAGATTACGAAGCATTAAAGAAGAAATTAGAAAGCGCAGAGGAAGTTTTAAAGATAGTGCATGGCGCAGGCGCGTGAAAGTATAAATGAAATCCACTGTATTCTTTGCCCGGTCAGGATGTTTCCTTCCTTTTTTAATAATTTTTAACTTATGTTTCGGTTGGCTGATATTCAAGCCGGTTACTTGGCTTCTAATCGGGTTGGTTTTGATACTATTGTTTTTATTTAATTTATTTATTTTGACAAGAAAGATACTTTCCTTTGGGAATTTACGCAAGGATGTCAATGTAGTTGACGTGGAAGCACAAGTAGTTGATGAGGATAAAAACAGGCCTATGATTGGATAAATCAAGCATTTCTGCTTGACAGTATCAGATTTTATGGTAATCTTTAAATGACCAAAGAAGGTTCACTTATTTACAAGTGAACCTTTTTTATTGGCCTTAAAAGATATGCCAGTTTGTTTCTAAAATTGGCATAGCCGCGAAAATAAGGCACCCCAATCTTAAAAAGTTGTATTGGGCCCATCTATTTAACACAATCTCAAGAAAGATTAATGAAATATAATCTATCGGGGATTTTTTTGTTCAAGGGTTTTTAGAAAAGGAGTTTTAAAAGCTGTGGGTTTGTTAATTTTCCTTATAACTTTTCCTATAATAACTGCGTTAGTTTTACTGTTTTTACGCAACGAAAAGCTTAGTGCTTTAATTGTAAAATTTTCAGCAGTCACTATTGCTTTGGCTTCCAGTACTCTTCTTTTTACTAATTTCCATCAGGAGTGCCAGTATTTTGAGCTAGACTGTGCTTTTGTTGAAAAAATAATACTTGTTTTAGAGACTTTTATGGCAGGGTTTATTCTTTATACTGCTATAAGGCATAAAAAATATTTAATTGCAGGATTGATAACCCTGCAATTTTTTATTTCCGCAGGTTTCGAACTGTTTTTTGGGCAGGGTATAGTAGTAGCTCACCATCTTTTTGTGGATAAGCTTTCGATCATAATGGCTCTTATTATCGGCGTTATTGGTGGATTGATTTGTATATACGCGATCGGGTACATGAAATCATTTCACAACCTGCATCGAAAAGAAGTAAAAGATAGCAGAAGTTCCTTCTTTTTTATTTTATTTATTTTTCTTTCGGCAATGTTCGGCATTGTTTTTTCCAATAACCTTATTTGGTTATATTTCTTTTGGGAAATTACCACTCTTTGTTCGTTCATCTTAATAGGCTATAAGCAAACAGAAGAGGCTAGGAACAATGCTTTTAAGGCTTTGGAGTATAATCTTATAGGCGGTTTGGCTTTTGCGGTGGCTATTCCTTACCTTTATTTATCTACCGGTGTGGTTGAATTAGACAAGATTATGATCTTAGGTAAAGCTAGCGTATTGATTCCAGTCGTCCTTATTTGTTTTGCCGGTTTGACTAAATCCGCGCAACTGCCTTTTTCATCATGGCTTTTAGGGGCGATGGTGGCGCCCACTCCGGTATCAGCGCTTTTGCACTCCTCGACCATGGTTAAAGCAGGAGTTTATATTATTATCAGATTTGCTTCGGTACTGCAAGGTACAATGTCCGGTTTCGTGCTTGCGATTATCGGAGGTGTCACCTTTTTAATCTCTTCGTTTATCGCTATTACTCAAAGTGATGCTAAAAAAGTTTTGGCGTATTCTACAATAGCAAATTTAGGCTTGATCGTACTTTGCGCCGGAATTGGCACCTATGAAGCGGTCTGGGCGGCGATCCTTTTAATTATTTTCCACGCGATCGCAAAATGTCTGCTTTTCCTGTGCGTGGGGATCGTTGAGCATAAGATCCACAGCAGGAATATTGAATCTATGGGAGGGCTTATTATCAGCTTGCCTAAACTTTCGATTATGATGCAAATTGGCATGGCAGGAATGTTTTTAGCACCTTTCGGCATGCTTATAAGTAAATGGGCAGTGCTTAAAGCTTTGGTTGACTACAATCCTCTTTTGGCGGTTTTTGTAGTATTTGGCAGTGCTGCGACATTATTTTTCTGGGTTAAATGGATGGGCAGGTTGATCACAGTAATTACTAATCATCAAAATATAGAAGAGGGAATTAGTAAGACGGAATGGGTCCCGCTTTACGTTTTGTCGTTTTTGACCATCTGTATATGCGGCTTGTTTCCTGTGGTTTCAAAATTCCTCATTGAGCCTTACGTGATCGAGATATTCGGGCAGTCCGTTGCCATGAGCCAGGGTAATATTTATATAATGTCGATCATGCTTGCCATGGTTTTACTTTTTCCGCTTAGTTTTATTAATTACGGCAAGAAAGTCAAAGTAGTTGATGCTTATTTAGGCGGGGCAAACATGGATCTGGCAACTAATTTCCGCGGCTCTATTGGCGGGGCAAAAGACATGGAGATGAAGAGTTATTATCTGGAGAAATATTTCGGCGAGGCTAGGTTGTTTAGATTCGGGGTAATGATCTGCATTATTTTTATCATTATCATGTTGGGAGTAATGTTTATATGAACCCCGCACCTTCTTTATATTTAAAGTTTCTAGGAACTGGTGTGCGGGCAAAAGGTTTATCTTTAAGCGATATTAATGAAGGGGAAGGTGCGGGGTGAAAGTTTTGATTTTTGCTTTAGCATATTTATTAGGAGCTCCTCTTTTGGGAGGTTTGATCTCAGGCTTTGACAGAAAGATAACTGCCCGGATGCAGGGCAGGGTTGGACCGCCGATTTGGCAGCCGTTTTTCGATGTTTTAAAGCTGATAGAAAAAGAAAACCTGGTTGTAAGGAGATCGCAGAACTTTTATATAGTATTTTTCCTGATATTGGTTATTTTTACCGGGGGATTATTTTTTACCGGAGAGGACATTTTATTGGTTATTTTTGCTTTGACTTTAGCGGGGATATTTTTTGTTTTGGGCGGGTATAAAACAAGTTCTCCTTATAGTTTTATCGGCGCGCAAAGAGAGCTGCTGCAGATGATGTCTTATGAGCCGGCGGTTATTTTGTCCGCGGTAGGTATGTATATGGTTACTAAGAGTTTTTATGTAGCTGACATTTTTTATTTCGATAAGCCGCTGTATTTATATCTACCCGGAATCTTAGCGAGTTTTGTTTTTATCCTGGCTATAAAATTCCGCAAGTCGCCATTTGATTTATCTATGTCTCATCATGCGCACCAGGAACTGGTCAAAGGGATCACTACTGAGTTTTCCGGAAAGACTTTGGGGCTTATAGAAATTGCGCACTGGTATGAAAATGCTTTCATCCTTGGATTTATATATTTGTTTTTTGCCAGTAACGCCCTTTTAGCTGTATTTGCAACCCTGGGGATTTATTTTTTTATTATAGTGGTTGATAATGTTTTTGCCAGGGCAAAATGGCAGATGACCTTGGTTACCTCCTGGGCTGTAGCCTTAGTATTCGGATTAGGTAATATTATTGTTTTGCATTTTTTTAAAAGGTAAGAAAAATGTCTTTTTTAAAAAAATCGCCCTGGATAATCCATTATGACGGATCAAGCTGCAACGGATGCGATATTGAAGTGCTTGCTTGTTTGACCCCGGTTTATGATGTTGAGAGGCTGGGGATCGTTAATACGGGGAATCCTAAACATGCGGATATTTTTCTGGTCACTGGTTCAGTCAATGAGCAGAATAAAGAGGTGATACAAAATATTTATAATCAGATGCCTAGTCCAAAAGTTGTGGTGGCTGTGGGCATTTGCGCCTGTTCAGGGGGAATCTTCGCGGAGTGTTATAATGTTTCAGGGGGTATAGATAAAATAATCCCGGTAGATGTATATGTTCCCGGATGCGCTGCCCGGCCTGAATCTATAATCGATGGCGTGGTTAAATCACTGGGAATACTGGAAAATAAACAGAAAAAATTAAGATCTATGCAGGGCGGTTTGGAAAAGATGGAGATTTTAATAGCCGGTATTTCCGATAGCCAGGAAATTTTAGCTTTGCAGAAACTTGCTTATCAGAGTGAAGCGGAAATCTACAATGATTTTTCCCTGCATCCGCTCACCCAGACTCTGGATGAGATGAAGGAAGATTTCAAGAGTAACGTTTTTTTAAAGGCGGTAATCAATGATACGATTGTCGGATCTGTAAGAGCTTATATGCAGGCTGATATCTGCCACATTAAGAGGCTCATCGTTAACCCTATTTACCAGAATCTGGGGATCGGAAAAAAATTGATGAGCGAAATCGAGGATCACTTTAATCAGGCTAAGAGATTCGAGGTTTTTATCGGCAATAAAAGTAAGCGCAATATTTATTTTTACCATAAGTTGGGCTTCAAAGAGTTCAAATGCGAAAAGGTTTCTGAAAATAGGAATAGATTGTATTTTCAAAAAATAGTCGAGGCTAAGCCATGATTGAAGAACAGAAGATAATTAATATTGAAGTAGGCCAGTTGCAAGATAAAGTCAAAGGTTGTTTTGAGCAGGGATACAGGCTGGTGCAGATCTCTTGTACTAAGTTATCGCAAGGTTTGGAGCTTAACTATTCTTTTGATAAGAATTTCGAATTTATTAATTTACGCGTATTTTTATCTAGTGCAGATACGGAAGTCTTAAGCGTAAGCAATATATATTGGAATGCATTTTTATACGAAAATGAACTTCATGATTTATTTGGGATTAATATTAAAAATATAGCAATAGATTATAAAGGTAATTTTTACCGTACTTCTGTAAAATGGCCTTTTAATCCTCCGACAGAGGCAAAAAATGACTAAAAGAACGATCATCCCTTTTGGGCCGCAACACCCGGTTTTACCTGAGCCGATCCATCTTGATTTGGTATTGGAGGATGAAAAAGTAGTTGAGGCAATACCTTCGGTCGGGTTTATTCACAGGGGCTTGGAAAAACTGGTAGAGAAAAAAGATTTTCAGGATTATGTTTACGTAGCAGAGCGCATTTGTGGGATCTGCAGTTTCATCCATGGCATGACCTATTGCATAGCGGTGGAAGAAATAATGAAACTCGAAGTGCCGCAGAGAGCGCAATATTTGAGGGTGATCTGGTCGGAGCTTTCCAGGATCCACAGCCATCTTTTGTGGCTGGGGCTTATGGCTGATTCCTTCGGCTTTGAGAGTCTTTTTATGCATACTTGGAAGCTTAGGGAAGGCATCCTCGATATCATTGAAGAAACTACCGGCGGCAGGGTGATTTTTGGATCTTCAAAAGTCGGCGGGGTAAGGAAAGACGTAAGTGATGAAAAATTAAAGCTTATTGTTGAAAAATTAAAAAAATATGAAAAAGAAATTAAAGAGATTACCGATGTTTTTGTGCACGACGCATCAGTCAAGCATAGATTAGTAGGTGTGGGGATTTTATCAAAAAATGATGCTTACGAGTTAGGAGCGGTTGGGCCTACTGCAAGAGGAAGCGGTGTCTCCCAGGATATGCGTAAGCTTGGTTACGCAGCTTATAAGAATATTAATTTTGAGCCGATTATTGAGACCTCCGGCGACTGTTATGCCCGTTGTATGGTTAGGATCAGGGAATTGTTCCAGTCTATCGATATGATCAGCCAGGCAGTGGATAAAATTGAAACTGGGCCCATAGAGGTTAAAGTTACAGGTACTCCAAATGGTGAATTTTTTGCCCGTACTGAACAGCCAAGGGGAGAAGTTATTTATTATGCTTTAGCTGATGGAGGTAAATTTTTAAAAAGGCTCAGAGTCAGGACTCCGACATTTTCCAATATTCCCGCGCTTTTAAAAATCTTGCCGGGAAGCGAATTAGCAGATGTGCCGGTATTGATTTTAACTATTGATCCTTGTATCAGCTGCACAGAGAGGTAAGCTATGCCATTTTTCAGGATGACCAAAACAATTTTAAAGAGTCTGTTTAAAAAGCCGGCCACAGTTAAATATCCATTTGGGGGAGCAAGAGTTTATCATAAAAATACCCGCGGTAAAGTTTTAATTGAAGTGCAAAATTGCATATTCTGCGGGATATGCCAGAGAAAATGCCCGACAGCTGCAATTATGGTGGCTAAAACTGATAAGAAATGGTCCATCAACAGGCTGCGCTGTATTTCTTGCGGAGCTTGTGTTGATGTTTGCCCTAAAAAATGCTTAAAGCTGGATACTCAATATACCCCGGCACAAACTGAGAAAAATAAAGAGGATTTTAAACAAAATGCATGAATTGCATGTTGTTCAGGGGATAGTTAATCAAGCGCTCGAGAAAGCTAAGGCTAATAAGGCCGCTAAGATCACAAAAATCGTTTTGGTGGTAGGCGAGCTTTTAGGTTTTGATGAAGGTTCTATTAGGTTATATTTCGATGATCTGGCAAAAGGCACATTGCTTGAAAGTGCTCAGTTGGTGGTAAAACCTGTTTTGGCTAAATTTAAATGCAAGGAATGCGACCAGCTATTTGAGCGCAGGAAAGGCGAATTTAGCTGTCCAAAATGCTGCTCATTAAATCTTCTTACTGAAAGCGGTAAAGAGTTTTATATTGATAGCATGGAAATCGAGTCTTAACAGATGTGCTACGCAATTCCCGGAAAAGTTAAAGAGATCAAAGGGAATGTGGCGTTAGTCGACTATTATGGAGAGACCAAACGTGCTATTACCGAGCTTATAAGTCTTGCTCCCGGGGATTATGTTTATGCTCAGGGCGGATACGTGATTCAGAAGATAAATCCTAAAGAGGCCCAGGATATTTTAGAAACCTGGAAGGATATGTTCTTTGAACTCCAGCAGCTGGATAAAAACTTCTCGCGCCTGAGCTTTGATAACAGCTTGGATCCAAAATTAAGGCTAATTTTAGATAAAGCCTGTGAAGAAAAAAAACTGAAAGATGATGAACTTTTGTATTTGTTAAATTTAACGGATCCCGGGCAAAGAGAGACATTTTTTAAAACCGCAAATTTCCTCCGCCAGAAATATCATAATAATTCCTGCTGCGTGCACGGCATAATAGAAATCTCAAATTTTTGCAAGAGAGATTGTCATTACTGCGGGATATCTTCATATAATAAAAATTTAGAGCGTTACCGAATGAGCAAGGAGGAAATTCTTGGGGCGGTCTCGCAGGCATATGACCTAGGGTTTAAATCTTTAGTTCTTCAGAGCGGTGAGGATCCGGGATATAAAATCGAAGAGTTGGTTGAGATTATCAAAGTTGTTAAAGAAAGGTATCCTTTATTAGTATTTGTTAGTTTTGGGGAAGTTGGGGTAGAGGGGTTAAAGAAGCTATATGGTGCAGGTGCCCGCGGTTTATTAATGCGTTTTGAAACTTCCAATCCTAAACTTTATCAGCTGCTGCATCCTGGGTATCGGTTGGAAACTCGAATCAGAGAAATAAAAGAAGCTTTTGAGCTTGGTTACCTCATTATTACTGGAAGCTTGATCGGGTTGCCTGGACAGACGGATTTGGATATTTTAAATGATATTCGGTTGGCTGATGAGTTACATGCCGAGATGATGAGTTTTGGCCCGTTTTTAGCGCATCCGGAATCAAGGTTGGCCGGCATAAATGCTCCGAGTGAGGATAAAATTTTTAATGTTATGGCTTTGGCGCGAATTGAAGCTGCCAAAGAAGTTAAAATATTGGTCACTACTGCTTTTGAGACGCTGAGTGCAGCTGCCAGGGAAAGGGGGTTGGTTTCAGGGGCAAGCTCTCTGATGCTTAATGTTACTCCCCTTAAATATCGAAAGCTTTATTCCTTATATCCTAATAGGGCGCATGAAGAAGAGAGCATAGAAGATCAGATAAAGGATGCTGTTTCTTTATTGAAAAATTTAGGAAGAGCTCCGACTGATCTTAGTGTTACTAAAGATTTTAGCTAATTTTTAGTAAAAGTACTGGTGATGGCTCTTTAATGATAAAAATAGTTGAAAAATAAATTTATTGTTGTATTATGGTGAGGTGTTTTGTTTTTAACTTAAACTAAAACAAAGAAGGAGGATTCAAAAATGGCAGGGGTGGATTTGTTGTGGTTGGCACCGGTTGGTTCGATTTTAGCGTTGGGATTTGCATTTTTGTATTTAGTTCCTTTTATCCTAAGGCAGGATAAAGGAACAGATAGGATGCAAGAAATTGCTTTAGCTGTTAAGGTAGGCGCGAAAGCTTATTTAAAAAGACAGTATCTCGGTGTTTCTTTATTTTTCGTGGTTGTATTTTTTATCCTTTTGGCAATGGCATTTAAAGGGTATTTAGTTATGTTTGTGCCTTTTGCATTTTTAACCGGAGGATTTTTCTCTGGGTTATCCGGTTTTATCGGGATGACTATAGCTACATCTTCTTCTAATCGTACTGCTGCGGCAGCTATGAAAAGCCTTAATTCCGGCTTAAGAGTTGCTTTTTCAAGCGGTGCAGTTATGGGTTTGACTGTAGTTGGTTTAGGTTTACTCGATTTAAGTATCTGGTATTATTTTCTGGATTGGTTTTATTCAAATAATCCAACTCCGATGGGAACAGATAAGATCGCAGCTATAACTTCAACTATGCTTTGTTTTGGTATGGGTGCAAGTTCAATGGCACTTTTTGCCCGTGTTGGTGGAGGTATTTTTACTAAAGCGGCTGACGTAGGAGCTGATCTAGTTGGTAAAGTTGAAGCTGGAATTCCTGAAGATGACCCAAGAAATCCGGCAGTTATTGCTGATAACGTTGGCGATAATGTCGGTGATGTGGCTGGTATGGGCGCTGATCTTTATGAATCATATGTTGGTTCTATTGTTGCTACAGCGGCATTAGGTGTTGCTGCAGGCTTAGGTGTTGCAGGAGTTACTGTGCCTATGGTTATGGCAGCAGTTGGTGTTATAGCCTCTATTGTAGGTACATTTTTTGTTAAGAGCAGGGAAGAAGCTAGTCAAAAAGTATTATTGGCTGCTTTAAGAAAAGGCGTTTTTGCCAGCTCAATATTAGTGGCAATATTTTCTTTCTTTTTAGTTAAATATACATTAGGCATGCAGTACATTGGCGTATATTGGTCTGTTTTGGCTGGTTTGACTGCTGGTGTTCTGATTGGCTTGTGTACTGAATATTATACTTCAAGCGGATTTAAGCCGACTCAATCAATTGCTGATTCTTCTCTTACCGGACCGGCAACAGTAATTATTAGCGGTATTGCAGTAGGTATGATGTCAACGGCAATTCCGGTAATTATTGTTTGTATTGCAATCTTGCTTAGTTTCTTTCTTTCGGGCGGGGCTGCGAATTTCAATGCTGGGCTGTATGGTGTAGCTATTTCAGCAGTGGGCATGTTATCAACATTAGGCATTACTTTGGCTACTGATGCTTATGGCCCGGTTGCTGATAATGCAGGTGGTAATGCTGAAATGTCGCATTTGTCTCCAGAAGTAAGAAAAAGAACCGACGCGCTTGATTCTTTAGGTAATACAACAGCTGCGACTGGAAAAGGTTTTGCAATTGGTTCGGCTGCTTTAACTGCTTTGGCTTTAATTGCTGCTTATAAAGACCAGGTTCTTTTATATGGTAAGGATATTGATTCGAGCATGCTTAATCCTACCGTATTGATAGGTTTATTTATTGGCGGCATGCTTCCATTTTTATTCTGTTCTATGACTATGCGCGCAGTTGGCCGTGCTGCAGGTAAAATCGTAGTTGAAGTCAGAAGGCAGTTTAAAGAGATTGCAGGGTTGATGGAAGGTAAGGCTAAGCCTGATTATGCACGCTGTGTTACTATCGCAACTAGTGCCGCGCAAAAAGAAATGATTGTTCCGTCACTTCTGGCAATTTGTGCGCCTATAGTGATTGGATTATTGGTAGGTATAAATGCTGTTGCCGGGCTTTTAGTTGGAGCTTTGGTTACCGGATTTGTTTTGGCTGTTATGATGGCTAACTCAGGCGGTGCCTGGGATAATGCCAAGAAATACATTGAAGAAGGCCATCATGGTGGTAAAGGTTCCCTTGCCCATAAAGCAGGTGTAGTAGGAGATACAGTTGGGGATCCTTTTAAAGATACCTCGGGCCCAAGCTTAAACATTCTTATTAAGCTTATGTCGATGGTTTCTATTGTTTTTGCTTCTTTTATTATTAAAAATGCGCTTATAAAATAGTTCTTATTATACAAATAGCAGGCTCTTCTTTTAAAAAGAGGAGCCTGCTTTTTTTTATTTTACAGTTGGTCACAACGTCACAAGTCACGCATTTACGTTATGTCGGTTTAGTCCGTTTGGTTCGTTAATTCCTTTAGAAATTCAAAACTAACCAAACAAAAATAACGAACCTAACGAAATTAACCGATCGCTATGAAAATGAATTGTAATTATTAATATTTATTTTATAAATAAGTTTCCCATGTTATAATAAATCTATGACCGATCTTGAGTTTGCTAGAGAGTGTTGTGCTGGCAAAGCCCATGTTTGGCAAGACTTCGTAAAGAAATACTCGCGCCTCATCCATAGTTATATCTACTCTGTTTTAAATCAGCGCAATCCCAGCCTTGCAATCGAGGAAAATATCTCTGATATTTTTCAGGAGATTTTTGTCCTCTTATCCAAAGATGATTATCGCAAACTAAAAACCTATCAGGCCAAGAATGGATGCAGTTTAGCCAGTTGGCTGAGAATGGTTACCATCAATTACACCATTGATTATTTAAGAAAAATTAAGCCGGTAGTTTCCCTGGACCAAGAAAATGATGGCGGGCTCTCGCCAGGTGAATTAATTGAAGATGGATCCATATCAGTGTTGGATAGGCTCAAAAAACAGGATATATTAGAAAGCCTGTATGATTGCATTACTGCTTTGGGGATTGACGATAGGTATTTTTTGGAATTTTATATAGATAGAGGCTTAAGCCTTGAGGCCATTAAGGATACTTTGGAAGTTTCCCGCGGGGCAGTGGATATGCAGAAATCTAGGATCGTGTCCAAATTAAGAGATTGTTTTAAAAACAAAGGTTTTTTTCTGCCTACTACGGACATAATGAAAAAGAGCGTGTTAGAAAAATCACACTCGCTTATACCGTAAAGGTGTTTAGTCTCAGTTAAGGCCAATCACATTTAATTAAGAGTGATATACTTTTTATACAAGGGGAAAACAAATGCAAGAGCAGGAAAAAATTATTAAACAAATATATGGAAAATATAAAACTGATAAGCTTGAAGAGCCTCTTAAGCATATAGAAGAGGAAGGCCTTGTTTGCTTTGCTCAGGGAAAACTTAGCAAGCAAGAATCTTTACAGATTAAGGAGCATTTAATTAACTGTAAAACATGCGCTGATAAAGTTTCTATTTTTCTTAACTTAAATGATTCGGCAATTATTAATGCCCAAGAAAAGGTTATTGAAGGCCTGGAGGGTTTAGTCTTAGCTGCGAAGAAAAATGTATTAGAAATTTTTATTAAAGCTAAGAATGACCTCTTAGAGTTAATTTCAACCAATGGTAATATCTTGATCGGGCAGGAACTTGTATCGGAGCCGCTCTTAAGAAGCAGAAAAATTAACGATTTAAAAAATGAGATAGAAGTACTAGAAGATTTTGATAATAGCAGGGTTCAAGTCAAAATTAGCAACAAGGGCAGCCAGAATTTTAATTTGAATATAGTAACTTCAAAACGAAATGAACCGGGATTCGAAAAGAATTTAAGATTCACACTTTTAAAAGATGGTATTGAAATCGAATCCTATGTTTCTGATTCTGGGGAAGCTTTTTTTGACCAACTCTTAACTGGAAAATACGAGATACAACTATCCAATTCTAAAACTAAACTAGCTTCGATCATACTGGACTTAAGCGCATAAATTTAATGCTTCAAGACACAAACACATTCTTACTGGAAATCTCTAAAGCCGGCGATTTATTGAGCATGAGCATTCATGGTCAGGATAGCCTTTCATCGACAATAAAGCATTATAGCCAGCTTCATATTAGCCTTCCTCAAATTAATCGCTTATGTACTGAGGTTACCTCAATATTAAAATCAGCTTCTCTAAAAAAAGAAAAAGACCTTCAGCTTATTAATCAACTTAAAAAAACCGGACAGCTTTTTTGGGATCATTTGTTAACTGATCAGATCAAGAATAGTTTGAGCAAGTCTTCTTCGATAAACCTGGTGTTGGTTTTGGATGAGGAGCTGGTTTTTATTCCGTGGGAAGTTCTATATGACGGACATAATTTTTTATGTTTAAAATTCAACCTGGGAAGATTAGTCCGGGCAAAGGCTGATTCGCGGGTGGTTCAATATCGAGATAAAGCCAGCGTTCCCAGGATGTTGATTCTGGCTAATCCCACCAATGACCTAAAATCCGCTTATTTAGAAGGGATAAATATACGCAATCAGTTTAAGCATAAACATAAGGAAATAAAGATAGATTTTAAATCATCAAATATTGACAGTTTCTATGTAAAAAAATATATCCGAGATTATGATATTATCCATTTCGCCGGCCATTGTGAATATGATGAAGCGAATTCAAAAAATACTGGCTGGCAGTTAGCTGAAGGAAGATTCAGCATCAAGGATATTCATACTTTATCCGGAAGCAGTTTATCTATGCCTACTTTGGTATTTTCCAATGCATGCCATTCAGCGCAAATAGCTTCCGGTGTCGTGGAGAAAGACTACCAGGAAAAAACTTATAGTTTAGCAGCTGCTTTTTTATTTTCCGGCGTGAGGCATTATATCGGAGCAATATGGAAAATAGAAGACGGGCCAGGTTTTATTTTCGCAAAATATTTTTACAGTCAATTGATCAAAAGCAGGCCTATAGGCGAATCTGTGAGGCTGGCGAGGTTAAAATTAGTTAAAGACACAGGGATTTCCGGCCTTAGTTGGGCTGGCTATATTCTTTATGGCGACCCAGGGTATATTTTATTTCATCGGCAGATAAGTTCTATTAGGTTTCCCGCAGGTAATAAAGATATTGTAAAGCATAATAAAAATATTAAAAAAGCCGCTATCTTTTTGAGCCTTTCTGTAATGTTGTTGTTTATTTATTTTATGCTGCCGTTTAAGAACCCCAGCAGCATATTTTCTTTATCCGAATCAAAAAGGCTGCTTAAAATAGGAGAAAATCAAAAAGCCATATCAGTTTTAATTAATATTATCAAATCAGATCCGTTATTTTTGGATGCCTATCCGATTTTGGGATCTGCTTTTGAGAAGATCGGAGATAAGCAGAATGCCCTTAAATATTATTTCGATTTCGCATTTTATAGCCAAAAAAAGAATGATTTCCAGGCTACAGCAAAAGCCTATATCGATATCGGCTGGATGTATCATCTTTACGGCGAATACCAGAAGGCTTATGATTTTTATAGTAAGGCTATTCATCTAAGCCAGGCGAAGAATGATAAACTGAACGAGGCTTGTTCTTTGCGTAAAATGGCTGTTTGGTATATCGATAAAGAGAAATATGACCTGGCCTTAGAATTATTAATGAAATCTTCGGAAATTAATCGGGATAGACAGGATATTTTTGAACATAGATATAACTTAGCCTGTGATTATTTTGATATTGGCTTGGTTTTTACGGATAAAGATGATTTTAAAGCGGCTAAACAATTTTACCAAAAAAGCAAGAACATATTCGATAACCTTAAACTTAAAAATGAATTAAGCGATTATTATTTCAACTTGGGTGAAATTAATTTGCTTGAAAAACAATATGAAAAAGCGCTTAAATTATATCTTCGGGGGTTGGAAATTGATAAAGCCCAAGGCAATATCGTCTCAATAGCCAGCGGTTATAATATGATCGCTGAGCTTTATATGGAAATGGGCAATTTGAAAGGGGCAGAGAAATATCTATTCGATGCTTTAGCGATCCTTGAGAAGATCAAAATCAAGCCTGATTTGGCAGCAGTGTATTATAACTTTGGGATCTTAGAAAAGAAAAGGTCGGATAAAGAAAAATCCACGCAGTATTTGCGCAAGGCGCTTGAAATTTATCGCGAGATCGATGAAGTGGCTTATAAAAAATTAGAGAAAGAGATATAACTTGAGGCCTGCTAGCAAATTTTAATTAAGGCTAAAGAAAATCTGGACTAGGTTGAAATAGGCCGAGGAATATGTTATAGTTATATCGTAAGATAAATATGGCGAGGGGTGAAACTACCAGCAGGCAGGCAATGCCAAGCTAAAAATAAAAAATTTGAATTTCCCCCTTGCCATC
>Ga0172375_10001783_pt1 | contig 34336 bp, 28 predicted proteins | sample LakKiv1m_FD_114537 | JGI IMG/M metagenome (GOLD analysis project Ga0172375, IMG submission 114537) | Freshwater microbial communities from Kabuno Bay, South-Kivu, Congo - kab_092012_11.1m | ecosystem: Environmental > Aquatic > Freshwater > Lake | place: Democratic Republic of the Congo... | reverse complement strand
TTACTAAATAGTAAGATCTGCCAAATTAAAAAGAGTAATAAATTACCTCCAAAAACATAATAAATATTCTTTGAGAAACCATCGATTACAGAACGTAGATCTTCATACATATATGAGTGCAGTTCATTAAAAGCAAACATTGTCCTTACCCTGTAGCCTTGAGAATTTAATTCTTTAAATAAAGCGATATCTTCAATTAATGAGGACTTAACGCTCTTATGCCCAGCTATAGATGCATACGACTTCTTGCTTATAAGTAAGAATTGGCCATTTGCAAATAAAGAAATGTTAATCATCTCAACCAGCTTCATAGGCATAAAATTACGAATTGGCCATTGCATTATGAAAGGAATTAAATATTTACTGAGAGATCCTCTACTTCTTTGCTCGGGCATCAAGGATAATCCCTCCAGTTTATACTCCTTCATATAGCTAATTGCTTGTAGTAAAAGGTCAGAATTCGAGATGACTACATCTGCGTCAATGAATAAAAGATATTCACCCTTTGCCTCAGAAGCTGCGCTATAGCAGGCATAATTTTTTCCTAACCATCCTTTTTCAGGCTCATTCCCTTTAATTAATCTAATTTTTTCTTTTTGCTGATCTTGAATATCCCTTAAGAGTTCATCTGAACCATCTAAAGAGCCATCATCATAATAAAGTATTTCCAGGTCGGGATAATTCAAAGACAATAGAGATTCGGAAGACTTCTTTAATATCCTGACCTCATCTCTGACAGGAATGATTATGGTTAGTGATGGTAATTGCTGAGCAATCTTCTTGTATTTGAATACTTGGGGATAGATTAGATTGATTATTCCCACTAAAAACGAGTAGGTTATTACAAGGAGTATTATTTCCACGATCAGGGCTGCCTTCCTAAACTTATTCTCATTTGAGCAAAGTAAGCATTAAGTCTGGTCAGGAAATGAGAAACGGCAACAGTTCCCATAATTATTGATCCTTCTACATGCCAAAACAGGAAATCAAATTGCACACTATACAAAGATGGTATTGAATAGCGTAGGACCATAAAGAACCCAAACCCAACTGCGGGTATTAAAGTAATTAACAGAACACTATTCCAAAAGAAATTAAACACACTTACTTTAAACAAGCTGCATTGAAAATTCCTTTTACAGAGAAAATACCAACCCCAATAGATTAATAAAGTAGGAATTACAAGAAGGCCTAAATTATATGGATTAGAATGGTCACTATCACTGACCACCATATCAGTTGGCTCAACTGTTACGCTTACTATTACACCCTCTGTTGTTGGAGTAGGGGAAGGTGTCATCGTATCTTCCTCAAGATCACCTATTTTGTACTGCTCTAATAGTGCATAAGTACTGGTTTTATGATCTCTACCAGTTCCAGCCTTAGTCATAAAATCTTCTGTCATATCTAAACCACACCAACTATCGATCTCTAAGTAGCGATCATGACTTCTTAAATACGAGGTAATATCGTAAATACTTTGTTCGAAAATCATCCAACAATCATTGGGACTATCATGCTCAGCAACCTCATCTAGAGTGTAAGATGCAGCAAATATATTGATGGGGAAAATAAAAGCAAAGGCTAGAAGGAGAGAAACAGTAATCTTGTTAAAGTGCATTATATTTTATATTAACTTCTTCCCATTATACCCATAGGGAATATTACGGGCAATGTTTTGGACAATATTGCCTTTAAATCCGCTTTTCTTAACGAAATCAACAACAGTGGCTGGTTTAACAGAATGTAATGGTACCAGCTGTCTGACCAATAATTGACTTAACATATCCATTAATATGTCTGAAGGCAAATGACCTGAAGTTTCTAGATTTTTAAAATCTGTATCAGCATACTTCATCAATCTTTCCAATTTTTGCAGTTCTGCTCTGGGTAATTGATATCCCGCATAGATCAACCCTTGATTTTTAGTTCGATCCCTAGGTAAGAATTGTCTGGGATTAATATGCTTAAATTGCACATCATCCTCAACTACAGTTAGGATATCTTCTTTTCTACTCAGATCAGTTAATTCTCTAGGTTTGTAGAGATGGAATCTGGGATCATATATCCTAGCTCGACTGACTGCAGGGTAATCCTTGGGAATATATGTGGCACTACTTCTGGGAGTTAGATAAATATCGTTGAATTCAAATTCAACTTCAGGGACCTCTTCAGCAACTATTTGCTGATATGCAGCTAACTGCCAAGGTAATACAATCCTTCTTCCTGCCGCTTGAGCTACTTCAGCAATACGCTTTAATCTGCCTAAATCCCTCCTTGGAACCTGTACAAATAGATTCATACCCTTACTTTCTCCAAGTAAAGCCCTTAATTCATCCTGGAATCCTTCCTCTGTTCGTTGTTCCCCCGAATTACCTAAATTATTTGTATCTAAAAACAAAATATCTGTTTCAGGACCCCTGGCAACTATGGCTTCCAATGCTTGATTGGTTCTTGGACCTGCCCCTAGATCACCTGTGAAGGTAATCCTGGCTCCTTTTTGTGTTTCAATATCAAGTGAACTTGATCCCAGATAATGATCGGTCTCACTTATAACCAGCTCCCCAAACCCTTCGACTTCATGTGGGACACCTGGTTCTAAAATTTGAACAGGTCTTTGTGCATATTCAAGTTTTCCTTCCTCATCGTATCTTCTTACTCTTGTAAATTGCCTGTCTACCATAGGCATTATTGCACCAATTGCTTTTAACATGGCTATTGTGCCTCGGCTTCCTAATAAAGGGATTTCTGGTCTAATTATAGGTAAAGCTAGATTCGAATCAAAATGAGGATGAGATGAATATGCAGCTTTTACCTCAACACCCTGATCGACCTGCCATCTTATACCTCTTTCAATAATGTCTCTTTCCTCTTGAGAGGGGACTGTAGTCTGCAACAATGTCATCAATTCTCTTAAAGTGTTGGGATGTTCAGGCTGATCAGGAGAATACAGTCCGGGAATCAAGGGGGTTGCATTCCTTCTTAATAGTTCCGGTTGCATTCTAGCTAAAGCTAAGTGACCATAACTATTTGAATGCTGAGCCTGCAATCTAGGATCCCCTCCAGGATCCAATAGTATTGAGGGTGCTGGTTTATCTCCAGATATTATTTGAACTGGGTCAGATGGTCCATTGGAATGTAGGATAAATGCTTCTGTAACCATGATGATATGGGAAGATAATAACACCAAATTTAATTTAACAGCAAGTGTTAAATTTACATTCACTTGCCTTATGCTTTATTATCTTACTATCTATCAAATATTTTCATATGAATGATTTTACATTTCAAAATCCTACCAAAATCATTTTTGGTAAGAATTCACATCTTCAACTGGCTGAGGAATTAAGCTCTTATGGTAAAAAGGTCATGCTCATATTGGGCCAAAACAGTGCCAGAAAAAATGGAGTATATGACAAGATCGTTGCCCAATTAAAAGATTTTCTATTGCAGGAATTTTGGGGAATAGAACCTAATCCCAGAGTTGAAACTATTCGAAAGGCTTTAATACAAGCAAAAAAGTTCAGTCCCGATATCTTTCTGGCTGTAGGTGGAGGCAGTGTCATTGATGCTACTAAATTACTTTCTGCTTCATACTATACAAAATCAGATCCCTGGGAAGTAGTTCTAGATGCTAGTAAAATTTCAAAAGCACTCCCCATGGCTACAGTTCTGACCGTTGCTGCAACAGGTAGTGAAATGGATTGCTTCTCAGTAATAACAAATTGGGAGGAGCATAAAAAGAATTCTTGGGAATCAACCTTGGTCTATCCCAAATTCAGCATACTAAATCCTGAATTTACCTACTCTCTTTCCTCCCTCCAGACTGCTTATGGCATAGTAGATATTTATTCACATGTTCTAGAACAGTATATGAACACCACAAAGGATGCATTACTGCAGGATCGATGGGCTGAATCAATTATTAAAACATTAGTTGAAATTGGTCCTAAAGTGATTAAAGATCTAAATAATTACGAACTAAGAGCAAATTTAATGTATTGCTCTACAATGGCTTTGAATGGTTTCATCAGTATGGGGGTTTCGCAAGACTGGGCCACTCATAATATCGAACATGAATTGAGTGCTTTTTATGATATCCCTCATGGAGCAGGGTTAGCAGTTCTAACGCCACGTTGGATGAATGAGGTAAAACAACAGAAACATAATAAAATGGCACAATACGCTAGAAGGGTCTGGGATCTAAAAGGAAATGACAATGAAGTTATTATCGAAGCTATCGCTAAAACCTATGAGTTTTTTGCGGATCTGGGTATTGCCATGAATCTGAAAGATTATGGTATAACCAATGAACATTTTCAGGAAATGACAGAAAGACTAACCCCAAATAAAATTGGGGAGATCAAACTTAATGATGAACAAATTTTAAATATTTTAAATTCTAGCCTGTGAAAAAGAAATTAATATCAATAGTCACTCCTGTTTTTAACGAAGAAGGTAATCTGGATAAGTTCTATGAACGAGTTATAGCAGTCCTGAAACCATTAAAGTATGATCATGAGATCATCTTTGTAAATGATGGTTCTAAGGATTCTTCCTTATTAGTATTATTAAGACTAGCCGAAACAGACAAACAGATCCGGATAATCGATTTCTCCAGAAATTTTGGTCATCAGATGGCAATTACTGCCGGAATGGAGCATACATCTGGTGATTGCGTAATAATATTGGATTCAGATCTGCAAGATCCTCCAGAGGTTATTATAGATCTGATTAAAAAATGGGAAGAGGGTTTTGAAGTAGTTAATGCTAGAAGGAAATCCAGAAAGGATGGATTTTTTAAAGATATGAGCGCTCTGCTTTTCTATAAATTCCTCAATGCCATATTAACAAATAAAATTCCTGAAAATGTAGGTGATTTCAGACTCTTAGATAGAAAATGTATCAATGTTCTTAAGAAAATTAAAGAGAAAGATAGATACTTAAGAGGCTTAACAACCTGGATCGGGTATAAGCAGAGCATAGTGGAGTATGATCGGGCTAAAAGAGAATGGGGTAAAACGGGTTATCCTATCAGTAAGATGGTGGGACTGGCTTTTAATGCCATATTCTCTTTTTCCAGACTTCCTATGAAATTAGCTACCATCTTAAGTGTCTTGTTCTTCTCAATTACTTTCCTTGTCATTATTTACGCCCTACTTTCACAAGTATTTGGTCAAACTGTACCGGGCTGGTCTTCACAAATCATCATTTATTCAATCTATTTAGCCCTGCAGATGATGATCTTGGCCATAATCTCTGAATATGTAGGAAGAATATATACACAGGTCCAGGACAGGCCTTCATATATTGTTGCTAACTATATCAATTTCAATAAAAAACCCCGTGACTAGCACGGGGTTTTAAATTCTTTTCTAAGAATTCTTACTTCTTTTTAGCATCCAATGCTCTCTTCTTGGAGAAGTAATAGACCAATGCTCCAAGACCACCCAATAATACAATGATTATGATCCAAGTGGTTTTGTCTGGTAATTCTGTCTCAGTTCTCTTTAATACATCAATTAACATCCAAACCCATAATCCCAATGATAAAGCTCCAATCAAGCACATACAGCAGTAAACTAATAGCATTACACCGCCGACACCTGCTCCTAATGCGTCTCCTGCTCCACTATCGTAATAATAATCGTACCCATAGTCGTATGCAGCAGCCATAACTGTACTTGCTAAGGCTCCTAAGGAAACTGCAGCGGAAGTAATCCTGCTTGCAATCATGGAAAACTTATTCATAAATGTAAAATAATAAATATTGATTTGATTTTATGATAATAACAATGACAAGTAAAGCTTAGAGGTATTTTTTGTTAATATAGCTCTGCCACTTCTTAGGGCTGAACTCTTCCTTGCAAACCCTCAAACTTGATTCCTCCAAAGAATACATCCCTGCATATTGATGGATATTATCTCTAAACCATCCATTTATCCTTGCTATTTCTTTCTCATCAAGCTGATCATAATCTATGTTGAGGTCTTTTCTTAATTTATCATCCCACATAGCTGCGAGTGTTGATCCAAGAGAGTAGGTCGGGAAATATCCGATGCTACCAAATGACCAGTGAATATCTTGTAAAATACCCTCGGCATAATTAGCAGGAGTTATACCTAAATACTTTTCGTAGGCTTTATTCCAATAGTTAGGGGCTTCCTTTGTGTCTATTTCACCATCTAATAGAGCACGCTCAATTTCATAACGGATTAATATATGATAATGATATGTTATTTCATCAGCTTCCACCCTTATTAAACTAGGCTTAACATGATTTAGAAAATCATAAAAATCTTCAACATCCAAGTCTTTAAATTTGGGATTTAACGAACGCAGATCTTTAATAAAATACTTAATAAAGCCTCTACTGCGACCTAATATATTCTCCCAAAATCTGGATTGAGATTCATGCAATGCATAACTGGTATCAGGCCACAATGGTGTAGCTTCCAATTCCTCATCAACATTACTGGCAAATAGAGCATGCCCAAATTCATGAACGGTGGGCATTAAAGAAGTATTAAATCCTGATTTTGGATATCTTGTAGTAATTCTAAGATCATGGGGGCTTAGAAACAAGGAAAAAGGATGGGCAGATACATCTAATCTGAACCTTAAAGGATCATGCCCAAGGAAATCAAGAACTTTGTTATTTAATTCCTGCATCTTTTTTAAGGAATAGGGTTCTTTTTCAAGATCTATATAATTCTTGTTAGCCAGTTTCTTAATTGGGACTTTATTTAAGTAGCTTTTAAGCTGTGAGAAATATTTATCTAATTCTTCTGAATCCATACCATCTTCATAAGTATCAAAGATAACATCATAGACATTAGCAGAAGGATTTAAATATTCCGCTTTTTTCCTAGTCATTTGGAAGATCTTAGCAAGGTAAGGTTCGAATAAATCATAATCATTCTTTTTCCTTGCCTCTGCCCATACAACAGAAGTAACACCAATCAATTCTGACCATTCCGAGATAAATTGAGCTGGCAGCTTTAAATATTGATCTATGCTCTTATTTAAATAATACAAGGACTTTTGTTCATAAATATTCAAATCACTGATCTCATTTGCTTGCTTTAGAATGCTCAAGAATTCTTTGTCCAGTAATTGTCTTTGGATTGCTAAATTTAGATCAGCAAGGACTTTACTCCTGGAATTTACACCCTTAGAGGGCATATATGTCTCAGTATCCCAATTGATCAAGTGATTAGCATACATTAATGACCAAACAGGACGATAGTTATCAAGTAAGAGTTTTATTGTGGGATTGTCGAACTTCATGATATATTAATTTGCAATATCTTTTGATTATACCTAATCTCTTATCTCAAACAATATGAACAAGAGGAAAAAAATGGCCAATAAAAAACATCGTAAGGCCAAAGAAAAAACAGTTAATCTGCGTTATAGAGGTTAGTTAACAATTCATCCTCACCTCCTAAACGCCAGAATACAACGCCCCCAAGTTTGTACTTAATTGCTAGATCAACACGATCTAATACTCCTTGTGGATCGATATAAACTAAACTTCTATATATCCCGTCTTTCTTGTATTCAAAAACTTGCTCTCCCTCAAAATCATAAGCTCTACCTTCATTATCTTTTACAATATTTTTAACTTGGGAATATACATATGAGGAGGCATCTGATGAACCATTAGTATTTCCCATATAATTTGCTATGAATGATAATGGCTCATTAGCACCACCTTTCCATTCATAGGAATAGAGATGGATACCTAATATTAATTTACTGGGCTGAACTTCAGTAACAGCATATTTGAGAACTTCATCGATCCAATTTAGGGGGCCTATAGGACCGGGGAATTTAGATCTTGTAAAAGTGTAATCATAAGCCATAATTCTAATTTGATCTACATACAGTGAGATCTCACTCCAGTCCTGGACTTGTCTCGTTTCTTTCAATGAAGGGTATACTATATCTTCTCCCCATTTTGCAATAACTGTAACAATTAACTGTTTATTGCTTGCATGCAGCTTATTACTTAATTTTTGTAACATTTCAAAGTACTTAGGTTTATCAGATAATTTAGTAGATTCATAATCCAGATCAATACCATCATATTGATTATCTAAAACCGTCTTAATTATTGCATCCACATGTCTATCAAGGCTTTCCTGTGATTGCAGCACTTTAGTAAAAAGTTCGTGATCGAACATGGCGATCGCAGGAATTAATCTAATTCCATTTTCTTTTGATGTAGTAATAATCTCTTGTCTTTGAGCTGGATAACGAGTCTTTAAACTTCCATTCTCATTTAATTCATACCAAACAGGACTGATGATATTTAGAAAACTGCTATTTCTTTTAAGTGAATCCAATCCTGAACTACTTCCCCAGGAAGGGATCCAGCCTGAATATGTGAAGTTATAAAGAGAATATTCATTAATTTGTTCTTCAGAAAGAACAGAGGGCCTATCCCCGTTAGAGATTTGATTTGTATTAGTCTCTAAATCGACTAATTGATTTGATGCAGGCTTATCAAAAAACATTAATAGACCAAAAACTGTAAGAAAGATGGCAGGTAATAAAATAAAAAGCAGTAGGTTATTTCTCATCTACTTTAATAATAGTGAATTCTTGATCTTGATATTGAAATTTATCTCCACCTAGGAGTTGATTTAACTTTGAACCAAATGGAGAAGCTATTGAGAATCTCATTAAGGAGGGATCCCCATCTTTATCTACAATATAGAAGGTCGCCTCGGAATTATTATGAGCTTTGGCTATTATCCTCTTTGAATATTGCTCGAACTGTTCCAGACTATCTCTAAGATCCATGAGATTTAATTCTAAAACCTCTATCATATCGGATGTCTGAGTTGCTTCTTTGTATGAAGCAGCTGTATCACTTTGGAGAATCTTTCTTAATTCCAGTAATTTCTTTTCTTTGCTTTGAATCTCATCAAGTATTTGTTTCCGGAGCATTTTTAGTCTAGAATAGAATATATTGGAATAAACAATTATACATTATGGGCAGATTAATTAAACACTGTGCCAAAGGCCCTTTGGAGATCAAAGAAGATATGAAAGGGAAATGGCTCTGTAGATGTGGATTAAGCTCAGATCAGCCTTATTGCAATGGAAGTCATAAAAAGACTCTGAATGAAGAAGACCCAAAATTATATATCTATAAAAATGGGGAACAAAAAATTGTTGAAACCCCATTTAATTTAGACTGCTCAATTACTTAATCTGTTATATCCACAATAATGGATAACAAACTTAAAATTCTGGTAGCTGAAGATGAACAAGATGCCCGGATGATATATCTTGATATTCTAACTACTGCAGGATATGAAGTTGATGGAGCCGAGGATGGCAATGATGCTATAGCCAAACTTAGCAAGAAAAAGTATGACTTGGTGCTTCTTGATATCATAATGCCCAATTTGGATGGAATTGCTGTTTTGAAAGAATTAAAAGCTCATCCTGATAAATTTGGGAATATGCCAGTGTATATGCTCACCAATATTGGCAGTGAAGTAGCTATCGAAAACGCTATAAGTTTAGGAGCCAAAGGATATATTCTTAAATCCGATACAGATCCAACTGAGCTAGCTGAATTGATCAAAAAAGCTCAAGAATAATCTAATTTATTTTTCAATATTATTACCATGAAAATAACAGGCATTAAAGCCCGTCAAATACTTGATAGTCGAGGCAATCCTACAGTAGAAACCGATGTGATCATCGATAATACTTTCCTAGGCAGAGCAGCTGTTCCCAGTGGAGCCTCCACAGGAAAGTATGAGGCCTTGGAAATGAGAGATGCCGATCCCAAGATTTATCATGGACAAGGTGTGTTAAAAGCAGTTAACAATGTTAATACCAATATTGCCCATGCTCTAATAGGAACGGAAAATCTTACTCAAGCTGATCTTGATAATAAGATGCTAATGCTTGATGGGACTGATAACAAATCCAATTTAGGTGCTAACGCCATATTATCAGTATCTCTAGCTTATGCCTGGGCAGTCTCTAAAGCCAGAAACATTCCATTATTCAAACTTATCGGAGAAATAACAGGAAACAGCAATTTCGTTATGCCTAGACCTATGATGAACATCATGAATGGAGGCAAGCATGCTAATTGGGCAACAGATATTCAAGAATACATGGTTATCCCTATGCAGACATTGAGCTGGTCTGACAGTCTCAGAGTCGGCAGCGAGATATATCATACTCTAGAAACTCTTTTAAAAGATAAAGGCTATTCTGTTAATGTTGGGAACGAAGGAGGATTTGCTCCAGCTTTAAAATCAAATCAGGAAGCTCTAGATCTGATAGTATCCGCAATCGAAAAAGCAGGTTATAAATTAGGAGAAGAAGTAAGTGTAGGTTTTGATGCTGCTGCATCAGAATTTTACAATGACCAAACAGGTAATTATGAGCTTAAAAGGGACAATGTTGTTTTTACAAAAGCTCAAATGCTGGAATGGGTTTTATCTCTCTCTGAACGTTATCCTGTTACCTCCTTTGAAGATATGATGGCTCAAGACGACTGGCAGACCTGGGTTGAATTAACCAAAAGAGTAGGGGATAAGATTCAAATTGTTGGGGATGATCTTTTAGTGACAAATGTAAAAAGAGTAGAAGAAGCAATTAATATGAAAGCCTGCAATGCCTTACTTGTAAAAGTAAATCAAATTGGAACATTGACTGAAACTCTAGCAGCCATGAAGATGGCTACCTCAGCCGGCTGGAAGAATGTTGTATCTCATAGAAGCGGCGAGACTGAAGATGTTACAATCTCACACCTTGTCGTTGGCACGGGCTGTGGACAGATAAAATCTGGAGCCCCCTCAAGATCAGAAAGAGTGGCAAAGTTCAATGAGCTCATTAGAATTGAGGAAATGTTAAAATAGTTGGAATAAGTAATTACTAATTTATTATTTTAGTCTTTTATGAAGACATATTATGTTAAGGATCTGGAAAAGGGATTAGTGTTAAATAATGAAAGTTTTGCTGTAAAGATTGTAGAAAGTGCCCAAACTAAGGATGGGAAACCTTTCTTTAAATTGATTTTAGCTGATAAAACCGGAGAGATAAAAGCTCAGATCTGGGCGGATAATATCCCTAACGTTGAAAAATCAGCTTTAATAGCAGGTAATGTGGTGCTAATCAATGCTATGGTTGAAGACTATAGAGGAGTGTTGCAGTTAAATATACTAAAAGCCTCAAAAATCGATGAAACATTATTAAGCGAATACATGGAGGCTAGTGATTTTGAGCTTGATGATCTATGGCAACAATTAAAGAAACATATTACTTCAATTAAAGATAACAATGTTCAAAAATTTCTGGAATCCATTATTGATGATGAGCGAATGGGTCCCAAGTTAAAAACATATCCCGCTGCTGAATATGTACATCATGCATTCCAGGGAGGATTACTGGAACATACTGTTGAAATGCTTGATTTAGCCATGCCTTTAAAGAAATACTATAAAGAAGCTAATTTCGATTACATTATTGCAGGTATTGTTCTACATGATCTGGGCAAACTTTTTGAGCTGGAGCCTGTAGGTGTAACAATTCAAAGGACCAGAGAAGGATATCTTGTAGGACATTTAGTGAAAAGTTTTGAAATACTGTTAGAGAGAGGTCCCAAATTTTTAAATCAGGAACAACTATTAAATCTTAAACACATTGTCCTGTCTCATCATGGATATCTGGAATTTGGTAGTCCAGTGATCCCAGCTACAATCGAAGCAGTCATAGTCAGTTATGTAGATCAACTGTCCTCAAAAGCCAGGATCTTCCAGAAGATCATTCGTAAGAATAGTGAAAGTGACAGCGAATTTGCAGAATTCGACCGTACCATCGGTGCTAAGGTCTACCTTGGTGAACGTAATTCTGGAGATAATCTGGACTTAATCTAGATAATTTAAGAATACCAATATCATTGGTTCTCTATTCAATTCTTTTTTAACTTGAGCTGAGAGTCGTTGTTTGATGACATTCATCAATTTTTTGGCCTGGATCTTTTCATTTTCTTCTAGATACTTATTCAGTGCTTGAGTGGCCATAAGACTAAGGTGCTCAAACAATGCTGGATTATCAGGAACATAGGTTAATCCTTTAGATAATAACTGAGGCTGCCCTACGATCTTTCTATCTTTTAAATTACACAAAGCGGAAAATATCATAACTCCGTTATTACCCAATTGCACTCTTTCCGACATAACTATACTGCCAATGTCTCCGATGCCTGAACCTGATATTAATACAGGAGTATTACGAATTGCTTTACTCTTTGTAACAATACCATTATGGAAATCCAATACTTCGCCACGCTTAGGTATAACTATATTCTTTTCATCAAAACCCATACCAACTGCAGTTTGCGCATGCTTATACAAAAACGATTGATAACCATGAACAGGTACAAAATATTTAGGTTTAACTAAATTCAACATCAACTTTTGATCTTCTTCATAACCATGCCCACTAGTATGAGTATCAATACCTTCGGATTGCTTGTAAACCACAGCTCCTAATTGAGACAGATCATCTAATAGATTTTGAATATAGATATCATTGCCAGGTATCACCGATGATGACAAAATCACAGTATCTCCCTTTTCAATTGATAGATCTGGATGTTTGTTCTTTACAATTCTCGATAAGGCAGCCATCTCTTCACCTTGAGAACCAGTTGCCAGAACCATAACTCTATCGTCCTTTAATGTGGAAATTTGAGCTAAGGGGAATAATGTACTTTCAAGTCCTTTTAAGTAGCCGAATTTCTTAGCAGCCTCTAAATTATTGACCATACTTCTACCAGCAATGGCAACTTTTCTATTAGTCTTCTTAGCAATATCAATCAACTGAATAATTCTTCCAACAAGGGAAGCAAAAGAGGATACAATAACTCGTCCTTTAGCACTTTCAACAAGCCTTAATAAATTATCCTTGATCTGCTTTTCAGAGCTAGAGTGTCCTTTTTTAAAAGAATTTGTTGAATCTGAAAGAAGTGCTAATACTCCTTCGGTTCCTATCCTGGCGATTTTGCCATAATCTGCAGGAGGTTCTAATAGAGGAGAATTATCAAATTTAAAATCCCCAGTATGCACAATATTGCCCTGAGGTGTCTTAAATACAACTCCTACAGATTGAGGGATGGAATGATTAACATGAAAGAATTCAAACACTACATTTCCAAAATGCAATCTTGAGTCTTTGTTAATTTTATTCAGATTATTAAATTGCGGTAATCTTTCTCTTAAATTATTCTTGATTATCTCCAACGTAAATTCAGTACCATAAACAGGTATATTGCCTAAGGACTTTAGGGCATATCCTAAAGCACCAATATGATCCAGATGGCCATGGGTGATTATGATTGTTTTAATCCTATTCTTGTTTTTTGTTAGATAATCTAAATTTGGAATTAAAAAATCTATTCCATAAAAATCCCCATCAGGGAATCCTAATCCCATATCTATTATATAGATCTGCTCATCGTATTCTAAAATAGTTGAATTAAAACCTATTTCTTCTACACCACCTAAGGTGATGACTTTTAAATTATTCTTGTTAAAATGTTTCTTATCGTTCATTAAAAAAATATACTTACTAATTAAATATTATACGCATCTCATGGGTAAATTGAAAAAAATAGCTGGAAAATTAAGGAGGAATAAAAGATACATCTTTCTGTTTATAGCTGTGGGCTTACTATACATCCTATTATTAATTCTATTCAAATACTACAACATTAAACAAGAAGACATTCGATCGTTGCTTGATCCTTTAGGAGCTTACGGGATTATCGGTCTCTATGTAGTACAAGTCATCTTCGCTTTAACACCATTACCCGATGGCGTAATGCCTATAATAGCAACAATCACCTATGGTTGGCAAGGGTTTATCGTAATTTTTTTAGGAATGCTTACTGCTGCCATCATTCATTACTTTGTTGCAATTAAACTTGGCAAAAATTTTATTGAGAAAAGATACCCTAAAGTCAAACACTATGCTGAAAAAGTAAAAGGTGGTAACGAGATCATGAAACTAATATATATTAGAGTGTTTTCAATCATCAGCTTTGATGTGGATGCCTACGTTGCAGGGTTTTCTGGTATTAATTTTAAAACATATTTAACAGCGACAGTCCTTGGTCTGCTACCTACCAATGCTTTATTAATGCTTGCTAGCTCGGGTCTATTTGCCGAAAGTTACCTTGACTATTTAAATATTGGATTCTGGCTTATCATATCACTTTCCGTATTGGCTTTTTGGTATAAACAAAGTAAAATTAATAATAATTAAATTTTTTCAATATCATCATGTTTGGAGACGTAAATCAAGTTACACTGCTTGGTAATATCACTAATGACCTGAATGTTAGATATACACCAAATGGAAAAGGAGTTTTAAATTTTGGGGTAGCCACCAATAGAAGATACAGATTGCCCGATGCAGATGAATGGAAAGATGATGTTACATTCCATAATATAGTCATGTTCGGCAATCAAGTTGAAATGTTCTCGCAAAGAGCTAGAAAGGGAACCAGAGTTTATGTGCAAGGCAGATTGCAGACAAGATCATGGCAAGATAAAGAAGGCAAGACCAACTATAAAACAGAAGTGGTCGTGGATAGAATAATTTTAATCGATCGCTATGAAAAAGGACCAGCTTCAGAGCAATATAGTGGGGGACAGGAAATGAATTCAATGCCTGATGAGGCAATGGAAGAGAAGAAAGCAAAAAGAAAAGGCCCTAAGGATGAAACAGTGATTGATCCTGATGATCTTCCTTTTTAAACAAGCATCTTTATGAAATACTCACTTCTATTTGGAAGAACTAACAGAACTGCAAAGGAATTTGATTCTATCAATGCCACTCTTCTTCAAAAGGCAGGCTATATTGATCAAGTCATGGCTGGTGTCTATACGTTTTTACCACTAGGATTAAGAGTTTTATCAAAAATTGAAAATATAGTAAGAGGGGAGATGAATAAGATCGCCTCAGAAGTACTAATGCCATCTTTATCCCCCAGAGAAGTCTGGGCTAAGACTGGAAGATTAGAGAAGATGGATGTGATGATGCAAACACAAGGCGCAAATCCTGCATCTTTAGCTAAAAATGACAGTAACTATATTTTGAACGCCACCCATGAGGAGATAGTTACACCTTTAGCCAGTAAATATACTTACAGCTACAAACAATTGCCTTTAGCTCTTTATCAGATCCAAACCAAATTCAGAAATGAACCAAGAGCTAAATCCGGACTACTTAGATGCAGAGAATTCAGGATGAAGGATTTGTATAGTTTCCATCAATCTCCAGAAGATCTCAAAGAATATTACGAAGTAGTGAAAGCTGCATATAATCAAGTCTTTAAAAAGGTTGGATTGGGTAATGATACTTTTATTACTCTTGCTTCAGGTGGTGATTTTACAGATGATTACTCACATGAATTTCAAACAAAATGTGAAAGTGGTGAAGATTTAATTTTTCATGCACCTAAAGCTCAATTACACTTTAATCGCGAGATAGCTCCCTCTCAAGCAGTATTACCTGAGCAAGAACAAGAACAAAAGGAAAAACAGGAGGTCTTGGGAGAAGGAATAATTGGAGTTATGGAATTGGCGAAATTTCTTAATATTGATGTAACAAAAACAACCAAAACCTTATTCTATCAAGCAGATGATCAAGTTATTGCCGTGGCTGTAAGAGGTGATTACGAGGTTAATGAATTGAAATTAAAAAAGATCATTAGATGTAAGAAATTGGAATTAGCTACAGCTGAGACAATCAAGAATCTGACAGGTGCAGAAGTAGGATACGCTGGTATTCTTAATTTGCCTGATGGAATCAGGGTCATTTATGATGACTCTTTAAAGGGAAGAACAAATTTTGAAACTGGTGCTAATAAAACTAACTATCATATAATTAATGTCAACTTTGGAAGAGATCTAGCAGAGCCTTCAGAATATCATGATGTTAAATTAGCTAAAGAGGGGGATATTTACTACGAAACTGGTGAAGTATATGAGGTATATAAAGCTAGTGAAGTTGGAAATATCTTCCCTCTCTATACAAAATTCTCTGATGATTTTGGTTTTTATTTTACTAAAGAAGACGGCAGCGAAGGTCAAGTATTCATGGGCTGTTATGGAATAGGGACTTCGAGAATCATGGGGGTTTTAGTTGAAAAATTCCATGACGATAAAGGTATACTCTGGCCTCTAAATGTCTCACCTTTTCATATCCATCTTCTAGGATTAAATCTCGACGATCCCGAAGTATTCAAAAAATGTGAGAATGTCAACTCCAGATTAAAACAAGCAGGTTTGGAAGTATTGTTCGATGATAGAGTAGATGTAAAGGCTGGATCAAAATTCAATGATTCTGAATTAATAGGTATCCCCAATATCTTAGTAATTTCAGCTAAAACTACCGGAGAAGAATATGAATTTAAAACCAGAAATGACGGACAAACCAGAAATTTGAATATTGAGCAGATAATTGAAGAAATTAAAAGCAATCTCTATTCCTGATAGTTGAATTCTCTATTGGCATATTCTCTAAGAAGAGCTCCTGGAATGACTATTTCAAAATCGATGTAACTAGGAATATCTAGAGTATTGCGAATGATCTGCTTATCATTCAATGCGACATCATTCACGATCACATAATACTTCCCATATTCCCTGTAGAATTTCAAATCCCTACTTTCAGCTAGTACTTCGTATTGTTCCTGCATTTTCACAATCACAGGATTTTCAGGCTCTGGAGCTACATTCTCATTTTTACTTTGCACAACTAGGATCATAATGAAGAACAAAAGAAACATTATCACAGTTAAATAAGGGTTATTCTTCATGAATTCAAATATTTTCTTTACCATGTTCCAATCACTTTAATATTTGAAATAGAGTCATAGATCATTTGTTCACTACAACCACCTTTGTCAAAAGGTGCATATGAAAAGGCATTATTAATATCATTACTTTGATCAAAGAACAGAAAGCCATGTTTTAAAGAAGAGAGATAATTCACCATGGCACTGTAACCATTTATCTTAGTCGAGCAATTAGAGCTATTTCCATTTTGTCCATCATACATAGCTATTACAGCTCCATTTCCAGGCCTATAAAAGGTAGTGTCTTTGACAATATGACTATTATTAAAAACCCATAGACCAAAGATGGCATAATTGCTATATCCTTTGGCCTCTCTGTATCGATAATAATAGGAGATTAATTGATTCAGTTCAGATACTGAGATACTACCCTTTGCTCTGGCGGTATACTCAATATCTAGATCAAAGAAAACATTGTCTTCTATTAAATATTTTTCAATTGCATTTTCAAAGACTCTGGTTACACCTTCAATTGAGGTATAGGGAGCTTGGATATCGATCATGACATAATAGCCACGTGCTTTAGCCAAAGTAATGATTTCCTTGATCTTGCGCTCATATTCAGACATTTTTGTATCGCTATCATATTTCCCCAATGCATTAATGGATATAATGCTTTTAACCTTTTTGTCTTGAGCAATTTCCTTCACTTTTTGCTCATATTCACTCATTAAATCTATTACTCCTGCAGGTGATTGATTGGCCCGCAGTAATATACCCTCATGATAAAGATTGCCATAGATCAATGCATAAACATCATCTTCTGTATTAATAACTACGCTATTACTTCCAGCATCAATTGAAGGAGTCAATGCGCCATTCTCAGGATTACTATCATCACAATTAGCAAAGACATCATTATCTAAGGCCTCATTAAACCACATCGGGACATTTCTGATATATGTCTGGCACTCTCCTGGGCATCCTGATCTACCAGGTCCGGCATTGTAATCTGCCGCAGCTTCCTTTAAAACATTGATCACATAATCAGAACCTGTTTTCCATTCATCCTCAGTTACAGGAGTGCCTCCATTTCTAGTGGTAATGTATTTTGACATTAAAATTGCAGTGGCACATAAAGCATCTCCTACACGTTTTCTAGAGTATTTAGTGCTTGATATGCCTTCATCTTTAAGATCAGAAGGAACAGTTTCATCGGTTATTCCAATATCTGATATACATTTAGCCATAACTTCATCATTAGCTATAGCTCCGTTAAATGTACCAGCCATAATTTGAGTTAATCCTCTGATATCATAACCGGAACTATTGGGATTTGGCCAAGCAATTTGATTAGGATCTCCTGTACATTCAGCTGGATCTGCAACTCCCTGAGACCAACTTCCAGCACTGGGGGAACAGTTAAAAGCAGTCTCCTGTTTGGCTATGGCATAAAGCACTTCAGGAGAGATCTTAGAACCCCAAGAATTAATACTATCTGCGACTCTTTTTATTAAGCAGTTAAGATTAGCTGGTATTCCTCCGGGATTATTATTCGAATCATTATCACAATAGGGTAGATCACTTAAAGAAGTCCCACTGGAACTACTGCCACTATTAGTAGTCACATCACAATCAGAATCTTCTATCATCTGGAATAAATGATCCCAATCCATTTGCAAGGGATCGACCTTACCTTTCATGATTTCATAGTGACCAATCAGGTTGTATCTATCAAGGGGTATATCATAATCCTCCATTAATCTGCAGGAAAGGTCAGCTAAGGCTTGATACTGTTCATCTGTGAAATCCTCCCCTGAGCTTTCAACTTCAATTCCAATGGAATAACTATTGGGATTAACCCCGAAATTATCATCCACAATATCCGCTCTTATACTTTCAGGAGCCTCATCCCCATTGAAATATATTCCAGCATGCCAGGCAATATCTTTATCCGCTACCATCTGTAAAATATATCCGTCCTTACGAATCAGGTAATGAGAAGATCTCTGTAATGCTGGATTTAAAAACATATCCCTGGCCACTTCGAATCTTCCTCCCATGTGATGATAGACAATAGCTTTAATTCTACTTGTATCTCCTGGATCATAATTAGGTGATTGCATAAAATCGATAGCAGTCTCAGTTCCTAGTACCTTTTGGCTCATCAGTCCTTTAATACCTAGGGCAGCTTCAGCTAAGGGAATAGGATTCACATAGCAATTCTTCGGACCTGAGGAGCCTGCAGCATATTCACATAATTCGATAGAAAAATGTAAATGGAAACCTGTACTATTGCCTGTGGTACCAAGTTGTCCAAGAACCGTATTAGTATCTACTTGATCACCCACACTTACTCTTATCGAACCACCTATCATATGAGCATATGAAGTCCAGAAATTTTCACCATTGGGTTTTTGATGTTTGACTATCACCAAATTGCCGTATCCGGCATCGCTCCAGCCGGCGAAAGTAACTTCACCTTTAGCAGCAGCATAAATATTTGTCCCTGAAGAACCATTAGCAACATCAACTGCGGGATGGCACCATGTCCCTTCATAACAATTGTATGTGGGGTCCATGTATGGTCCTGGTATATCTCCAAAACCCATTGTAATACTAAATCCTGCTGTATCATGGATAGGGAAGACCAATTCTCCTAGATCCTCAAGTTCAGCTCCTACTCCTCCTGTATCATCACCAGGCTCTATACATAGCTCACCACATTCCCAGGGGCTTGCCAATTCATTTTCACAAAGATAGCCTAATAAATGATCATTATCTCTTTCACCATAACAATCCTGAATTTTTTGCTCTTCTTCACTAAGATCATCACAATAACTTAATTGTGGTTTAAGTAGCTCTGATGATAGTTCTGAACTAAGTCCTAATACATTACTCCTTCCCTGAGCTTGGGCCTGTGCATCAGCCTGGTCCTGTTTTGTCAATGTATAGGCAGTTTCAGGATTTAATGAATTAGCATGTATGGTGCTGATTCTCTCAAGTAAATACGGTATTCTGCCCAGATAGGGGAAATAGTATTGTGTTTGAGTAATATTGCCTAATTGATCGAATTTAAATTCTTTTTTATAGATATAATTGTAATCTTCCTCTCCATAAGCTATGAAGGGGCTTAAAGGGGAACCTACCAAACTAGCAGATTTAGTATCTTGAGGAGAGGTTAACGGCTCATATTCCTGGTCTTTGGTATTAAGATCATAAGCCATTCTTTTAACATCCATCTTAATGCCCCAATTTTCTCCATAACTGATCTCCCAGGGTGAATGTAACTGCTCAAGGACATTAACTGTATTGGCCAACATCATGTTGCCTCCAGTCAGAGACATTTCAGAAAATCCAGGAAGACTCATCATCAACAAAGGATCTCCATCAGTTCTAGCCACATCTCCCTGCTGGGATCTACATTGCTCATAAGCTTGGGATTGAGGTGCGTCACAGGCAAAGGTTGCTCCACAGATAGGTTCAGTTTCTACACAACTACAGGTAGTGAAACCGTAATAATCGGTAATACATTCAATTACTACTGGAAATCCAGCTGCTCTTAAGCCGGTATTCCTATCTCCTTTAAATACCGTACCATCAGGGAAAGTACAAATAGCTCCTTTAACTCTTCCTGATCTGAATTGCAGATCACAAACTTCAGTATTGGTGAAGTTTAATATCTCTTCCTCCTGATTAACAACAAATTTATCTCGTCCAGGAGTAGGTGTAACCACATCTGATTGGTTTAATTTGGTGACTGGAACAGCCATATCCATACAAACCTCTTCTCGATCTATACCGATTTTAGCCAACTCATCCTTAACAGTAATGATATTGCTTTGCTCACGACTCTCAAGAGATAATTCAAAGATATTAAATATCTTGATTAAATTTAATAGGAAGCTGAATATGCCGTCATCCTCATCATCTACAGCGTTATCAGGTATCTGAGGCAAATTTTCAAAGGTCATAATATCAAGCATGAAGGGATTCAAATTATTCCTCCATTCCACAACAGAACAGGAAGAAGCAGTCCCAAGTCTGGGATATTTAACGTTAGTTTCTGGAGCGCTTCCTGTTAATTTTAGAAGCCCAGGATATTCACCACTGAAATTTAAAACACTACTACCTTCTTTGTAATCAGAAATATTTGCCTGGATATCGTAATAGCACATTGGCTGAACTGGATTTTCCTCAGTTCCAGCAGCTGATGCAGCAGAAAAGAATTTTAATAATGGGAAATTTAAAACTGATACAGTTTCAGCATATGCTCCGACCCAATCCTTATTACAATCTATTGTATTATTTCCACTACTTTTCCCACCCACGCATCTCCATAATGGCAGATCTGCAGTGATTACATCATTGCTATCATCAGCAACGATCTTCTCGCAGCTCTTCATATTATAATTATCAGGAATATCGTAATAATATGTCCCGATATCATCAAATCCTACTGGTGTGGGAGTAGGTTCTTCAGCAAAAACAGTAAATACCGATGTAACGGCAATAAGAATAAATAGCAACTGTTTTAACCTCATATAGATTTCCTTAACTTATTCAGCAATTAGCTCTATAATCAGTATAAAGATTCTAGAAAAAAAATTAAAGGGTATGAGTGCATCTTCTATAAATGACTTAGCAAGACCGTTCAAATGGACGCATGAGTATTTGAACGAGCTTCTTTCAAATTCTAAAGATCGGATCCTGATAAATAAACAACTACAAAAAGCATTTTCTGAGGTTGATCGTGCTGATTTTGTCCCTCCAGACCTTACTGATCTAGCATATAATGATGCAGTAATTGATATAGGCTGGAACGAAACTCTTGATAAGCCCACAACCATCGCTCTAATGTTGCAGCTTCTTGATATTAAAAAAGGTGGAAGGTATTTAGATATAGGGACTGGCACTGGTTATGTTTCAGCTCTCATGGCTACTGCAGCAGGAAAAAGAGGCCAAGTAATAAGCATTGAAAGAAAACAATTTTTACTTGAAATAGCTAGGATCAATCTAGCCAAATATCCTTTCATTAAAAATCTTAGTATGCATCTGGCGGATGGATCCTATGGATATAAACAGCAGGCTCCCTATGATGGCATTCATGTAGCAGCTAGTTTCAATTCAATACCTGAAGAAATTAAAATTCAATTAAAAATTGGTGGCAAACTGATTGCACCTCAAGATCCTGATTCACTGGTTTTAATTGAAAGGAAAAGTGTCAGTACATTTAAACAGACTCTGCATAAAAGCTTCTTTTTTGCTAAAATTAGCTCAGGAATAGCATAATACATAATAGTTATTATCATATTTAACCATGGCAGTTTTTCCATATGATCCAGACAATCCATATAATGATGATTTCGATCCTTTTAATAGGTTCTCAGATTATCAAGGGCCCTCCGAAAAGACTGATATTACTGAACTATTCTCAGAGAGAACAAAGGATGCGATTCAAGAAGCTGCCAAAATAAACCTTGAACACAAACAAAAGAATATTGATACCGAACATCTGCTCAGTGCCTTACTCTCAAGTGGAGAATTGATCAATAATATCTTTAAAAGCATGGATTTAGATCCTCATGAATTAAAGGAATTCGTTGATGCTCAGATGCAAACAGGAGATTTCCAAGGCAATAATATTGGGATCACACCTAGAGCCAAATTAGTTCTGCAACTCGCCTTCCAGGAAGCACTGCAACTTAATCATAATTACATAGGAACCGAGCATATTCTTTTAGGGTTACTCAGAGAAAACGAAGGGTTAGCTGCTCAGATCCTTAAAAAGCACGGTGTGTCCCTTCCCAAATTGAGACAAGCAGTAATAAAGGTTGTAGGAGAAGGTGATAAAGAGGGCACAGCTGGAAGGGTAAAATCTTTAACCCCCGAACTCGATAAGTATTCTAAAGATTTAACCCAATCAGCAAGAGAAGGTAAGATCGATCCAGTTGTTGGTAGAGCAGATGAGATCACAAGGGTTATTGAGATCTTGGCAAGACGTAAAAAAAACAATCCTGTTTTAATAGGAGAGCCTGGCGTAGGTAAAACTGCAATCGTTGAAGGATTAGCGCAAAGAATTCTGACAGGCAATGTCCCAGATGTACTAAAGGATAAGCAGGTAAAGGCTTTAGATATCGGATTATTGGTTGCTGGTAGCAAATTTAGAGGAGAATTTGAAGAAAGAGCAAAGAAATTAATAAGCGAATTAGAAAAGAGCAATAGGGAAGTGATCCTTTTCATTGATGAGCTCCACACCATAGTAGGTTCAGGTGCTCAGGAGGGTGAAATGGATTTAGCAAATATGATCAAGCCAGCACTAGCTAGAGGTGATCTTCAAGTCATCGGTGCTACTACAATAAATGAATATAAGAAATATATTGAAAAAGACGCAGCTCTTGAAAGACGTTTTCAGCCTGTGTTGATCGAAGAGCCTTCTGTGGAACAAAGCATTGAGATCTTACGAGGGATAAGGGACAGGTATGAAGAACATCACAGATTAAAAATCACTGATGAAGCTTTGGTAGCAGCTGCACAATTAAGTGACAGATATATAAAAGACAGATTCCTTCCTGATAAAGCTATCGACGTGATCGATGAAGCTTCAAGTAAAGTCAGACTAAGAGCTACTGCAGAACCTGAAGAACTGCGCTTGCTAAAAACTGAAATATCAAAATTAGAAAGGGAAAGAGAATCACTGACTAGAGCTACCAGGCACGAAAAAGCTGCAGAAGTTAAAGTCGAAATTGAAAAGAAAAAGGAACAAATGCAGCCTCTTGAGGATAAATGGAAAAGGGAAGTAGGCACTGGCAATCCTGAGGTCACTACATCTGATGTATATCTGGTAATTTCCAAAATGACAGGGATTCCCTTAAGTGAAATATCCTCTCAGGAAAAACAGCAATTATTGAATCTGGAAGGCAAACTACATGAAAGAGTAATTTCGCAGGATGAAGCAATTAAACTGGTAGCAGAAGCTATAAGGAGATCTAGAGTAGGATTAAAAAGTCCTAATAGACCTATCGCCTCATTCTTGTTCCTGGGCCCAACCGGAGTTGGCAAGACAGAACTTGCAAAAGCCCTGGCTGAATTGGTATTTGGTGATGAATCCGTAATGATAAGACTAGATATGAGTGAATATATGGAAAAACATGCTATAGCCAAACTGATTGGATCCCCTCCTGGATATGTTGGCTATGAAGAAGGAGGACAATTAACTGAAAAAATAAGACGCCATCCCTATAGTGTGATTTTGCTTGATGAAATTGAAAAAGCTCATCCTGATATCTTTAATATACTACTTCAAATCCTGGATGATGGTCGATTAACTGATGCCAAGGGCAGAACTGTTGATTTTAAAAATACCATAATCATAGCGACTAGTAATATTGGATCAAATGTAATTTTAGAGGCCTTAAGCCTTGAGAAGAATAAAGTTAAAACTCAAAATCAAGTAACTGAATCCAGTTTAATTAAAATGCGTAATGAACCTCTGCAGCCTAATATCTTAAATGGTCCCCGTAAATGGAAAGATGTCCAAAACAAATTGAATGAATTGCTGAAACAAACTTTTAAACCAGAATTCTTAAATCGCATTGATGAGATTATTACCTTCAAACCCCTGGAACCAGCCGATCTAGTCTCCATAGTTAAACTTCTGCTTGATAAAACCAGAAGGCTGCTTAAGGCACAAAATATGGATATGGTCGTATCAGATAAAGCTATAGAAGAAATTGCAAAAAGAGGATTCGACCCTCAATATGGGGCTAGGCCATTAAGAAGGATCATTCAAAGACTAATTGAAAACCCAATCTCAGTTGGGATTCTAGAGAATAAATACAAAACGGGGAGTATAATACAGGTTGACTACAAGTTTAATGATTTTAGCTTTGAAGCATGAAAATATTCCAAGTCTCAACATTCTTTCATCCCATAACCGGAGGCGTAGAATCTCATGTGGCTGTACTGTCAAGATATTTAAAAGAGGAAGGCCATGAGGTCACTGTTTTGACTAGTGATTCCAGCAAGATAGGGCAGAGAATAGCAAATAAAGTGGGCAGCTTTGAAGGCATTCCCATCAGGCGTTTTTTAACACTTTTTTCTTTAAGCGAGTATCATAGGTTCTTCCCTGGTATCTTCTTTTATCTATTAAAAAATGATTTTGACATTGTACATGTGCATGGATTTAGAAAATTCGAAACATATTTGGCCTTACTTGCAGCCAAGCTTAAAAGAAAAAAGATCGTATTAACATCACACAATCCTTTCCCAACAAGTACTAGAAGCAAATGGAGTGAAATCTTAATAAAATTACACGACATTACATTTGGAAGATTCCTGCTTAATAAACTGGACATGATTATCACGATCTTACCATCTGAACAGGAAATATTTACTAATAAATTCAAAGTTAATCAAGCAAAACTGACAACTGTTTTTAATGGAATTAATCCTGTAATGCTGGAACAGGGAGATGCCGAGAATTTCTTCAAAGAATATGAGATCGATAGATCGCAATGGGACGCAATAGTTATTGGCTGTGGCAGACTAAATTATGCTAAAGGTTTTCAATTCCTGCAAAAAGCAGTATCATCACTGCCCAGAGTCCTTTTCTTTATAGCCGGTGGGGATGATGGATATTATGAAGAGCTAAAAAGGATATACTATGCAAACAGCAATATCATCTTCAACGCTAAATATATACCCCAAGAGAAACTTAGAGATATTTATGCTGCAGGTGATATTTTTGTATTACCAAGCATACATGAAGCAACAGGTGGAGTCCTACTAGAGGCTCTGGCACAAGGATGTAGTATAATTGCCAGCGAAAAAGGTGGAACTATTGAGTATCTAACAAATAAACATGGAATTTTCATAGATCCCCAAGATCAAGAAGCCTGGTTGAGAGAGATCACAAATCTACTCTCAAACCCTTCCAAAAAGGAAAAGCTTCTTGAGAACAAAGGTAATTTTTTAAAAAAATACCGCTGGGATTTGTTAACTCAAAAGATCTTAAAAATATATAAGGAAATTAATAATGAAAACACTCACGGAAAAATTAAATCAAGTTGAAAGAAATTATCCAATATTAGCTTGGTATGAGGCCGATAATCAAAGTCAAATCATCATAATTTCAAAGCCGGGAGAATACAAGACAATCACAACCTTCCCAAATAATATCAATCATCTTTATGAGGAGTTAAACAAAATATTTAATTCTCAAGATTTATTAGAATACGCCCATAAAGGAGATGAACAAACTCACTCATTTACAATTAATGAGTTTGTGGATACTAAACCCAATTGGGATAAACTATTAACAGAAGTAAAAGCCGAACTTAATACTGTAGAAGAGGTAAAAGATTTGGACAAAAAGATCAAGGAAGAATTACATAATTATCAGAAATATGACCTGGCTGCTGCAGCATTAAAATGTGCATATAGTTCACTTCTCTATAATTTGATCACAAAGTCATTAGAACTAGGGATAACTGAAATGATGATAATAGGGGATATTACTTATGAAGAGGGGCTATCAAGCGTAATAGAGAACAATCTACCACAGCATATGACAATGTCATTTTTGCAATTGTAAGGAATTTTAGGAACTGATATAATAAGCGTGCCAAAGTTGATTGGCCTCATCGTCTAACGGTTAGGACATCGGGTTTTCATCCCGACAATCGGAGTTCGATTCTCCGTGAGGTCATAAAATTCTCAATAACTTCTTAAACTAATTCCCTTAATTGAATTCTGATTTGCAATAGTGCAGAAATCCAATGGTTCTAAACTACTAGGATAAGGTGATTAAACCGCTCTAAGTCCACACGATCTAAGACTTTAGATACCCGGTTTTAACAAGAACATCTTTTAGATCAATGGTGTAAATTTCTTGTACGTCAGTCGGGAATAGTTTTATGACCTCAAATTCTATTTCGCTACCCTTATTAGACAATTCCAGTTCCTTTATCACTATATATCCAAGCACCCTCCAATCCTCTGTAAGAAGTAATATTGGGATATCAACAGGATAGATCCTAGCATTTTCCCTTGTTATCTCATATACCTTATTCAATTCCAAACTAGCTATATCAATCTCATCTGAACTAGATAACCTCAGCATCGTATTATGCTCAACTTTATATCCCATTTAGTATGTTTAATAATTAAAATTTGAATGTTGCATTACCCTATCAAGGATGGTTTTGTAAACAGGGCTGTCCTGTTTTAACCGTAGTGGTTGGAAATAGACACAGCCATTCCTTTCATTATTATTTACTAAATCCTCCATTGATATCTTTCCTGCTAAGTAATCATCAGTAATATTCCTACTGCTGACAAAAGGACCACAAGCTAAATGAGGAATTAATTCAATACTCTTTAATTCGTTATCATAATAGTAAAGCATTACATTCATGGCTTGACGGGTTGGATCAGTATGATTCTGGTCAAATAGAAAATTCCCTAGGGAGTAAATAATTGGAGTTTCATCGTAGAACTCGATATTTTGGACCCAATGCGGATGGGAGCCAACTATCAGATCCACTCTGTTTTCGATCAAGGCATGTGCAAGATCTTGCTGAAACTTAGTAGCCTTATTGGTATATTCAACTCCCCAACTCATATAGGCGATGAGATAATCGATATCATTATCCTCTTTTAATTGTGCCAATGCTTGCACCCTCTGCATATCTATCTCCGAATTACTTTGTTTACTAAACCAATTTGTACCGTAATAATTTGAGCCGGGATTCCAATAATAGGAGGCAACCGTATCTGCTGAAACCATACCAATACGCCAACCATCCAAATCGATAATAGCAGGCTCAAGTTTAGCCTCATCATTATTACCAACCCCAGTATGCTTTACACCTTGTTCATCCAGGTTCTTGATTGTAGCTGCAAAGGCAGATTGCCCTCCATCTCCGGCATGATTACCAGCCAGACTTAATATGTCAAAACCCGCCTCCTTTAATCCTAAAGCGTTTCTAGCATCACCCACAAAACTCATACAGCCAGTACAAGGGGCAGGATCTCCACTGATCGGATTCTCTAGTAATCCAATACTTATATCAGCATCGGCTAACTCATCCTTAAAGAAATCATACATATATGTATAATTATTGTTTTTATTGAGTGCTAATCTATCAACAGCTCTGGCAGGTATGATCTCTCCAGTAAAAAACAGCTGTGCTTTTTTATGCTCTAAAACATCTTTATTATTCACTTCAGATACAGGCACCTGTTCCACATAAACAAGAGGATAAGTATTATCTGTATTAAAAGTCTTACTCCAAAACATATTCCCATCTATACTTAAGCTTTTAAGATCAGGAGTAACTGCCTGATAATCAAGTAAAGCAAATGCCCCCTCAACAATTTTGGCTTTTAGATCTTCTTGATTAACATACTCAATATCAATATCAGGTAAAATCTTATCTAATATTTCTTTTGATCTGGGAAGTGCTATGAGTTGTTTTGATAATAATTCATCCTTGGTTATGGAATTTGGATAATAGTCAAATGAAGCGACAGGGATTAGATATTTTGAAATATCCATAGTCTCTTCAACAGGAATAACCACATTGTCTGTATGAGTGGTAGATATTTTAAACAGGAAGGCCAAACAAAGTAGCAGGGAAATTGTTATTAAAGAATTAAGGAGTATTCGTCTCATAGAAATTATGTTGTTCCTGTTACACATTATATTTATTATAATTGAGCTAAGCAATGGAACAAAAAGATCCGACAATAAAAACTCTTTCTTTAGAAGAGGTGATTTTAAAACTTCATAAAGATGGGCCCAACAGTATCCCTTTACATATAGGGGATCTGCTTTTAATGAGCATAAAGAATTTAAGGACCCCAATAATTTTAATCGATCTTTCCATCTTAATAATCAGCCTTATCCTAAATTCCTATTTCGAAGCTTTACTCATTTCAATCCTAATCTTTCTGCAATTCATTCTTTCCATTATTGATATGACTCTTTTAAGTAAATACCTATTTAAAAGGGATAAGTTCAATCCGCCTAGTTTTAGAACTTTAAGGGCAGAGCAAACTGAGAAGATTAAACAGCAGGATTTGGTTGAGGAAGATATATTGATTTTACAATCAGGAGATATAGTACCTGCTGATTGTGAAATTATAAAAGCTGAGAATTTAAGTGTAGATGAATCACTTTTCACTGGGAACTCTTTTCCTGTGCTTAAAGTTGCACCTAAAAACCCAAAAAGACATAACGAAACAAATAAACTTTATGCACATACTTATCTGGTATCAGGTAATGCCTTGGTTAAAATAAAAAAGACAGGTTCAAGAGTTAAATATTCAAGTCAAATAAGTAAAAAGCTCTATCAAAAACAACTAAGTGAATTAGACCTAAGATCTAACAGAACTCTGAATTTGATCATGCTATTCATGCTACTTCTAATCATGTTGTTCATTCTGTTGCTACTTATAAGGGGATTTCAATTCAATAACACCTCCCTATTACTGATAATGGCTTTAATAATCTCAACTATTCCAACCCTTTTTCCCTTATTAAGCTCATTATCACTATTACGATTGATCCTATCTCTCAATAAACAAGGCTTTACAACACTGGATCTTAACTCATTTGAAAAACTGGCTCAAGTGGATCTTATTTGTTTTGATAAAACTGGTACATTAACTACTAATCAACTAGAGGTAATCGATTATGATACCAACTTAAAAGAAGAACAATTCCTTATTAAGTTAAATGAAAGTTCCATTGGAAGTAGTGATCCGTTTGATCTAGCCATTCAGAAATTACTTCAGACCAAAAAAGTCGATGTCAAAAGAGATCTGAAATACACAGACAGGTCCTTTGATCCCTATTTAAAAAATTCAAGTCGCAAGTTTACTGACTATACCATTATTAAAGGCTCCCCCGAACAGGTGCTTTCCGAATTGCAAATCAAGGATAATCTTGATCTGGCTTTAAAAATCAAAACAAGGTCTCAAGCAGGGGAGAGAATAATATCCTTATTAGAAGTTAGAGGTAAAAAAGTCTCATATTTAGGAACTGTATTTTTTAAGGATGAGATCAAGACAGGTGTTTCAGAACAAATTTCACTAGCCAGAGAAATGGGACTAAATGGCATAATGATCTCTGGTGACAATCTAAATACTTGTACCTATGTAGGAATTAAGAGTGGTCTAATTGATTCAAACGATCAAGCCATTGAAGCTTCTCAACTACAATTCGATTCTCCCAAAATACTTAAAAGTCAGATTGAAAAGTATAAAGTCATAGCTAGAGCGAATCCTATTGATAAATACAAAATTCTGGAAATTCTTGAAAACGATCATAACCTGGTATTTTTAGGTGAGGGTATTAATGATATCCCCTCATTGAAGATCTCTCGCATTGCCATAGTAAATGAGCAAAGTAACGAGCTGATAAAAAAATATAGTGATGTGCTCGTAAACCAGAAAGATCTGTCGTTGATACTCCAGGCTATATTCAGCATGAGAGGCTTAATCATTTCTCTACGTAGATACATTGAAATAGCATTGATCAGTGGCTTCTCGCTTTTACTGAGCACCTTTTCATTAATATTAATTTCAAATAACTTAACAATATCTCCTGCACAGGTTTTAGGTTTGGAGATAGTTTTCTTCCTGGCCGGACTGCAATTTATTAGTAAAGCAAAAATTAAAGGATTGCCCTACATAAGCAACAATTTTGGTATAAGGGAGGGCAAAATATCTTTAATCATTCTTATCTTATTGGGTTTCTTGATTGATATTGTTATCTATTTATTTTTAAAAGATAGAAGCATTTCGTATTTTAGCAACTTCTGGTTCCTAGCACTGGGCGTTAAGAATGTCCTATTAATATTCCTCATTAACCATTCTCGACGTGGGATCAAGGGTAATATTAATGAAATATTAAAAATAGCTTTCTATATTTTCTTGTTATTGATCTTTACAAATACCATCTTTCCAAGATATTCAAATTTTACCCCATCCTCTGAACTTTATCTGATTGCTTTAATTTCTGGGGTTGCCTATGCTATTGTATTGCTGATGACTAGAAAATTATTTAAAAAGATTTTAAATCTTAATAACTAAAAAATGACTAAAAAAATTAAAGGAATTATTGCACTTAGCAGATGGATTGAAGTTTATGATTTTACTTTGGCTCTAACACTTATCAGTGTGATTTTTGCACAAGGCTGGGCGGGCACCAGATTATTAGCAATAGCTCTAGCTAACTTTCTTGCTATGACTTATGCCTTTATGATCAACGATACAGAAGATGCAGAAGAGGATGCCCAGGATCCCAAGAAAAAGTTGCGTAATCCCATTAGTAATGGCTCATTAACAAAAAAAGAAGGTTGGCTGGTTTCAAATATTACATTTCTAATTAGTTTGCTCATATATGCCTATGTAGCTTATACAACTGGTCTGGTCAATGTATTCTGGGCAGGCTTAGCAGCTTTAGTAATTTCCTTATTGTACTCCTGGAGAAAAGTAAGACTTAAAGCCATTCCCGTAATCGATGTTCTAACACATATGTATATGTTGTCAGGTTCTATATTCTTAACATCGTATTTAGCCTTCTCCAGTAATCTTTCATTAGCAGGCTGGGCAGCACTTATTGCAGTAATGATTGTTTCGGGGTATGGTCAGCTTGATAATGAGATCCGAGATTTTGAAACAGATGTTAAGACCAAGATCAAAACCACTGCCACGATCATGGGGAAAAAGCCGGCCATTGCTCTCCAAACAGTGTTAATAATTATTGCTGGTATTGGATTCCTGTATATTGGAACTTTACTTAATGATATTTCAGCTTTCCTATTAAGATTTGTCATTTCTTTCTTCCCGATATTTTTACTAAATGCCCTTACCTACTTTAAAACAAAAGAGAAGAAATACAAGATTTGGGTACATAGGAGTTTAGTTCTGGCAGCAGCCGCAGCCTCCTTATGGGTTCTAGCGGATGGAATTAGAATGATCAAATAGTATGGAGAATTTAAAATTGGCTTTCACTCAATTAATACAATCATACCTATTTATTGAGGTAGCCTTGGTATTATTGGTAGTAGGAGGAGCATTGCTTGGTTATTCAATATATACAAACAACTTTGTTGAGCCGAAGGTGCTGGGAACAGATAATACGCAAATTGAATATGATAGTTATCAATGGGGATTTGAAGTGTCTGAATAAAATCAATCCATCTTCATTTTTAGTTTAATTACTGATAAAGTTTATTTAAATATATTTCTGCCCATGAACTCGGATTTAACAACATTATTTTACCCAAATTCTATTGCTGTTGTCGGTGTAAGTAGCGACCCCAGAAAGCTTTCCTCAATATTTTTTACTAATCTGATTGACGCCGGGTATAAGGGAGGACTTTATCCTGTGAATCCCAAATATGACAATATCTTTGGTTATCAATGCTTTAAATCTGTAAGTTCCATCACCCATGAGGTAGATCAAGTAGCAATATTGATACCTGCAGAATTTGTATTAGATGTTGTTAAAGACTGCGCAGTAAAAGGCGTTAAAAACATCATGATAATTTCTGCTGGATTTGGTGAATCAGGAGCTGCCGGGGAAGCTTTGGAACAGGAAGTGGTTAAAGTTGCTAAAGAAGCGGGTATAAGGATACTGGGGCCAAATATTATTGGAGTTGTTAATACTGCCTTCAAACTTAATTCTTCCTGGATGCAATTATTTCCTAAGGAAGGCAATATCTCATTTTTGTCTCAATCTGGAGCATTTTGCACAGCCATATTAGATATTTCTCTGAGACGCAATCTTGGATTTTACAATTTTTGCTCTGTAGGCAATAAAGCAGATATTAATGAATTAGACCTAATCAGCCACTGGTATAAAGATGACAAAACTAAAGTGGTTGGCGCATATTTAGAGGAGATCGCCCATGGCTATGATCTACATAAATATTTAGCAACAACTGATCCTATTAAACCAATAATTCTACTAAAACCTGGAAAAAGCGAAGAGGCAGTTAAAGCTATTGCGTCTCATACAGGTTCTCTGGCTGGTACTTCAGAAATAATTGAAGCATTGGTATCGCAAACAAATGTTGTTTATACGGAAAGCAGCAATGAATTACTTGATGATTTGATGAGTTTTTCCTGGAGTAAACCTGTAACTGGTAAAAGGATTGCAGTAATCACTAATGCCGGAGGCCCAGGGATCATGGCAACTGATGCAATTGTAGGAAACGGATTAGAAATGGCGAAGCTGACAGATAGCACTAAAGAGGAATTAAAAAAGATTCTGCCAGCTGCTGCTAGTGTACATAATCCTGTAGATGTTCTGGGGGATGCTTCAGCTGATAGATATCAGCAGGCTAGTGATATTGTTTTAAAGGATGAGAATGTTGATGCGGTCATGTTCATTCTAACTCCACAATATATTACAGAGATTGAAGATACAGCTAAAACTATAATAAGATTAAAACGATTTTCTTCAAAACCACTTTTTGCTGTATTTTTAGGGCAGAAATATGTAGATATTGGAATTGAAAGATTATTTGATGCCCATGTTCCTGTATTTAATGAGATCGAATTTGCAGCTAAAGCCATATCTGATCTATACGGATTTCATGAAATGTTAAATTCCAGAGATCTCGATGCCAATGGCAAAATATTCAATGAATTTGAAGGACTGGTCAATAAAGGAATATACAATCAGGAGATAGAACATTTAACCAGCAAAGGTGAGGGGATATCAGTCCCAGACACTTTGGCTTTTAAAATGGCCAAAGAGTCTGGCTTAGATATGCCAGCTCAGGAACTTTGCTTAAATATCGATCAAGCTAAACTATTTGCCGGGGCACACTATCCAGTTGTAGTTAAAATTCCTAATGAATTCTTAGCACATAAGACAGAAGAAAAAGCGTTGAAGGTGAATATTAAAAACGATGAGGAATTATCAACAGCTTTTAATGAACTTCAAACAACCCTAGATAAGATAGGGCAGAGTGGTAAACCACTTCTAGTTCAGGAAATGATAAAAGCTGAACAGGAATTCTTTATTGGAAGCAATAGAGATGGTGACTCCACTGTATATTCAGGAGGGAAGAGCGGTTTTGGTCATTTAATTGTTTACGGCCAAGGTGGTATTTACACTGAAATATTCAAAGATCTTACTCATACTCTAGTTCCTGCTTCCAGAGAGATGTTCGAAGCGGATCTGGGAACAACAAAAATTGATAAGATATTAAATGGTGCCAGAGGTTTAGAGCCATTAGCCAAAGGGAAAGTAATTGATGCTTTAATGGCAATTCAAAAACTTGTAGCTCATTATCCTAAAATCATTTCCTTAGATATCAACCCCCTACTCGTAAGCAAGGATAGAGCTGTGGCTGTAGATATTAAGATCTATCTAAAACAATAAAAAAAGCCCTCTAAAATAGAGGGCTTTAATTCTTCCTTACAAGATCTTATCTATTGTATAGCTCATAACAATCGTTCTTGTA
>Ga0172375_10001782_pt1 | contig 34343 bp, 31 predicted proteins | sample LakKiv1m_FD_114537 | JGI IMG/M metagenome (GOLD analysis project Ga0172375, IMG submission 114537) | Freshwater microbial communities from Kabuno Bay, South-Kivu, Congo - kab_092012_11.1m | ecosystem: Environmental > Aquatic > Freshwater > Lake | place: Democratic Republic of the Congo... | reverse complement strand
TCGCTGTTCAACATGGACATCAGCGGCGGGATGCCGGCTGTTATCCTCAAGATGCTGGCCGAGTCCGACCCCGGCCGGATTCAGATCCTCCCTGCCCTGCCCCGCGAGTGGTCATCGGGAACAATCGAAGGCATTCTCTGCAGAGGGCAGGTCGAGATCAAGCGCCTGCACTGGAACAATCAGGCGATCCAGCTTACACTGAAATCGGGGAAGAAACAGGATATCATCCTCTGCGCGCCTGCCGAAATCGGGAATATTGAGGTCAAGAGCGGCAAGGCACGGGTTAAGAGCGCTGATAACTCCAGGAACCGCAAACTGTCACTTCCTTCGAACCAGGAGGTCCAGTTCGAACTGACTTTAAAGCAGGATCCCGGATCCCAGAAATAGCGTAAAGGTTCTTACATGAAATCACTTCGAGTTACGCTGTATCTGAGCTTGAAGACGACGGAAGGAAGATCCGTGGACCGCTGACCGACGTTGATATCATTACTCAGGCTCCAGGAAGGTTCATCGGAACTATCCATAAAATCAGGCCTGGGACATGGAATCCAGTCAAGCCCGTCTGGAGTTATCTGGGTGGTAAGGATAAATACCTGTGCAGGTTCTTTTGGCGGGTAAACCGCAAAATATCGTTTATCGCCGGCATAAGAATGCAAACTGCCTGAATAGATCGTCACTGCGCCTTCGGTTGTTTTCTTAAAGGCTTTGAGGCGGGACGCGCAGATAATGCCGTCCGTGATCAGATAGACCTGGGTCCTGCTGGACAAATTTGTGCAACGGGAAACAAACAACTGGAACGTGACCACTTGCCCCTGCTTTGTCACCTTGCTGTTCAAATCCCTGTTTGTCACTGCGACACAACCTCCAATGGCAGCTGACAAACCAACGGCAAGCGCCACCTGCAGGCTCTTAACCAGCTTATTGCATGAGCTGCTTACAGTTCGCGCAATAAGCGGCTCTGGCAGATCAAGTTGTACTGCAGACTCGCAGGCCAGAGCACGTCCCGTTTTTAGACTGGACATCTCAATATTCACAATAAATTGATGTTAACAACCTGACTGTTTCTGTGCAAGCAACTACAATCCCCTAGAAGAAATCCTTACATGTCTTCCATGCTTGACTTTCGGCCCTTTTAGGCGTAAAAATGAAGCTATAAAAGGTGGTTGTTATTTCGGAACACAACAAGCCGGGAGTACATCCAAAATGGGCGAAGGGTCTGGATTTGTGGCGGCAATTGTTCTACTGACGGCGGGTATTTTTCTATTGGTTCAGCTGGCCCTGAGTTTTTTTGTATTATGCCGCTTCCTGGCAAAACCTGATAAGTCTACAGCGAGACCTTTCCTGCTGACAGTTGCTTCGGCACTGGCCTCCCTGGCAATTTGCACTTCTAGAGTATTCCCCGCCGCTTTTATTTACGGCCTTTTCAGCGGGGAGAACCAGATAGATCTCATTCTCTATCTCTCGGCAATGTTTGTGGGCCTCCTTTTTTCCTGTGAGCTTGTCCTGTCAAGGTCACTCTTCTTCAGGTTAGCCGGGGCATTTGGCATGTTCTTTCTTGTCATTAATCTTACACCGGGAATATCCGATTACATCTACCAGGCACAGTACACTTCCAAACCCCGGGATCCTTCAAAGACTTTCACGGAAATCCCCGCCCAGGCGGTCCCGGAAAAGGTTGTGATGAAGCTGGATCAACCAGGACATGGATTCAGTTCCTGATCTGCTGCCGGGCTACTCGGCAGACCTGAACAGCCAGAGTTTATGACCGGGGATTACAAGGCTGCGGGCTCTTTCAAGGCAGGATTCTGATTCGCTCCACATTCCGGTACCAGCCTTCACCCGTGCCAGCCATAGCCAGGACAGATAGTCGGACGGGGCTGCCTTAACAGCAGCCGCCGCAGATATTACAGCCTTGTTCCTGAACTGCAGGCGCACCTCATCGGGAAGTCTTCTGTCTATCATCATGTCAAACAGGAATGCCGTGGTCTCGCGCAATGCATCCGGATTGTCGTTTGCGAGTTGTATTACCTCATCGGACTCGAGGGCTGCCTGGAGGAAGATCCTTGCTGAATCCGCCTGGATTCGCGTTTTTTCTGCAAGTTTGTGCATATAGATGAAGCGTGAGAAAGCCAACTCGCCGCGCAGGGCGCGATTTTGAAGGAAGAAAACAACAACCACTGCCGCAACAAGAAGCAACATCAGACTGCGCGAGAAAGTTGTACGGATAAAACATGGCTTCGAGCAACCTGATTCAACAGGAGGCTCGCCGTTTTCAGTAATATTACCTGATTGGCCGACATAGACTGCCGCAACGGCAAGGCCGGCAAGCGCGGCAAGCAAAAACATGTTGCCCGGTTTGTGCAGGCTGTAATCCCAGAAACTATGGACAGCTATGGCAAGGAACCCGACGGTAAGGCCAAGGATTTTCAATTCGGCCCTCGCCTTTATGCCCGCAAACTGCGTCCCTATGCACCGGACCCACCTGATAACGGCAAAAAGGAAAATAGCTGTGCCGACAATCCCGCCTTCTGCCAGCAGTTCAGCCCAGTCATTGTGCGCGTGCATCCATCGGCCAAAATGGAGAGAACTGGCCTGGAAAACCGGAAACACGTGGCTGAAGGATCCGAAACCGCTGCCAAACCAGGGACAAGCCCCAAGGATCTGAAGCGTATTACCAGTTGCCACAAATCGTGCGTCATCCACTGGGTTCCTGGCAATCAGTTCAAGGGTAAATAATTCCTCAATAACAGGCCGCCAGCCAAGCCAGATAACGATTGAAATAACGAGAATGCTTCCGGCAATCAGCCGGAAGCGTGCCTTTCTTTTCACAGTGGGGAAGAACGTTGTCAGTAAGAACGTTATGCCGACTGCTGCAACAAAGCTGGTAATGCCGCCCCGCGACAGGGACATGCACACGGCCCCGCCCATCAGGCTGACGGCGAATACGGAAAGGGCCGTTGTACTTGCCCTGCTTGTTGAAAGCCAGGCGCGGCGCTCCCGCCACTCAGGCCAGGCAAGCGCTTCACGAATCCGGCTTGACGAAAGGTATAACCCCAGCCCCACGCCGATGAGCATATTGATGTGCGCAGCAAAGTGGTTGGGATTCGTGAATGGACCGAAGATCTCCCCTCCATAGCGCGGCGCATGGAACCAAAGGATTACCGGCGAACCGGAAAACTTATGAATAATGCCCAGAAGAGACATGGCAAAACCCGATATTACAAAAACAACAGCAGCGCCTCGAAGATGGCCCCAACTCCTGATGCTGTTGGCGATGATTACAAAGGCACCAATGTATGCAATGAGCAGGAAGAGGCTGCGTTTTGTTTCAGAGGGACAGATGGACAGCGTGAAAGAGTCTGATTTGCCGCTGTCAATCTTCCTCTTCTCAGCGGCACCGCCGGAAATTTTTCCAGGAGCGACTTCTTCCGCTGTGGAGTCCTGATCGTCCGAAAAAGCAACCCTCTCCAAAACAGACCTGGAATCCGCCTGTATGGCGGCTGAGAATGGATTAAGAACCTCAACGACATGTCGCGGCAAAGGAAGAATCTGTACGCCGACAAATGCTGTCAGCAGCAGAAGAACCGCTGTAAGGGCCGGCGCACGGACATAGGCCTGCGAAGCGATCGTCAGGGAGACAAGCCAGAGAATCATTGCTACAGTAATGAGCTGGCAGATAAGAAGATAATTCCAGCCATCAGCGCTTCCGAAAAGCCAGGCAGAGAGGATGACCGCAAAAATGGCGATCCAACGAGCCATTGTTCTAAGCGTATATTCTGCTCTTTCCAGATTGGCCATAATATTGAGGCCTGCATTCCCATCCGGCCTGTCAGTCAAGGGGTTTACGAAACACACCGGCCAATTCCAGCCTAGACATCGGTCTCTCCGGGGACTTTTTCGTGATCATGCCCGGAATTCTTATCTCCATAGTAGAAGCTCTTATAGTCCTTGGTGTAGCGTGAATATCCGTGGTAGTAGTAATACGAGTAGTGGCGGCCAACCCGTGTTACCACCATATTATTGAGAATGGTTCCGATGATTTTTGCCTTTACCGTTTCAATCTGGTCCTTCGCACGCGCCAGGAGGTAGCGGGCACTCGTGCCTGATTTGACGACAAGTATGACCCCGTCGGATTGTGCGCCCAGTACACTCGCATCCGAAACAAACAGTGTTGGAGGCGTGTCCAGGAGGATCCAATCATACGCCTCGATCGCGTGTATAAGAAACTTGCGCATTGCATCAGAACCGACAAGTTCTGCCGGATTCGGGGTTTTTGTTCCCGAACATATCACATGAAGATTCTTAATCTCCACCCCATCGACCGTAGGAGCTTGAACAGCATCCTGTTCTTTGATGGCACCGGTAAGAATGTCAGTAAGTCCTGTTTTGCTTTTCAGGTTAAAGATCTTCCGAACCATCGGGCGATGGAGGTCGGCATCCACAAGCAGGACTTTCTTGCCGTTCTGCGCGATAACTGTCGCCAGGTTGGTACAGGTGGTTGTTTTCCCTTCTCCGGGCTTGGCCGATGTTACCACCAGTACCCTGCCCCGGCCGATTGACCTGCCCTCGTCGATGGGCGTTGAGTAGAAAAGGCTTGTTCTTATATGACGGTAAGCCTCCGCAACCGACGATACAGATTCCCTCGCTACAACAGTCCCGCGGAATATTGTGTTCTCGACCGGTTCGTGGATGGTACTTGCCTCCTCTACAGAAGGGATTACACCCTGGAGAAGGTTGGCGAGGAACTTTCGAACCAACTGGGGCAATTGTTCCTTTTTAGGGAACCTGCGTGTTTTCTTTGCTGATCCGGATGATGATGTCCTCTGATAGTGATCTTGCTCAGCCATGTCGATCGCGGGAACAAAACCAAGCAGAGGCAAACCAAGCCGCTCCTTGAGGTCTTCGGGTGTTTTAACGGTGTGATCCAGGTTTTCAAAAACAAATGCCAGCCCGCAACCCAGAAAGAGACCAATAAGCATGGAAAACAGTGTTATATCCACTCTATTTGGCCTTGCAGGCGCTGCAGGAACCTTGGCCTTGTCTACAACGGTAACATTACCCTGAACAAGACCTGTGCTGATATCTACTTCGAGCAAACGGGATACGAGTGATTCGTACAAGTGGCGGTGGCGGTCAACTTCAGACTTCAGGCGGATGTACTGGTTGGCTTCACCGGTGAGGCCCACGGCCACTTTCTTTTCGGCTTCGTACTGACGTTGAATCTCCTCCTCTTTCGTCTCGAGCATCTTGGCGTCCTTCTCGCGTGCCAGCAAGGCCTGGGTGAACCCCTGCAGGAACTGGTTCCTCAGAAACATGATATTCGTCTCGGCGGCCTTGTACAGAGGATGCTGGGATTCATAAGTATTTGACAGTAATGCCAGTTCCTTTTCCATCTCCTCCATTCGACTTCGCAATGCCATCAGGGAAGCTTCGCGCCGAACCACCGGAGACGAGAAAAGCCGTTCGCTGGAGGCTTTTATGTCGGTGTTCGAGGGGGCTATGGCCCGCATGGCTTCAAGCTCTGAAAGAACCTCTATGCGTTCGAGATGAACCTTTCCCAGCTCGATATTCAATTCATTCATTCTCTGGACAGAAGGGTTGTTAGCGCTCGTAGCATCAGAAAGGGAGAATCCCTGCGCTGTTTCAAAGTACTTCTTGAGGGTTTCCTCGGATGAGGCCAGGGCCTTTTCTTCTTTCTCCTTTTCTTTCTGCAGGTAGCTGAAAGATTCGCCAAGCTGGTCGACTTTTTCCTGGTAGCTGAACCGCTCAAAAGCCTTTGCAACCGCATTGGCAATAATCGCAGCATGCGCAGGATCAACATCCTCGGCAGACACATTTACGAAATGGGTGTTCTTTACGGCTTCTGCCTGAACCTGGTTGCGCAGGTTTTCCCAGGGCTCCGGAGCCGGAACCGGGGTTGCTCCCAGCGCGGCAACAATAGTCTGCTTGAATTCCTCGAGAAAAGTTGCTGTTTTTACATGGGTGTCGGTTTCGGAGAAAGCAAACATCTTACGAACCACGGGGTCCTGAAGGGCCAGCTCCATGACGGCGCGACTTTTTGCAATACCTGCCTGTGTATTGTAGAAATCGGGATCCCAGGAAAAATAATCCTGGCCCAACCCCTGGAACTGCATGACCTTCGGAGACTGTTTCTCGACAAGAATCCGCGCAGTTGCCAGGTAAACAGATTGTTCCCGGAAAGCCTTTATTACGCCAATTGTCGAAACAATGACGAAAACCGTTATGATAATCCATATTCTGCGGATGATAAGGTCCAGGTAGAACCAGAAAATGGATTGCTCCCTGTCCGATATGCTTCCTCCGGAATCATAAGCGCCATAACCACCATAGTTTTTTTCAGCTTCTGTCAATGTTACAACCTTGTTTTAAGAGAACAAACTGCATGGATTACGAATTAATACATTTCTAACAATTATCATCTTTCCCTTGAATCGGCAAAACCGCAAATGCAAATTTCCCGAGAAACCTTTACAAAGCGGGCGACATAGTCGCACCGGCAGTAACAGAAGGCCTCAGAATCTCCGTCATTTTCATCAGGAAACTTGAGCCAACAACAAGGGTATCGCCGGGTTTCATGTCTACATCCGGCCTGACACCTCGCGCTACCTTGGCCAGATCGAGATCAATAATGGTTTTCCCGCCTTTGTTCGTGTCACGAATCAGGTATGATTTCTCGGCCCTTCCCTGGAAGGTAAGTCCTCCGACCATGGCCAGCGCATTTAATGCCCTTAACGGCTGGTCATTCTTCAACTGAATTGGACCAGGGCGCTGGACATACCCCAAAACATAGACATATTGGTCAACCCTCGACGGCACAGTAATAATGTCACCGCTTTTCACTGAAACATTATGCTTAATATCTCCTTCCTCTATCAGCTGTTTCAAGTCAACAACCAGTCTTTGTGATGAAGAAATACCGGCAGCGCCTTCCGTAGCGTTTGTGGAAGCAGCCTTGCCTGTGCCCGCGGTTTCCGGGATTACAGTATTTGTAGGGGAGCCGGAACCGTCAACCGGCGCAGCCTGTAACCCGCGCGAAATATAAAGACTGTCACCTGCCGTTGATGACAGCCCCCCTGCCATCGAGAGGACATCAAGCACCGAAACGACATTCTTCTGGAGATAAACTACCCCAGGCTTCTGAACAGCACCGGTAATTACCACGCCCGCACTCTTGTATTCCTTGACCTTTACCGTTAGTTGCGGATTCTTCAGGTATTTCTTGTCATACGCCGCAGCAATTCTGTCCCGCGCACCCAGCTCTGTCAGTCCGGAAACAGTAAGCCGGTTTAAAAGAGGAAGAAGAATTGTGCCTTCCCTGTCGACTGTCCTGCTGAATCTGCTTGTCACTCCCGGTTGTTCCAGGGACAGAACCTCGATATCCACAACATCGTCCGGGCCAATAAGATAGTCTTCGTCCGCCATTTTGATGCGCTGCTTGTGCCATTCGGCAAGCAGGGACGAAAGCCTTTCAAGTCTTGCCTGTTCTATGGATCTTGGGTCTTCCTTGACAAAGGGTTTTCCAGAATCAATCACATCGGACATAGTGTTGATAGGTCCACGACTGAAATCCAGATTACTGCAGCCTGGCAGTAGAAAAAGAAGAAATAGCCCTATTTGAAGACAACTTTTCACCAGTTTCCGCTCTCCTCACACACGCATTAAACATTAGTCTTACAGCCTTGTCAAGAGCCTGGTGCCGATGCGCAGACATGCTTTTGCCAGAATTCCAGCAGTTTGCCGCTGGAAATTTTACGCAATATTCAAGATCGCCAGTTTGTCTCCCGGTAACTTGTCTGGTATGATTTATGAATGGATTTACCCGTGAATACCTCCGCCGAAATGGAGATCCTGTTGCTGTGCATATCCCGCGCCCTGGGAGCTGACAGGCAACAGCAAATGCCCGGCAAGGAAGCTGAAGCCTCAATCCGCGACAGAATTGCTTCCCTGCCGGACTTCTCACGGTTGATTGAACTGGCAAACCGCCACCATGTTATTCCCCTGCTCCACAAAAGCATTTCCTGTATTATGCCCGGAAAGTCAATGCCGGACGCCTTGAACCGTCTTTACCTCGTCAATTCAGCCCGCAACATCCGCCTGACAGAAAGAATGCTGGAGATAATCGATCTTTTTAACAGCGAAGCAATAAAAGCAGTGAGTTTCAAGGGACCCGTAATGACCGCAGAACTTTATGGTGATGTCACACTGCGGCAGATGTCAGATGTGGATTTCATGATTTACCCAGCAGACCTGTGGCGGGCAAAAACACTGCTGGGCAGGAATGGCTTTCGAATGCAGAAAGAACTTACAGCTGTCGAAGAACGCTTCTGGGAGAAGACCGAGCATGGTTACGACATGACCCATCCCGGTAACGATATTGCGGTGGATATCAGGTCGCGGATTACGCCGGATTATCTGCTGTTCAGGCTGGATCCGGACGAACTATGGCGGGAAATCCGGGAGGTGGAATTCGAAGGAAAGACGGTCAAGGTGTTCTCACCGGAAATGCAGCTGCTTTTGCTGTGTTATCACGGAACAAAACACCTGTGGCACCGCTTGTCGTGGATCACCGATGTTGCCGCGATTATTCAGTCAAACAGGATAAACTGGAAAATAACAGCAGAACTGGCCAGGCGATCCGGCGGCATGCGCATATTGTCCCTTGGCCTGAAGATGGCTGACAATGTCTTCCGTACGCCTGTATCTCAGGAGATGAAAGAGTGGATGGAGACAAACATTGTCCCGGACCGGCTCGTACAGCTTTGCACTGAACGTTTGAAGGATAGTGTTCCGGAAGGAACAGACTGGCGGGAGGAATATTCCTTCTATCTGCAGACTCGACAGAAAATACCGGAAAAACTTGCCTACTTCCTCAAGGTCCTGTTTCGGCCAACCAGCAGTGATTTCAGGTTCATGCCGCTGCCGGCACAACTGATTTTCCTCTACTACTTTGTGCGGCCTCTGCGCCTTATACTGAAAGTCTTCAGCCGGTCGAAGCAATCATGATCCCTGGTCGTGGCAGGAACCTGCCGGATTTGTTCGAGCCTTGAAGAAAGCCCTCATCAGCAGCCAGCTGACTCCTGGTAATACCCGGAAGAGGTTCCTGGCAAATGTTCTTCCTCCGCCAGTTAACATCCTGAACACCCATTCCATGCCAACAGCCCTGATCCATTCTGGCGCCCAGGGGCGATGGCCGGCATGAAAATCAAAAGCCGCTCCAACAGCTAGGAGAACGGGCACCTTGATCTTGCCAGCCTGCATGGCCACCCACTTCTCCTGCCGCGGCGAACCCAGCGCCACCCACAGGATATCCGCCCCTGATTTCTCGATTATGCCTGCCACCTGGGCAGCTTCTTCGCCGGTCAAATCCCTGAATGGCGGGGAATAACTGCCGGCAATCCTGCACCCTGAAAACTTCTTCTGCAGATTCTCAGCAAGCTGTTTAAGGACTTCAGGAGTGCTGCCATAGAAGAAGTGCCGGTAACCATTTGACTGAGACTCCCGAAAGACCTCCAGCATGAAACGCGGCCCCTGGATGCGTTCAGGAAACCTGTATCCATGGATGCGTCCAAGCAGCATGGTCCCCACACCGTCAGGCAGGACCATGTCAGCGCTCTCCAGGGCCGACACAAACGCGGCGTCTCTGGCGATATTCGACAGAATGCTTCCTTCACAGAAGAATACGCTGTGAGTCCTGCCGTCCTTCACATAGGAATCAAGCCGACTCAACGCTTCCTTCATGGTAAGCCCGTCAACGTGGAATTTTCCGAGACACGCGCGGCCAGCAGTCGCCCCGTGCTTTGCTTTCAGAATGACCCCGGAATAGACATCCTGGAGCAGGTCAAAGTGCGTCTGGGCAGAGTACTGTTTCAGCGCTTTTTCGCGGCCTTTCCGGCCCATTTCCGAGCATCTTGAATCGTCCTGCCACAGGGTTCGGATCTTCCCGGCAAGGTCTCCGGCGTTGGAAGGCTCGTACAAGAGCCCGTTGACGCTGTCCTCGACAATTTCCGGAAGTCCCCCGGTCCGTGCACATATCACAGGCCTGGCGTGGACCATTGCCTCGAGAAGAACGGCTGGGAACCCCTCGTAGCACCGCGTGGCAAACACCACCATTCGCGCGCCGGCATAAAGGCCGGTGAGTTTCTCCGCCGGCAGCTCGCCAAGAAACTCCATGTTTCGAGGAGCATTCGCCGCCAGTTCCGGCATACGCCAGTGAGAGCCTGCTATCTTGAAAACAACATCCGGAAGCTTCCGTGCGGCCTCGACAAGCGCGTCCACATCTTTCTCCGGGCTGACGCGGCCGGCATAGAGAACGTAGGGAGAATTGGCTGTAGACTGTAGGCTGTAGACTGAAGTTTGAGCATCCAGTGACGGAGCATTGATGAAATTGGGAATGACGACTAAGTGATCCTGCGGAAATCCTTCCCTGGCAAATATTGCACGTTGAAACTCAGTCAGGCAGATAAAGACATCCACATTATCCAGGAAATAACGCTTTTTACGTGCTACCGCTGTGCGCAGTGCATAGCCAAGGCTCTTGAAGAAGTTCTGTTCGCAATTGTTGGCGACGCCTTTCCATTCATGTCCGCCAAGACATTCATGACAGACATTACCATTACGTGACAGCAGGGCATTGGGGCAAATCAACCGGAAATTATGCAGTGTCATGACGACAGGGATGCCATGCTGGCGACACTCCGGAAGAATGGAAGGAGAGATAAGTGGAAAGACGTTGTGAACGTGGACAATGTCCGGTTTATGCTCGTCAAGAAATCGTCCGAATTCCCGCCTGGAGAATGGATTATAAATACCGGAAAAAAAAGCCCGGACCATGCCAAAAAGCCGTCGCTCAAGGCCTGCGCTGGTTCGCTTAAATGTTACAACCTCATGCCCGTTGGCCTTGAGCAGCTCAATCTGGCGCGCAACCGCCGCTTCTTCGCCGCTGAACTTTCCGTATTCGTTATGCGCAAGACAAATCTTCATTGTTATATTCTATATCAGGAGTATATCGCGGTTGTCAGACGCTCCACGAAGTCCACACCTGTGGTGACCCTTAAGGAGTCGTTTGCGCACTGTTTCGCAGCTCCCGGGAGACCAGCAGCGGGCCCAACCCTTTAAGCAACTTGGCGGCATACTGTTTGTGTGCAGCTTTATTCGGGTGATAGTCAAACGGTTGCATTTGATATTCTGGCGGAAGCGGATATGGCATGGCTATGTCTATCACTTTGTAGCCCGTTTCCGCACAGTGTACTGCAACCCTGTCAAATGACGTATCCGACTGTACCGCGAGCACAGGCAAAATCGAGTGTTTATCACAAACGGCCTTTATCTCGTCCATTATGGCAATTGTCACAGCTTCCATGTAATCAATGCCTGGGTCGGGTTCAGTGGAGGGAACCAGAGGCACAAGTTTGACACTCAAAATGCCAGCCCCATTGATCTCTGCTTTTGGGTGAGATCCCGACAACTTCATTGCACTGGATATAAAACGGTAGTCGCTTAAGCGTGACGGCGCTGCCACGTTCCGCGGCAGATGGAAACGATTGTAGACAATAATTGCGGCAACAGGAGGAACCGCCCCGTCACCGAGTTGATGCCGCAGCTGAAGCAGGGCATGGACATTCCCATATCCAGGCCCTGCGAAATTCCTGACATCAAAATCCCGCAGGACGTTCTGGACAAGAAACGGGTAAGTGTCCTCGTTGTCCAGCGGCCACCCCCACGTATATGAGCAGCCGTAAATCCATATTCCAGGCTTGTCCCGTCCGGTCTTCCAGTCAAGCCTGGTGGTCCGGTAGCCATCGTCATCCAGCAGTGCTATGAACTTCCACGTGCCAATTGTGCGTCCGAGACGCGTTTGAACCCGTATACCGAGCTCATGGCGTCCCGGGTTGCAACTGTACCCGAGGAGTGAATCTGGCCGGTAAAGAGGTTTGGAATACAAGTAACTCTGGATAGTTGCGCCGAAGTGGTGCTTAAGATTGATGAAAGCGTGAACGACAGCACAGCGATAATCGGAGTTACGCTGATAGTACATGACCCTTAAGCCAAGCTCAGCGAGAAACAGCAGAACAAACGTTACCCCAAGCAACAGGCCGATACGACTGCGAAAGGAGCACGTGATTTGCTTTTTCACTTCCTGCATAAATTGCGATTACCTGTTTCCACAAGAGACTAACCTGTACGCTGTGCACAAAGAGTGATATAGTGCTCGCCTTTATTGCGTTGCTCATGTGCCTGTCTGTCACAAGACAGCTGCCCGTCAGCGTTACGTCCAGTTTTGATGCCCTGCACTCGGACATCCCCGAGATTGAGCAAGAATCTATGCCCGGCACGAATCGATTCCATATAAGCCACCGTGAACCCTGCACCGGTCATTAATCGAACAAGAGAATTCATGGTATAATGATACAAATGTAACGGCAGATCAAGGCCCACCTGCCCAGCTTGCGAGCGGTTTGAAAACCACCAGTCAAAATCCGGCACTGTCAACACAAGCCAGCCAGAAGGCGACAAGAGTCCCGACAGATGATCGAGGAGCGGTTTCGAATCCGGCACATGTTCAAGCACATGTTCCATGCGAATACAATCGACAGCCCCGGGCCATGTTCCTTTGCGGGTAATATCCCCGCAACAGACGTCAATTCCCAGCTGCGACATCCGGGTGCAGTTGTCCTGATTCGCAGCGATGTCGATGCCTGCCAGATGCACGTAACCACATCTCCTCATCTGCATGAGCCAATCGCCACTTCCGAATCCAACATCGAGAATACGTGCATTCCGGGGCAAGGACAATGGTATGCCTATGGTTGCAGGCGGCGGACGTCCAACCACGCTGCAAACAGCCCGCCCAACGGACGTCAACAACCTGTTCCATGCGGAATCACAATATACCTGGCAATAGCGCCATCTTGCAATCTTCCACCAGATCCTCTGACGCCAGCGCGATCGTTCGACATGACAGTAACAGTCATAGTCCGGGGGATAGAGCGACTGAATTACGTCATTTCCGGGCAGGGGTGAAATGAATCCCAGTCCACAGTCACAGCAGCGTACCAGACTATAAGTCCAGTCACGTACGCCATCACCATCACCGACATGGTGAACGCAATCCTTAAGCAAATATTCGCAATGCTTGGCCCGGCATATGGGGCAGGAAAGAGATGGAACATACTGTGAATTCATGATCATCGGAACCTAAGGTAATGTACCGAACACTTTGTTCATTCCATCCATCCCGCCATTTTGCCGGCAAGCCTCCGGGCAGCTTGTGACTCCGCAAAGGCCCGTCCCATTCCACATAGCTCAAGCAGGTACTTTATTGTCTTATGGCGGAAAACATCACGATTGAGCTTTTTCTCGATATCAACGGACGGGCATACTTCTGCCGGATGCCGCAACGGCCAAATGACAGGTTCGAGCGACATATTGGCAAACCTCGATTTCGGATTCCTGCAATGCACAGCATCCCTGCCAAACCCGGTGTTGCTGATCATGTTTCTCACTGGCGTAATGCAGTAGCCGTGATTACGCATTACAGCGTATGTCCACGGATAGTCCCATGTCTGGAGATTGCCGGCAGCGGCAGCATGGAAATAATGCATCCAGTTTGCCTGTGCCCTCACTCCGTTTACTGCACCTGCAATAGCACCTGACTCACGGAATTGAGGAAGCGTCTGCATGTTCAAATCGTATTGCTGCCAGGCACGCCGCCAGGATGCCCATCCCCAAACCAGCGGGATACGAATAAAGTAGTAATCGGACGGACTGCCGGGCACATGGTATGGGGCCATACCCGCCACGTGCATTATCCGCTTGTCGTCGCGGTAACGGACAAGCATTTCCGCTGCATATCTGAAGAAGTCCAGCGATGGCAGGCAATCATGTTCAAGGATAATCCCCTCCTGTTCGTGCTCGAAAAACCATGATATCGCGCGCGCAACTCCATTCTTCGGACCAAGGTTACATTCAGGAAAGAAGCACGATACTTCCACATCGCGTCCGATTGCGCGGGCCAGTTCACGAACCTCTGCACATGCCTTCGCGTCTCGCGGAGTTGCCGGGGCATCAGCATAAAAGTAAACTCGCCTGGTCCCGGCAGCGCGTATAGCGTCTAAGACCCTTGAAGTTGTGTCTGCGCGGTTATACGCAGTAACAAGAACGGATGGAATTGAGTCTTTCAATGTTCTAGTCTCTCCTGTTTCCTGTGCGGCCGGCCCTACGGGCTTGATGACGTCTGAACAGCCACGTCCAGATCCTGCAACCAATGCCGGCAACAGAAAGAAGCGAGCAAGCGCTTACCGTTATAACTTTGGCGTTCTTCTTGCCGTATTTCCAGGCCAGTCTGGCATAGTTTCCTGCTGCAACGTAATGACCATTGCTGATAGCAGAAACCGCCGCTATTTCTGCCACACGTCCGATATAAGCCGTCAACTGGGATCGTATTGAAAGATCAGATGTCCCGGCCAGCTCAAGCAGGCCTTCGATGACCGTATCACCACAGCTTTCGGGCTGCACATACCGTTTCTCGCGGTCCGAAAAATCGGCCGGGAAATGAAACCGCGCAAGGGGAACATTGAAGTAGGCAATCTTACCCTGAGTTGCAAGGCGTGCCCATGTCAGCAGGTCTTCCCCCGCAACAATGCCCCCCGGAAAACCATGAACCTTTTCCAACGCCCCTTTACGGACAACAACAGCCGAAGTCCAGAGAGGCGGGTCAGAGTCAGCCGCAATTTGAAAATAGTTTTCCAGGATATTTGACGAACCCAAGGCAACCGCCACGTTGTTCAACTCTGGCAGTCTCGACTTTCCGTCGGAATATACGTACTCATAGTTTGTCGCGAAAACAGCGCATTCCGGAAAGGACTTTAGCAACCCACGGATACCGGTTAAATACCCGGGCATCCATTCGTCATCTGCGTCCAGAAAAGCGACAAACTCGCCCCTGGCCGCTTTAATCCCGAGGTTCCGGGCCGCGGAAACTCCATGATTCGCCTGGTGTAATATGCGAATACGATTGTCTGTCAAACTTCCTGCAAGTTTCTCGCCCCCGTCTGTCGAACCATCGTTGACCACGATGACCTCAAAGTCCTGCATCGTTTGGGCTAGAACCGAGTTCAGCGCCCGCATGACGGTTTGGCGTTTATTGTAGAGAGGAATGATGATTGTAAAAAGCGTCATATGGAACCTGTCCGGACAGCATTCACCACTTACCTCCATCCGGTCAACAGACCATATAGAGAGGGAAACAATGATTTGATGTAACGTCCAGCCAGGAGGCAGATTATGATCGTCAGAGGAACTGCACCCAGATACACGCCTGTCAGGGCCCAGCCGCCTGTTCCTGTTAAGAACAGCGCGCTTTTCTTAACAACGGTAATGAGAGGTTCATGAGCAGCGAACAGAAAGAACGAATAGGCGCCAAGCTGTTCGGCCCAAACCCGAATAGAAGCAGGAAGCCTGTCATAGCCGCTCCACAACACTGGAACACCAACAAGAGGCGCGGCCGCGTATAGTAACGACGATGCCTCGCCACCCAGTTCCAGCTGGCTCCAGGTCTTTACCAGGATTACAGCCAGCCAAGCGCAAGCGACAAGCCAAAGGTTAAACCTCGACTCTATATTCTGTTCACGCTGGAAATGCAGCCCTAAGCAAATACCCGTCCAGTAGGCAAACAGCCCAAGAGTAGTCACCGGCCCGATGTGCCAGGTTACGAAATACAAGAAGGAGGGGCAAAGCAATACCCATGGCCCGATTCTCCTTGCACACCATTCAAGTACGGGAGCAAGCAGTGTGAGGATAATTAGGTCCCGCACAAACCAGAATTGATACACTGTCCTGGAAAACACAACCTCGTTGAAAACAGAACCGTCCGGAACAGGAATCCATGACATATCGACATTGAACAGTTTATACCCCGCGAAACGGAGCAAGCGCGCCGTCAGGGCCCATCCGCCAGCCCACACCAGGAGCGGTACGGCCAGCCGCTTGACTCGACGCATAATGGTCTGCAACCAGTTTACCGCGCCTGGATCAGGCATTCGCCAGACGAGGAGTACGCCGGAGATACAGAAGAATACCGGAACAGCTGCGCGCGCAATGCCGTCGGAGAGAAATAATTGCACAAATGACACAACCACTGGTGCGTGTTCAGGACCGCCAACGGCCGAGATTGTCACCCCGTGAATCACCACCACCATACACATTGCCACAAAGCCAAGCCCTCGCAGCTTTTCGCTCATTGCCCCTGGTATTGCCGTGCTCACAATGCTGTTATTTTCTCCCCTTGCGCATGTGCAGCCGCGTGAGCACACCCGGCGTATCCCAGCCCAAGTATCAAATACTGCAGGGCTCCGAAGTATTGACCCGTGATAATGATGTTTTCAGCGAACATGTCGATTGCGAACGGTATGAAACAGCCCGCCCCGGTCAGAAGAAAAATAGCCTGAAGCCCTCCGAATATTCTCGCAAAGCGAAGCGCATGCACATATTGCCAAACAAGAGTTATTGCAAAAAGAATAACGCCCACGCCGCCATAATTGAAATACATCCGAAGCCAGTCATTGTGCGCCAACCATGTCGGATGACCGGCGGCAATCAGAAATTTTGCATCAGCATTTGCACCGTGACCAAACTTCATCCTCTTATGTGATTCCTGTAAAAGATCGTCCCACATGCGCTGCCGGCCATTCAGCAGGACGTCAGGATTCTCCCATTTCAGCTCATCAACAGAACCAGAGCCCGACACAAATGTCTTTTTCTGAACCCTTTCGGACGTGAAGAAAAGAAAGCCAGCCGCTACCGCTATGCAGGTCATAAGCATCCGCACCCGGACGGACTGCCATGCAGGGTGCATGACAAGCAAGGCAAGTGATGCCGCCATTGGACCACGCGTGGCACTGATTGCGGGCACAAGCAGAGCCATCATGAGCAACACAAGGTTGAATGCCCCCTTCTCAAACCCGCTCAGAAGAACAATCGACATGCTCTGGAGAATAATTGCACTCTGCGACATTGTTGCTCCGCCACTGAATGATATATCGCGAATAGTAACAGGCAGAACTTCCACAACATATATAAGGAGAAAACCGACGAAGGTAGTTCGGATCAGCCGAAAACAGCATTCTGCGGAATGAACCGACATTCTTTCCGAGGATACCGCAATACCGGTGAATAAAGGAAACAGAGTCTGGACAATAAACTGAAAACCGCCGGCAATGTTCATATCATAGCGAAAAACCACGTATATAATCCACGGGACATAAATTGACACCGGAAACCTTATATATTTTCCCCTTTGGCCCATTCTTAGCAGACTCACTGCTGTAAGGACCAGCCATCCCGCCGTACCTAAGCTTGGAACAGCAGTGCACAGGAGAAAGACTAAAAGGACGAATCTGACAAACCAGGGGGCACCTCGAATTGTTTCCGCAAAGTTCCCGCCCCATATCCTCAAAGAACCACGCTGTCGGGGCACTGGAGTATCCGGCTGCCCCGGTCCGGAACTGTTAGCGGATGTAGACATATTTGCCTTACGACTTGTCTTGATATCACTTGAACCGGGGTTATTCAATTGGGATTCCTGCATATGCCGGGACTAGAACACCGTATATGATCTTGCACGATATAAACCTCTAGCCCGCTTATTGCATGAGCTGTTTATACCTCGCGCAATAAGCGGCTCTGGCAGATCAAGTTGTACTGCAAACTCGCATGCCAGAGCACGTCGCCCCGACGTATTCGGGGCAAGTGGTTAGCCCCTTGTTTGTCCGCCGCGGCGGACAAACTACGGCCCTGTGGGCGATTATTGCACAAAGACTTGTGCAATAATCGGGCTAAATGCGCATCCATGAGGATGGACACAACTCACTTGTCTCCTGATTCAGGAGCTCATCACGGAACCATCTTTCCGGTGCAATTGTAATCCCGTCGCCGACGGCGCGAAGCCAGGCGCACCACCAGCTGAAAGTGCTGTTGGCCAGAATTATATGACGGCATTGTGCCGCAAGTGCCATGTCATCCACTGCAGTTCCATTCTTACGCTCGACAAAGACTGCACCGTCAAGATCAACATTCCGACGGCACCATTCGATATCGTCGGAGAAAACAAGAAACTGCGGTGAGTTAATGCGCTTGCAGACAATCTCTGCGGCACGCCTGTAGTAGTCCATAGGACAGACACCGATATACCTGCCGGTTGCCGCATCCGTCACATAATCACCTCTCCGGAATTGAACAGCCACAGCATTGGGCTTCCTTACCATTTCTATGACAGCTTCGTCATACAGAGCCGGGTTAAGCTGATGCCGGAAGTCGTCCCGGAGTACCGATTCGTATCCTGAGAAATAACGGTAAGATTGAAAACGCCCGAAAAGGAAATGGTCAGGCCCCAGTCGCGTAAATCTATCCTCAAAACCATATGATCGTTCCATATAGACACGATGCCAGAAGTATGGAACCCAGCGAAAAAAGGGATAAGGAGGATGTCGCGGAAACGGGAATCCCGTATACGCCAAACGTTCGTGCCAGTTCAGTTCTGTTTTCTGAATGGGCAGCCGGGTAATTAGCAACGGCTGGTTCCGGTATCGCCTCATCCATCGCAGGTCAAGCTTCAACGGCACGCCGTGACGCAGCGCCAGGGCACGCCCGGCTGCGTATTGAAACATCTGGTTTCCCAGACCTCCGTAAATACGAATAGCGATCATCGCGCAATCAGCATCTGTTAATGCAATCCCATCCCTGCATAGAAAGCCTGCCATTTCGCATCTATAAGGGACCTCTCAAAATAATTCTTCGCACGCGCATTTCCTGCCGAACCCATCTGCCTGCAAAGCATCTGGTCGTTAAGCATCCGGCTGATTGCCGCAGTCAACGCTGTTATGTCACCCACCGAAACAAGGAGCCCGCTGACGCCGTCCTCAACAATTTCTTCAAGGCCGGGAGTCCGGTATGCAACAACCGGAACTCCTGCAGCCATTGCCTCCGCTGCCGCAAGACCAAAACCTTCCCATTGCGAAGGCATTGCAAGCATATCAAAGAGCGGATAAATCCGAGCGAGATCATCGGGCGCCAAAAGCCCTGTCCATACAACCTGCCTTGATATGCCCGCTTCCTCTGCGAAACTCTCAAGCCGGTTCCTGTCAGGACCATCACCTGCAACAATAACCCTGATATCGGGATGTGACATGGCAAGGTTCTTGACCGCAGTAAAAAGATCTTTGTGGCCTTTCATCTCCACAAGGCGGCCGACAATTCCTAATACCGGCGAGGAAGCCGGGACACCAAGCCGCTCTTTTTCAGACGCACGGTCCAGTTTGAGACAGCTCTCCTGAAGATACCGCACGTCGACAGAATCATGAATCACGCTCGCCTTGTCGCTCCGCCTGTTACCCATCCAGAAGCGTCTGGCATTCTCTGAAACAAACACCACTTTTCTTGCAAAACTGGCCGTCAGCCGGAACATCCAGCGGTTCCATATACCGTAGCCGGCAGATCCGGCGGTGTGCACATTCAGAACTGCCGGTATTCCGGCAAGCAGTCCAGCAAACACTGCAATGGAAGAAGGATTCACGAACTGCACATGAACACAGTCGGCCTTGATCTCACGAAACAGCTTTAACATTCCACGAATAGCCTTCCAGCGCGAGATCCTTCCCTGGTGTTCTGCTTCTATTAAATGCCAGTTCACCCCGCATTTGATGACACGCTCTTTCATGGACTGGTCAAAGTGGCCATAGACGCAGACTGTCACGCTGTGCCCGGCTGATTTCAGCGCCGACGACAGGGCAATCGTCATCATTTCTGTGCCGCCGGTAATAAAATACGGTATCGTAACGACAATGCAGGCCATGCATCACCTATTTCACAAGCTTGATATGCAGTTCAAGAAAAGGGAACAGACGCGCAAACCGCCTTTCGTATGAAAGCGGCGAAACCCGGATCAGGAAGTCAAAGAAGATCTCAAGCGGCCGCCACCACCACCCCTGTATCCACTTGTGACCAAAAAAAACCTTGTCCCATTTCTTGTACTGGTGTGATGTTCCGTCGAAATAATCATGACACGCTAAGTTCCAGAACACCCTGTGGTCCGGCTTGTATGCCGAGGAATGGGCAAAATATGGGACTATTATGGTTAACTTTCCTCCCGGCTTCAAAACCCGGTGTACTTCCTGAACAAGAGACATTGGGTCTGACAAGTGTTCCATTGCGTGTTCGCTGCGAACTTCTTCAACGCTCTCGTCGGCAAACGGGAGTTTCCCGACATTTAGATCAACAACATGCCTGACCTTGTCATTGTATTGGCGAAAATCCACACCTTCGTATCCTTCGGCACATTTTAAGCCACATCCCAGGTCCAGTTTCATTTGATCTCCCGGTTATACAAACCTTCAGAGTCCAGCCATCATTTTGCAAAGAATGGTTTGACACGATCCACAAACATATTTCTGACTGATCCAAAAGCATCATTACCTCTCATGGAAAACCGCCAAACAACCTGCTTGTTAGTGGACCAATCCTCTTTGTAATCTTCTGCGCCGCGAAGGTGGTCAAAGACCTTGTCTCCTTCCGCGATAGACTGCTCGTACCGGTAAAGCATCATTATCTTGCCCGGAGACATGCTGGCAAATTTCTCATTCATTGCCGGCATATACGAGTAGAAGCATCTGTGGAACCTGAACCCCAGGTGCCACGCCGCAGAGACGCCACCTATTCTGATGACGCGGAATGAGACAAGACCCGAAGGCAGGCCCTGTCTGACGAGGTTCTCGTGGAAACGCGGTGCCTTGTAGGCGCCGGGCCACCGGTAAGAATGAGCCTCAAGGAACGCCGGCAATTCAAGGAGAGCTTCTTCCACCTGGTTGTTCCCGTACGTCACGGTTGCCAAGCCGCCAACCTCTTCGATCCTGCGAAGTTGGCGTCGCAGGTCTCCGCGGAGACTACTCTTCAACCAGGGAAGGAATTCTTCCGGCTTTTTGAACTTCGCAAGATCAGTCAATGGACAATATCCGTCTTCAACCCAGCCAATCCCCTGTCCCGCCGCAAGCTGGCGCACTCCGTCTACCGTAAAACAATCAAAGCGCATTTTACCCGGAAGATACTCACAAAGGGCATTCCAGAAATCGGCAGCAAGCTCCTTTCCGGGTTTAGCACCGGAAAACACCGGATCATGATAATCAAAATCAGAGTATCCGGCCGGCACAAGCAGGCGCTGCCATGCATTCTTCCAGTTTCGTCGCCACAGTACCAACGGCAGAAAAGCGATGGAATCACCGCACGTCCCCACGACAAAAAACGGCCTGATATCACACAGCGGAAGGTAAGTCTCCACCCAGGCCCGAACAAGCGACGGATGAAAAAAGACGTGGGCTGTGGAACTCTCATCCAGCCATTGCAACCACTGCTGGACAAAGGCTGGCCGCAACACCTCATCCCATGAGGTCATGCAGTCGAGTTTCCATAATTGGGATGATTGGCAGGTTTTCACGACAGCACAGGTCTTAGAACGAAAAACTTCTTCAGTCTGAGAAAATGCTTTTCAAAAAGATGCCAGACAACGAAAGAGAGGAGAAAACTGATGGCAATGGCGAGGATTATATAGAATCCCATCGCCATAACTGGAAGCCCTGCCAGCACAACCAGCCGATCCAACGGAATCAACCTCTCCAGCACCGGCCGTAATATCCCGTGGATCACAAACAGACCATAACTGTACTTTCCCAATGAAACAAGAAAACGGTTACTGAATAAAACAAACAAATTCGACGGCGGGGAAGGTCTCAATGCAAGAACAAGTAATGACGAAACGAACAATACGACAACTGGCACTTCGAACACAACCGCAGTATCATGATAAAAAGACCTGGGAATGAACACCATTACGAGGAACAAACAGCCAAACGCCCGGATTCCATGCCGCGCCAGATTAATCAATTGCAAGTGGACTTCAGGATTACGCACCAGCACGGCAAGTATTGAACCTGCAGCAAGGCCATCGATTCTTGTGATCGTACTCCAGCGAAACATTGATTCCGAGCCCACACCCAGCAAAGCCACGGCAGTTCGTGCAGTAAATCCAATAATCATCGATCCAATACACACCTGAATTAGCCGCCTCTGCGACAACGCCGCAACAGCAAAAGGCCATAAAAGATAGAAGTGTATCTGCATTGCAAGCATCCATAAGTGGCCAAGACTGTAAAGTCTGGATCCGTCCAACAATGGGCCTCCAGGCACGTTCGAAAGAAACAACCATAACCACCATTGTCGTGCGGTCAACTCAACCGCCACAGCATCTAGCGTGCTGACAAGCGGCACAATTTGGAATACGACAAATAGAGTTCCATAATACAGGGGAAATATGCGTAGGGCTCTCCTGACATAGAAATTCAGGAAGTAACCCTGTTGCCCTTTGCCGTCCAGAAGAATCATCGTTATGAGGTAACCGGAAAGCAGCAGAAAAAGATCTACGCCCCACATGCCAGACAGGGCAAGTTTAGTGAGAACAGGTCCTGCAACTGGATGGAAGTCCTTCATGAATGCTTCATTGTAGAAGTGAAGCACCATGATCAGCAAAATTGCCATACCCCTCAACCCGTCAAGACTTCTGACGTGGCCTCCAATCTGCAGTCCAGAGGACTTATTATCACCTGTTGCAATTGGATTCAAAATATAATTCTTTTTTCCATTCCAAAGCCTTCAGGAGGAACAACGGCAACCTGCCGATCCAGGGATTACCACACGAGGCCTTGAAATGCAGGTAAGCGCTCATGGCTTGCATCTTGTGATCGTATACATCCGCTATTTCAAGAACACAAGCCCGGCGCCAATCGCTCCGGAAAACCTTGATCAACGGCATACTTAGCCAGAACCATACGCAGTAGTGAATCAAACGTATCGGGTTATCAAGTTTAGCTATAGCCGCACGCGCCAGATGTTCTGCCGCAGCGTGATCCTTCCACCCTTCGAACGGATGCGGAGCCAGAATGGCGGCTGGCTTTATCTCCCGCAGTTTGTCAGCCATCTCAATCGCCAGGTCATCAAAACCTGATTCACCCGGGATGGGCACTGCGCCATCTTTCCGCCTGAAATAATGAATGGCACTTGCCGAATAACCAAGAATCCTTGCCGCCTCGACGCTTAATTCACACCGTTCACGTCCGACCTCCTGTTCGCTCAAATTACAGCATCCTTCGTGCGAACCTCCGCCATCCGTCAAAAACATGACATGGACCGGCAGGCCTTGGGCCACTGCCAGCGCCACCAGCCCCCCTGCCCCGAAAACCTCATCATCCGGATGAGGGGCAATCACTGCCAGCGGACCACTGGGAAATTGAAAAGGATGCCCGAACGCACAGGCCAATCCCCTGAATATCGCTTGGCGAAACAGGCGAAAAGCATTTCTCCCAAAAGCAGTAGTATCCGCTCCTGTCTTACCTGAATTTTTCATGATACCTAAAAATCGGCATAAAAGGAAGCAGCACTCTCGTTTAGAAATAACGGACTTCCGCATTCTCATGCCGGCGACTGACAATTAAATAGCAAATTACGGCCAGAACAAATGTTAACGAATAGGCGACCGCAGATGCTATGGCAGCACCTATAATCCCCATCCTCGGTATCAACGCAAGATCTAGCGTTACGGTTATTACAAGCGCACAAGCGGCGATAATAGAGTTGTAATGCGGATAACCACGCCCCGCAATGTCGTTGGTCAGAATCTTCCCAACCCCCAGAAGCACCACGCCAGGCAATAATATCAGCAGGGGTACATAGGCATCTGCGAAAGCAGGGGAGAATATGATACGAATAGCCCATTTGCCAAACAAGGCAAGCCCCACAGCTCCCACGGAAGTGACGGCTAATATGATCCCAAACACCCGGGGCGTGAAGCGATTCATGGTTTCATGGGTCGAGTTTGCTGCTTTTGGAAAGAGGACGAAACTCGCTGCATTAGGGAGTTGCCATAAAAATTCTGCTAACGTCACTGCCACACCGTAGATCCCCACCCCCGCCGGCCCGATGAAAGCATTGACGATAAACACATCCAGACGATAGTTGAAGAACTGCATCAGGTTCCCCACGTAACCCTTCAGGCCATATGAAAGAGTTGACCGGATTGTATCCGGATTCCATCGCGGAAAGAATAGAGCACCTTCACTCTGAAGGCATCTGCAAATCCACGCGATACCGGCAATGCTGGTAATGAGTGCCGCCAGAACGGCTCCAGTAACTCCCATTCTGAGCCAGACCAGGAACAGCAGCAAAAGCAGGATCGTCAGTAATGCCTGGAAAACAGTCAACACATTGAGCGTGATGATACGCCTGATCCCCTGAAGCACGGCTCCGAGATGCAAACTCAGCAAACCGAGCGGCACCAGAATCATGGCAAGACAGACAAGAGGAATCGGCACACCTGGAACCAGTAACGGAAGCAAACTGCCGGACAGAAGCAATACCAGGATGACACCAGCACCGACCGTACCCAGCAGCGAGAACATCACGGAGTTCATTGTCAGGTCAGCGAGCGGTAAACGTTTTGAGCCAGAGAAGTAAACATTTGCAGAGTTAATGCCCAGTCCCAGGAATAACTGAAGAACGGAGGGAAGCAGCAACGCCATGGCAAATTGTCCCTTCCCCTCGGGACCAAGCCAGCGAGCCGTGATTGCAGCGGACACTAAGGACAAAAGAAGCGTCGTACCCTGACTCAGGAAAGTGGTTCCAACCTGCCGGGCAAACATGCTTCGCGACACCTGATCAGCCCAGATACGCCAACCCCGGCGGGTTGATTCATTTTTTGTTTCTTCGTTCATAAATATAGAAATCGCAAAGGGACCCCAATGCTGCAGGATATTTCGACATGGGATACTGGTTCTCAATCTTCTCCACGAGACTCCACCGGGGAAAATGTGCCGCCACATAGTCTGTGAATTTTCGCTCCCGTTCGTGCGGCGAAGAAGTGACTTGGTCAAAGTTCGAGGAGTAGATAACGACAAAACGGATCGAGCAGCAAAACAGCAGTTCCATGTATCGTTCAAATACCGGATCTTCCACGAGATGAAAAATAACATCCAGCGATATCGTCAAGTCCGCCCGAAAAACACCCGCCCCGTCCAGAAAACATTCAGGGTCGTAAAGAAAGAAACTCTTGGTCGGATCGCCCTTGAATTTCTCGGCACAAAGCTGGACAGCAGCTGGTGCAACGTCGAAACCAATATAATGAGGATATTTCGCAAGGAGCAATTGGTTCCCGTCTCCACAGCCAAATTCAATGACCGATTTAATCTGCCTGTCGGAAACAAACTGGTTCAACACCGACGCTTTGAACTCCGCAAGCTTACCGTAAGAACCTGGTCCAGATGAGCCTCCTTCGCTGTACCGACACTGCCAATAGACTGCAGACCCAGGAAACTTGGAGTCGTTCACATATTGCCTGAGGCGACGAATCGCCCCGGAAACCCCTGGAACTCGCTTCGCAATACTTTTCAAGATTGCAGACATTCAACCAGACTCCTTTCGCAATGCAACCAGATGTGAACCAAACTGCAACTTTTTCACAAGAAAACCGGACGATGACAGCAACAGGGACACAACAGTTTCCGTCCCAGTACACTCCACGACAACACATTCTACTTTCTCAAGCGTTTTTCCTGAACCCAGCAGAGCGGCATGTTCTGAACCTTCAACATCAAGCTTCATCACACGGATACGGCTGTAACCGCTGCATATGCTGTCAATAGTTGTGGCCTCAACCCGCAAGCGCTGGACTTGTTCGCATCTATTAACAATAACGGAAGATGCCAGACCAAAATTACCCTGTGGAACCTCCATTTCCACTTCCTTAATACCGGTACTGTCCTGAACCGCCTTGTTCACAATCAATGCATTTGTAACGTTATTCAGCCTGAGATTGAGCGCCAGTTGTCCGGCCGTCGACGGCACCGCCTCAATTGCAACGATACAGCCATTCGGACCGACAGCTCTTGCCCCCAGCACCGAGTAGTATCCAACGTTTGCACCAACATCTACAAAGACGTCTCCAGGCCGAAGTCTCCCAAGAATTGCGTCCTGAACATCCATTTCCCGGAAAGGCAGGACGGCATAAATATCATCCGTACTTTTCCTGACAGAGAAATGGACACCAAGACGTGGAGCACGGAGAAGCAGGCGGCAGCAGGACTGCGGAGAGATGCTTGATCTCGGCATAACACTGAAACACAATGAATCGAAAACCACCGACAACCATAGCCCAAGCAGATCCATGACCGTATCCGGGCGCAAATCACTGCAAATCCTGCGCCAAACAGATAAGCGACCGATTGCCCTGTTTAAGGGACCGAACCGGTCTATTAACTTGCGAATGTATTTCCAAATCATCACAGATACCGGATCAAGGAACAGATTGCCATGAATTCGCCGACAGGCAACGTCATGGCCTTTTGAAATCACCTTACCTGTGTTCAGCTTTTCTTCTTTTTATGGATTCCAAATACACTTCCTCAAGCGTGGCGGCAACAACCTCGTACCCAAAACGCTCCCGAGCTATTTTGGCAATCTCTCTCCGATCGTAATTCTCAAAATTGCCCAACATCATGGCCAATCCGTCGGCTAACGCCTTGAAATTCCCCGGGGGCACGATCGTGCCGCACCGTTCGTCAACAAACTCTTCAGGTCCTCCGCAACGCGTCACAAGAACAGGTATACCAGAAGCCATGGCTTCTACAGTTGCAACGCTGAATGTTTCAACAAGACTTGGCAGGACAAAGATGTCTGTTTCGCGCATGACGCGCGCAACTTCGTTTTTCGGGACCCACCCGCGGAATGTAATATTTGCCGCCAGGCCCAGGTCTTCTGTTATCTGCCTGTGTCGATCCGCCTCAGGTCCAGAACCACCGCCTATCACGTCAAGTTGCCATCCTCGTCCGTTCCACGGCACCTGAGAGAGAGCGCGGAAAAGTACAACCAGCCCCTTGTGCTCCTCAAAAGAGGTCACCGTCAACAGGCGCACCATGGCATCGGTTCTGTGTCCGACAGGTACATATTGAAACAAAGCGGTATCAACAGTATTGGGCACCACACGGAATGAGGCTTTGATTCCATACTGCTCGATCGATTTCTGCAGAGCACAACTCACAGGCAAGACCGCATCCACTTTACGGAATACCCATCGGGCCTGGCACACCTGGAATCGCGACAATGCACCGCGGGGAAAAGCAGTAAAATGTTCACTGATCACCACAGGAATCCCGTACCACCTGCCAATCAGCAAAGCCGCAGGCCCTGAACTGAATACATGGGCATGGACAACATCAAAAGGTCCCCGCTCTTTCTGCAACTGTCGTGCCGACCGGACCACCGCGGCCCAGTATTGCGGCCAGGAACAACCGCGAACACGCGAGCAACGATGTATTGCACGATAAGTGGGAATACCGGCGGTAAGCTCCTGGTCGTACTCTTTCCCTACAGACCACCAGAACGGAATCGTCTGGTCAACAACGCCGATGTGCAAAACAGTAACATTACAGTGTTCTTGCACCGCCCTTGCATACTCCCGCACAAATACGCCTGCATAGACGTGATCCTTTACGGGATACCACGGCGTTACAACTAGAACGTTCAACCCCTTGCCTGTTTGATCAGCACCCGGCATTAGACATCGCCACGGAATATTACGAAACTACCTGCAATTTATTCATCTCGTCTGAGAGTAATTTGGCCTGATTTTTACGGGTGAACATGGCCACATTTGATTCCATGAAATCAGGAAAATCCTTGTTCTTCCAATGGCCTATCCATTCGACAAGCTTCGCCTTCAGCTCCTCCTTGCTGCCAATCGAAAACCCTGAACAGGAATCACGAATCAATCCGTCCAGCTCACCCCCATCGCCCGGAACACAAAGTATCGGCTTTTTCATTCCGATATACTCAAAGAACTTTGTAGTAAGGACACCTTTTCTGCCGCGGTTCGTAAGAACCAGCAGCATCTGTGACTGGGCCAGTATTAAAGGCATATTGTTGTAGGCCTGCTTCGGGTTAAACCTGAAGAAAGTCCTGCTCTCCAACTTCTCAAGCAGCGGAGCCAGTACAGGCAGGTCGACGCCATAAAAATCAAGCAGTACATCATCCAGACCTATCTTCCCGGCACTTATCAGCTCATCAATTGCCCGGAAGAGTACAGCCGGATTCTGGTACCACAAGTTGAGAATCCGCCCAGTGTACGTTATCCTGAACGGACCCTTGCCGACCGCTTTTGTTGCAGTTATCGGACAAAACAGAGCCTCATCAAATCCGTTGTAAACCAGAATGGTTTTCTTGCCGGTCTTCCGTTGAAGGGTTTCCTGATGGTACCTGGATACCGTCGTGAGGAATTCTGCATTTTGTACCGTTCGACTTCTCCTTGAAAGAAGTCGCAAGACCTGGAATATCTGCCGCAAAGGGCGTCTCATTCCAGCTTCCTGTTCGGCAATATCACGAAAATCCGCCACTAACGGGATTCCATATTCTTTTGAGAGCAAAGCTCCGAGCGTCAGCTCCCATTGATCAGGAGAGGTTGACAATATGACGTCAAATCTTTGATTCCGGAAGATCTCTGCAGCAGCATTCTTCATCCTGTCCAGCAATCCCGGAGGGGATGAGTATTCCGGCATGAAAAAGTCGCGGAACAAGCCTGCAAGCCCCCTTTGGGCAATGTACGCTTCCTCTTCTTTCCGCGGGAAAGGCACGCGGACGATATGCCTATCATCAACAATCTTTCCCAAGTCAAGTTTTGTGTCAAACCTTGGATCTTCCGGGGGATAGTCCCTTGTAAGAACAAAAGGTTCCCATCCAAATTCAGGCAGGTATTTGCAGAACATCGCAGGCCGCAAGCCCCCGACATCCGACTGCGGCGGAAAAGTGCCGCAGATAATAAGGATGGTTTTCATTTTCAAAAAGGAGCGCAGCGCCATTCGGACCCGCGGCTGCCTCAGTTCTTACTGGCGGTTGATTCCAGGCGGATTATTTCAAGCACCATCTTCTGGCGCAGGCGGGAAATCAGTTCGGATGTTTCGGCAAGCATCGGGTTCTGCTCGGCAAGCCGGCAGACAAGGAACTCACCAAGATATTTATCCTCGTGGATCAGCGCCATGCGGCCAAGCCACTGGTCGGCGCGCCTGTCCCCTTTGCAGATATCCATTTTCCCCATGATATCCGGGACAATGGATTCGGCCCCTGCCGCCCTCCACTCCCAGACAATGTTCTTCCGGTCCTGCCCCTGTGAACACAGCTCCAACCGGGCATAAGCCAGCTCAAGCACTTCGAAAAGGGGATAACACTCCTGCCATAGCTGGTCGAGGCTCACAGTTTCAGCCATCCTGGAAAGCGTGCGGTTGGTTGCCAGCAGGGCTATCATCGAGCGGCGCCTGTCGTCCTCGTTCTGCAGGCTCTTGTTCAGAATGTCACGGAATGTCACCCGTGCAAAAACCCTCAGACTCGTGTAGACGATAAGCAGCAGGAAGACAATTACAAGAATCACAACCTCCCCGTGGCCTATGGTCATGACAAGGGCAGCGACACTAAGAAGCAGGCAGAAGCCATAAAGGATAAGCACGGCGCGCCTGCGGCTGAACCCCATGGTCACAAGCATGTGGTGAATATGCTCCCTGTCCGGCGACGAGAGCGGCAGATCGTGGTACCACCTCCTGACAATCGCCAGGAATGTGTCAATGATCGGCAGGCCGAGCGCCACTATGGGAATAAACAGCGCCAGGGCTGCTTCCGCCTTCTTGCTGGCTATAAGGGACAAGGCCGCAACCAGGAATCCGAGAAGCATGCTTCCCGAATCGCCCAGGAAAATCCTGGCAGGCGGAAAATTGAATACCAGGAAACCCAGTATCGATCCGGCAAGGCACGCCATCATCGCCAGTCCCAGGACATTTGTTAGCTCAAGACTGAGGAAGAACAGGGTCAAGGAAACAAAAAGACATATGCCGGCAGCCAGGCCGTCCATGCCGTCAGCCAGGTTCACCGCGTTCATGCAGGCCACAAACCAGAAGATTGTCACCGGCCAGGAGAAGACACCAAGGACTATCGGGTTGCCGAACGGGTTGCTGATGACGGTTATCCCGAAACCAAACATGCACGCAACCAGTCCTATCAGGATCTGCCAGACCAGTTTCCAGCGGGGCCGGATGTCGTAGCGGTCGTCAATCAGCCCTAGAACAAGCGCCATGGACGCACCAACAAAGACACCTGTCAGCTGCCGCGGCTGCTCGACAAGCACCGAGGCGACAAAACTCCGGTGCGCGTTGTAAAGCAGCAGGATGATCGGCACAAAGAAAGCGGTAAATATTGCCGGACCGCCGAAGCGCGGAACAGGATGTTCGTGGGTCTTACGGTACCCGTCAGGCTGATCGAGAATCCCCAGACGGATGGCCAGCGGAATAGACAGCCTGGTGCATATCATTGCGGTAATCAGCGCGATAATGAAAAGCAGAAAGATAGTCGTCATGGCTGTTACTTTTTTATTTTAGCAGTGCGAACTGCCCGGCTCAACAGCATCAATCTCTTTTAAAAATACAGCTGGCTTTCTGATCTTGTGTACACTCCGTGCCCGTCAATTATGCAGAACATAATTGCTTAGCCGGCTGTTATCAGAAAAGCCATTGGGAACGCCCTGACTATATCAGGAGAAAATAAAGGCCTCAAGCATGATTACGGGCTGACAACCGGAGGTTCCAGCGGAGGTTGCGGCTTCGGTTCAGGCTGCACTACAGGCGACGAACCGGCCTGAAGAACCGGGTGTGATCCCGATGGCCGCTCCTGGGGGATCAAAAGAGCCGGTGTTGTCATTAAAAGATCATATATCTCCGGTGTCTTTGTAAGCAGAAGCGAACGAGGCATGACCACCACCCAGTCGGCATGCTGTGTCAGCGCGTTTTGCTGGTTTCGAAGAACGTTTATATCGACTTTGACCCTGCCGACAAAAATAAAACAACGGCCGGCACTAAGGCTGGGAATCCTGAACCCGCCGTCTTTGTCTGTCTGTGTCTTGTAGATCATTTTGTCCTTGTCAACACTCCATACCCTCACAGGAAGATCTGCTACTGGCGTCTGGCCGTCAGGACAAAGCGTGACGCCAACAATGTCCGAAGGAAACAACTCGAGATCAGACTGCAAAACTGCCGCCATTATTCCGGACAGGGCAATAAATGCCATCAGCACAGGCAACGCTATAAATAATCTCGACATGCAGTTACTCCGTTTTCTGAACGTCACAAACTTCAAATGCAAATATCAACTCGTTATTATCGTACACAATTAACGTAAAAACATCAAACAAGATGTTGTCCATTCCCGGAAACCACGTTATCATTCCGGCGAGCCTTTAAAATGTCTGTATTTAAGGGAATATCAGTAAACTGGAGATACTCATGAGAATGCAGTGTACGTTTGTTCTGGCCCTTTTGCTTCTGCCTCCTGCGGTCTCCCGGGCCGAGATGAGATGGCAGGTGGACGTTATGCCGGCATCTATCCTGGTCAACTTCAATGACGCTTTTACTTTGGAACAATCAGGAAATACAGGAACAACCAAAGAATCCATATCAATGATGTCATCACTGCCCAACATAACCGCCGGTGTTTCCATTGAAACAGGCGGATGCAACCTGGAATTAAAGGCCGGTCCCGGCCTTCTGCTTAATACCCGGGTGAGAGCGCCAATGCTGTTCGGAACAGCCGGTGTTTCTCTTGAAGTCAAGCCTAGCGTCTTTCTCGGAGCACATTTACAGGTCATGCACTGCTGGGACGGCGACTGGTGGGGCGACGGTAAAGTTGACTTGAAAGCCAGCAATCCAACATTTGGCGGTGGTGTTCATATCATAGCAGGAGACAAGGTTGCCTATCTTCTTTCTGTTGATTACATGACAATTACTTTCGATGCGACAGGAAAAGAAGGCTGGACCGCAAACAGCGATAAACTGGATATGTCCGGCATTGCAGTCCAGTTCGGCGTCAAAACCAGTTTCTAAGTCTACTCAAGATCCTCAAGCTCTTTTGGGATGAAAACTGCTATAGTCTTTGGAATGGATGTCATATTGCTGACTTTATCCAGTGGATCCTCAACTTTAAGTTCTACAACCAGCAGACCGATTTTCAGAAGAAAGAGACCCGATCGAATATTCTCCAGTGTAAAACTGCCGTCCTTGTCCGTAGCCGTCCTGCAAATCATCTTCTTGCCATCCGTTGTGTACATCTGAACCTTAAGTCCTTCAATAAATTGTTTTTCGCCTTCCTTGTCCGAGATAATAAATGCCCGGCCCTGGATCTTTTCCTGCTTCATTACAATGATTGGACGGCGCTTGGAAACAGTCTTGCCCTGGCTGGTCTCAGTTGTATCTCCGGCAACGGCTGATAGATCAACAACCGCAAGGATACAGGCTGAAATGAACAGCTGTTTGACAATTAAATAACGAATTCCGGCTTTCTTCATTATTACCCGCCTTCGCAGAAAGCCATGGCCTTAAGGCCATGGATGAATGCGACACCAAAGCTTCGGCGTGGTTCCGCCAAGATTCGGCCTTCGTAGCCAATCTTACTCCGGAGCAGGAGGCAGCCCTGTCCTTCCTGCTTCGCCAAGGCTTCGCAGGACAAGTCAGGACAGGTAGCTTCACTGCAGTCCAGATACCCAGTTCACACGATTGCGTTGGGTACACCATTGGTAATGTTATTCTTTTCATAACTAATTGTCAAAGGCGGAAGGAAAAGAGATTGAGATCGGGCTGATTACTGGTAATATGATGAATATCGATTAGCGACAGTATGATCTTAATCTTGTGGGCATTGTTAAAATACGGGCAAATGTTTAATCAGGAAATATCACAAGCTACGTTCGCCGAATTAGCCGGCAGCCTGCTGAAAGACGGATATTCCGTCGTCTTCAAAGCCTGCGGGTGGAGCATGTCACCGTTTATAAGGAACGGAGATGTAATCACAGTGTCCCCTTTTAGCCCGGAAACCCTGCTCGTCGGAGATGTGGTTCTCTATCTCCGGGATAACGGTTCAGCAGTGGCTCATCGTGTGCTCAGCAAATCAGCGCCAGAGTCAGCATCTGTACTTCTGGTACGCGGTGACGCATTGACCGGCGCTTGCGAGGAAATTCCCCTTGACCGCATTCTGGGGAAGATTGTTAAAACATGCCGTAACACCGGAACTCCTGATATTGCAAGTCCAATCCGGAGATTAACCGGCATCGTGTGGGCACGACTTCAGCCCATACCATTTACTCTTATTCGCCTCGCACACAAGTTGAGAATGGCTGTGCGCCGCAGCACTTCAAAAGCTCAATGACCTTGCATGTTTCTTGATTACCTCTGCAACCTCTTCGTCGGGACGGAACTGCAGGTCATATGCCGGTATTGCTGACAATAGATCACCACACAGGGAAAGGGCGCCGGGCACCACTTCCGCATCATACCACGGCACAGAAACAACAGGCATAAGTCTTTCCAGCGCTTCTGTTTGTGTTATTTGGTTTATTGTGTTTTTCTGTCCATGCCGGATAAAGAATATTCCGCGGAGTGGCGCACGGCGATTCTTTCCAATGCCGGCAGTACCAAGCCATGGGGTACCGAACATCTGGTAACAGCCTTCCACTTCACGAATTATAATCCTGTCGTCACTGAAGACCTCCACGTCTTTACTCGCAGCAAGGCATGCCGCAATAGTGCTTTTCCCCGAACCGGACTTACCGGAAAAGATCAGTCCTGCATCTCCTACCCTGGCACCTGCACAATGCACGGTAATACCCCTGCTTACAGAAAGAAGATACATAATCAGGACAAAGTCCAGCGGATAGGAGACGGGATTTCGAACGGATATCGTCCCGCTATTCCTGCGCACCAGACTTTTCCCGCAGTGAACACAGACATCGGCAGATTCGAGAGACAGGTCGGCGAGCCAGTATATTTCTGAAGATAAGCGATTCCGGTGAACTATTTTTCGCTTCCCGCCACAGCTGAATATGGACCATGCCTCTCCTGTGTCAAAAAGCTCCTGGAAACCGGAAACACTCGGCATGTCATCAAGTTCAATGCGCAGGTTTACATCTATGTCACCGGTCTGCTCTGCATGTCTGCCCAGGAAAGGCGCATACCTCTGGTCGACCTCTTCCAGGCGGAAATCACTGTGATGCGAGAAGCCCAACCTTATTCCGCCTATTGTCAGATTTGTGCCACTGAGAATCTCCATGCTCACGACCTTGTGCAAATCGTGGTTACGAAGTCTCTGAGCCTGAAGAGCAAGTCCCGGTTGTGCACGGGCTTACCCCTGAATTAAAGCCGCCGCTGTCGGTC